>FYBJ01000252.1_pt1 | contig 15301 bp, 15 predicted proteins | sample 1134611 | NCBI WGS metagenome assembly FYBJ01 (sample SAMEA104116008, study PRJEB20421) | marine metagenome | isolation source: marine | reverse complement strand
TTTAGCGCGATTGCCCTGAGTATTGGGGCCTACATACTTGAAAAATCCTCCGATATAGATAATCTGCTTTTGGGCATCATATGCGACTGCCTCTACGGACTCATCCGTTACCCAGCCCATCACCCCTCCAAGGCTTGCAAAGACCGTTTCTGTATTGCTGCCGGCAATTGGAATCTTTATGGGGTTATGCTTTTGTTGGCTTGAGGTGAATGTTAACTGGCAGCTTTCTTTTGGAGGGATTTTAAGGCAATGGCTTGCATCTTGACTGATATCTATCAGCTCAGGCGGCAATGTTGCCGATACATTCGTTGCAGTGACAGAGGTTGAACGGTTTGTAACGGTTAATGTACCCACCCCGCCACCGGATAAAAACAACAGAGGTGAGCCACTGAGGCTCAAAATGGCTTTTTCGTTGTTTAAAGTTGTTCTGTTTGCTGATAATGCAGCGCTTGACGTGTCTTGCTCCCTCAAACGATCGGCAAAAACTTCGCATGACATTATCCATGATGTCATGATAAATAAAAGGAACGTTAATCGTTTCATCCTGAAGATCCTTATGGCTTATGCATCCAATCGTCAAATATTTTCTGAAAATAATCAGGGTCTGTTGATCAAGCAGGAAAAAAGATATGACGCTCCAGATGACTCACTGGCAATGCTGATGCGATGGTTAAACCTGACATGATGCATACTCGGTTACAGTTTGTGAAATCACAACTTACAATAGTCATAAAGAAATATCAACCACCACTGCCAATCCATTCGATAAGATAGGTTGTCTTAATTATTGGCTATTGTTTGTTTTTGAAACATAACCAGAGTAACGATTGTTTAGCCTTGAATTATTGGGTCGAAACGAGCCAACCTACTACTTTGCTTATCAAGGCTGAGCATTTTTATTTAGAGCCACGACCAGGAGTCATAATACTTCCTTGTTCGGCTTCAGATTTCTTTTCGTCATTTTGACTACCTTTCTTAATCTCGCTGAGCCGATCTTTTAATGCTCTAAATGATTTTGCTGCTTTTTGTTCATTGACGCCGCTATTATTATTCGGTGAACTTCTCCAAAAATGGCGATGAGATGCGATGGCCTGTTTTAAGTTTTCTATCTTCGGATCATTACTTTGTTTAGTAAAATCAATATCCTTCCACTGTTCAACAGGTATATCAGTTAATGCATTCATAATTCTCTCAGCCTTTGCTTTGCTGCCAATATCAAAAAATGATTTTCCATCATTATTAAATTTATCAACCGTATCTATGATAGCTTGCACGGTTGGGTTTTGTTGGTATTCTTGTTTGGCAGCAATTTTTGCCAACTCCCATTTTGCTTGAATCAAAGGTATAGGCTTGCTGGATTTTTGATTGTCCAGAGCAATAATCAGTTTTTTTAAATCCTGCTCAGTCTCGTTGTTTAAGTCTACACTATCAAAATCCCTTTCTGTTATCTTCAATTTCTCAGGCACTTTGCCTGTTAAAAAAGTATAAAGATGGCGGGCAAGTTGTATGCCGTGACCATAGTCGCTGCTTTTCAATGTAGCGTCAATTTTATATGGGGTATAAACTCTGTGAGTATAACGGCCAGGGCCCGTGATACCATCATTATATTTTCCATTTTTTACATCTCTTAGATATGCATAGTCTGAATTAACTTTAATTTTGTTGTCCTTAAAGTTAAAAGCGTTTGTATGGGTGATCTCGTGAAATTGATTCTTTTTCTGAACCTCTAGAAAATGATCAACTAGGAGTATGCCTTTTTTTAGTGGAGTTTTCGGTATTGATTCTAATTCTGGACTTCTATCTAATTCTGAACCTCTATTTTTCTGAATGTCTTTTGTAAAATCAACGTATGTTGCTTCATTTGTTAAAAAATATTCAATACTATAATTTCGTATTTGATTATAGACCTTTTTCTCCTGTAAAAATTCAATAACCTTTTCTCGTAAAAATTGTTGCTTAACGAAAGCTACTTCTTCTTCTGTTTCTTCTTTTGTCAGCAATGGCAAAGCCTCATTCTCCCTATCACGATTATATTCATATAGATGTCTAGTCGTTTTCTGAGATAGGGCAAAATTATTTTTTTCAGTGGCTGAATTAATATCGTTTAGAAGTTTTTCAAATTCACCAAGAAATTGTTTAAATTTTCCTTCATCATTATAAAATCTTCTTATAGCCTCTATAATCATAACGATTACCCATTGTTACACATACTTGTATTATAACACATAGATTAAAATATTTTCATATTGCAATTATTATTATCCTTAATTTTAATTAGCGGGCAATTTTACAAGCAATGCGGTCTGCCTTACAGGCAGAGATTAAGGCCTAAAGGCCGGGGGTTGTAACATCAATGAATGAGCATGTGCTCATGCTCTTTGATCATCAAGTCCATTAAGACACCCATTAAGATCACTACTTGATCACAAAGATTTTACATGATACATTCCGGTCTTTTTATGAGACATTGAATCATGCCTAGATTTAAGAGCCCCACCCCCCAAACCATTGAAAACGGTGAAAATGGTTTAAATATCTATTTATATCATTTAAATCAACCCCAAATGGCGAGGTGCAGGAAGTATCAATCTAAAATTGAAATTCGTTACTATGGCAGAACCAGTAAAAAACCAGGCAAGGACAGTAAGGTTAGTTTTGTTTGTTTCAGAATTTATGGCAACAACCATCCAGAACGCCCTAAGCATATCGATATTATTATGGCTCATAGCCAATTTTCCATAACAGGGACAAACGCAAAAAAATCTAATTTTTATGAAAAACTAAACGTGGGGACCAATATTGATGCCCGGTCTATTCCGCATGGAGGGGAAAAAGATAACAGGGAAGATACCTTAGAGCGCTTTGAAAAACATGCTGACATGATTTATCAGAATGAAAACCATGATGGTAAGGCCATTCTTGTTAACTGCAATCATGGCCGTAGTCGCACCGGCAGTATCGTAGCCTTGTATCTTATGAAATATCATGACTATGATGCTGTTGATGCCATAGCCCGGATTGGCGCCATTCAGTCTTTTCGCAATATCAGCGAATCTATTGATATTAAATTACAAGGCAACAAAGGCAACTATTCTGATTGGTTGAAACACTGGCATGACCAGAAAAATCTTGATAAGCAGGTAAAAGACCAGGCAGCGCAAAGTCAGGCCGCTTCAAGCACTTCTTCGGCCAGCAATGCAAATGTTGATGTCGAAACTCCCAATAATCAATCAGATGGGTATATTGATTTCTTCCAAACAAGGCCGATTCGTGTCAGGAAACCGCCAGAAATTTATCGTGATGATAACTATAAAAATAACAAAAATTCTTTTTTTAAATTTAAAATTTAAAAATGAAACCACAAACTTTACTATTTGTTTCTCTATTTTTTTATGTCTTAACCAAAGTAGTTAACATTTACTTTTTAGTTATCCAGTACAAATACGAAAATAAAGACGTCTTTGTTACAAACTAAAACAGACTTTGCCCGTTAAAGGTTTGTATTCTTTCAGAGAGTAAACTGCATTTTTAATATGCTTAGGTTTAATTCTTTGCTTGTCTAATTTCTCCATAATAATTACAATTTGATCTATGATATCATTCATGATATTTTCAATTAAAGCCGTAAAATAAATCATCGACAAAGTAGAAATTCTTTTATGGTCGCCCATAAAAACTCTTTCCACTCGAGAAACACTCATAATTAAGCCCGCCTTAACATTTAATTGCATAGGCTTGTATGAGGTTTTTTCACCCTTTTCCTCTGCTATTTCTTTTAACTCTTCCTTTTGAATGTTGAAATTTTTAAAGAGAGTAGAGTTCTCCTCACAAATTATATTTAAATCATGAGACTTTTCTAAACCTAAAATTAATCCCATAGCATGATAAAAATAGTTAACAGAAATAGTCTTGTTTTTGGAATGTTTTTTGACTAAAGAAACTGTGTTAACAATAGTAGTACCAATGTGTAAAATTAAATAATTTAACATAAGAATACTTTCTTTGGTTATTTCTAAAGTATCCTTCTTTGACTTTATCAATTTGTGTATATAAACATTAAAATTTACATTATTAGATTTTCTTTTTTTCTTTTTAATTTCTTCTTCGTTATTCATTTCAATACCAATTATGTCTTTAAAAGATTAATTTAAATTTGTGAAGTGGCTTTTTTGTTCATTAGAACAGTAATATAGTAATACTTATCACAAAGAAGTAACATAAATGAAAATTTTATTTAAGAAAATAGTCTACTACGTAAAATGGTTGATTACGTAGACTATGTTACTATTAATGGAAAAAAATATAAAGCGGAAGTGCAAATTTACTGAAAATCAGAGATTGTCTTTGTTATGGAGGAGACCTTAAAACTACTCACAAAAAAATATTTTAAGATGATTTGTTTAAATGAAAAAAATTTGGAAGAGTATATTTACTAAAAATAACGAAAATGAAATTGTTTTTTATTTACTCAACATTCAAAATGAATAACATAAGAAAAAAACCAATTCCAAAACGTATAAAAACAATGACTTGGGATATGTTTATTGGTTTAAATATCGGAAAAACTAAATGCGTATGTTGTAATCAAAATGAAATAACACAATCTGATTTTCATTGTGGACATGTCGTTAGTCAAGCTAATTTAAGACCGATTTGTTCTCAGTGTAATTTATCGATGGGTAAAAAAAATATGATCCAATGGATGAACGAGCACAATTTAGTTAATAATATTATGGATTTGGATTGATTATATAAAAAAATATATTAAAATGTAAAAATATATATTCCACTCAAAGTAAATTTACTATTTTAAATTCAAACATTTAAAATATTCCTCACATAAAATATAATGTCAACATATGTAGAATCTGGAAGTTGTTTAGAATGTCAAGGTTATGCCAACTGTCAAAATATTTGCACTGATAATAGCAGTTACATTATTCCTTGTGATGCCACTGCTGACGATACAATGGTTGGAAACTGGATGCGAGTAGTTGAAATTTTTAGCGGGGCTCGTGTGCTTCCGGCATTTTCACAAAACACCAATACATTAGTTCTAGCTCACACCAACAATAACACCGGCGGAACTAGATTTTCAGGGGATGACTTGGCCTACAATATTTCATCAGCTAGCGTCATTGTTGCCGCTGCAGAATTTAATTCTACCACTAACACCTACGAGGAAATTTCCGGTGGCAATGTTACTTATGGCAGTCCTTGTTTTTTCGTTTTTAAAATAGGTGATATGTACTACCGTTTAGCTTCGCCAGGTATTAACGAATCAGTTTTAGTTAACATCGGAGCTTGGCCCCAAAATCCTGTGACTTTAGCAGAGTCTGCTCAAATCATGTATCCAGCAGATGTTGCTGCTTGGATTTCTGCTTCAGGTACTGCCACCATGGGTCGAAAATTTTTTATTCAAAAAATAAATCAAATTTATCAACAAGGAGCTAATGATTTGTATTTTATGACTACTGCTTATGTAAATACAATTTGTAGCATAGATACAAATTACAAAACTTTTGGTACTTTAATCTATGATACTAGCACCGAAGAACTGCTCGGTGTCAATGGCACAGGCTTGAATTCTTACACCGGTCTTTACCCTTTGGATAAATCTTCCGCCTCTACAAAAATGTCAGTGGCTACATCTAAAACATGTGCGGAAAATTTCTATTCTATGTGGTTTATTGCCCAGCCAGATGTTCAAGGTAATCAGTGTAAGGTCGACCCTATTGACAATAGTCTAACTTGGCTTTGGATTATGTTGGGAATTGTCGCGGGTATTTTAGTTGTAATTTTATTAGGTATTGCATTTAGATCTTTGAAAAGTAATAATATCACTACAGACTTACCAACAAACACCTATATTCATAGTGAAGTTGCTATTCCTCGCCAATCTTTACCACCACCCAATGTTCCACCTGTAGATGGATTTCCGACCGCAATTGTCACTATACCAGATAATATCGGTGGACCGGCTTATGTTTTGCCACCAGAAGAGTTACCCTTTCCAAATTTAAGAAAATAAGTACCTCACTACTCTCCTCTAACTTTACTTCGCAAATATGTTTGGTAAGATTGAATATGATTTTGTGAATAGTGATCTGTGTTATCCGAAAACTGATATTCTTGAAATACATGGTCGTATGTATTATTAAACCAAATTGGTGGAGGTATAGAAGAAATAATATCAGAAGTGTTAGTTATTCTATAAGCACCATACAAATAAAGATCATTAACTTTTCGGGAGAAGGCTTGATTACCTATTCTTGGTTGTCCAAAAGTGTAAACGTGGGGTTGTGAATTAAAGTTCTTGTGTTGGTTATAAGCTACCAAAGTCGCGATAGCCGCACCTAAAGAGTGACCAGTAATATACCACCCGCCTTCTTTGGTTTTTAAATTGTATTTCTTTATCATATATTCAACATTTTTTTGTAGGGTCAAATAACTATTTCTAAAACCACGATGTATTTTAGAGAGATCAAGTTTTTCTTTTTTATTGGGGTGAAGATTATCTTGTACTAACGTAAAGTCCATATCTGTGCGCCAATCTGCAGCGTTAGAAGTACCATTAAAAGCCAAAACTGTGATTTTTTCAGAGGGATTGTGATAACACATACCAAGTTTTTTAATTTTGTTATTTTGATTAGCCCCCATAATAGCTTCGGGTCTATTGTAGTGAGGAAGTTTTATAACCTCGTGACAGTGTTGATTTGTTTCTTCAGTCGTACTACACATGCCTCTTTTTTCCATACTATTAGCATAAGAGGTTAACCGTACTAATTGCCATAAACTCCAACTTGTGTTGTCATCATAATTGTAATTTAAAGAGGAAAGGTTAATTATTTTTTTTACACTCAGAGTATTACCTTCTAAATGAGACTCGTAAGTAAAATCTCCTAAATCACCTTTTTCTGTAGTAAACATACCATGCAAAACTGAAGGTGCACTAGTGTAAGTACTGTAATAAATTACGATTATTAAAGCGGCAATTGAAATAAAAACAATAAAAATAACTGATGCAGTAAATACTGAATTTGAAATATACATTTTAATACACAGATTAAAATTAAATTTAAATTTAAGTTCTTATCATCTCTATTATTTTTTTCTTATCTTTTTAGCATTTTTACTAAAGAAAATTGCGTAAGATTTATTCACATCAGTATTGGTGTGAATCGGAAATTTAAAAAGATTATCTGACATTCCTCTATAAAAATGATCTATTCATATATATTTCTCTACCCTTTGTTTTAGTTATTTCACCAGTTGAATATCAAGATCATTTCTGCATTTTAAAAACAATTTCTTCAACACTATTTACGAATTTTTTTGGTAGTGTTTTTTGTTTATTTTTTAATAATTTTTTCAATATGAAGAATTTTAATTTTCTAAACTAAATAACTTTTTCAAGCTCTTGTAAATTTTGCACACAAAAAAGATGTCGAAAGCAGTAAAGTTTTCTTCATCTCTCATATGTTTTTTTATGATATCTTCCGATGGAGCAAGTCCACCTTCACCTTCGCATTCTCAAAATATTCAAATTGTAAATTAACATATTCAATATTTCTCTCTTTAAATTTCATTTTTACTTCTTATTTTTAATAATCAATAATCATAAAAATAAATTTATTTTTGACTACAAAATAAAGTAAAAGTAAAGACTGGTACTTAAATGACATCCGTGGAAAAGGAAGATGAAATTGTTGAAAAAAAATTAGAAGATTTAGTATTAAGCAAAGAAAATATCGAAGACATCGAGCTCAGTGATGTTGAAGATGAAGATGAGGAAGACTATCTTGCTAAACCTCTTCCAAAACAGTATTCTGTTAAGCGAGACACTCCTGTACCAGTGACTCCAACTCCGGTACCTAAACCAGCTCCAGCTCCCGTACCTGAGCCAGCTCCAACAGAGGAACCTGAACCAGTTCCAGTAGAGGAATCCACACCACGTGTGCCCACTCCCGTACCTCAAGAACCTGTTACTGCTTTCGTTCCCACCCCAGTTGAAGAGAAAATTGTACCTCGTATTAAACCTGTACGAAAAGCTAAAGGCAAGTCTGTAGAAAAGGTCTTCAAAGTCGCTCAGGTTGATCCGGAATTAGAAAAATGTAAGACGGGGCTATTCGTAGAAAGAAATGAAAAATTAGCAGCCCGTAAAGCTTTTACTAAAATTTCTCGCACTGAATACAAGAACGAACCTTGTAGTGTGATTTTTTGTTTGTCTGAAGTTAACAAAGATAATGAATTTTGGTTTCAAGGACAACGTGTGGAAAAACCCAATCCAACAGTAACCAAACGTCGCATTGGAGGTGTTTTAAAAGAGTACGTTAACAAGTATCAAAATATTGTTACTGAGTACGACCCTGAAGCCGAAAATAGTTCTGCCGACGAGGACGGGGTGTATTAAAAATTTTACTTTTAAAAGTAAAATAATTAAATTTAATAGTTGACTTTTAACATTGGAGAATTTTTCCATTCATTATTATTAGTTAGTACTATATTGTTTATAATGTGAGCAACTCTTGGATGAACAAGATGTCTATTGTTTTGTTCATCGTAAATATTATACATGTAATGATCATCTTCACATGTATTTAATTTTTGATTGATTTTAAAAAATTTTAAATTTTCGAATTCGTAAAATTCATTTTCAATATATGAATTTTGTTTTTTTTTAAATTTAATATTTATATTTTTTGTGTTATAATATGGTGGCACTCTACACAAAAAAATTTTACATCGATGATTCAATGGTGCAATTGTAAAAGGAAAATAATCAGTTCGTTTAACATAAAAACAATTACATAATTCTTCTTTTAATTCCATACAAGCAGTTTGAAAAATCCCTTCATTTTTTTCTTTTTTTCCAGATGGAATATTATAATAACAAAAACCTTTATAATTTTGAAAACCCAACAAAATGTAAACGCTTCCATCTTTTTCAATTTTCAAAGGAGCAAATCCGGCACTTGAGGGAAAAATTTTAAAATTCATCTTAATCAAGTTGATATATGTTATACTTTAAAATTCATTTTTGGATATGGTGAGAATAATCACGAACTTAAAGAGTATGTTTTTTCTTTGGCTCTAGTATAAGCCACATAGCGTAATTGATTCTTTTCTTTAATTCTTTTTTCAGTCATGGACATACGATGATTCCATCTGTCTTTAATGATGTCAAAATTTGTATCATCTATAAAAACATTTTTTATAGTTGAGCCTTGTGATTTATGACAAGTTATTGCATAGCCATAATCTAAATCTTTTTCTAAAACTTGAAATTTATCTGCAAGCAGTTCTGTATCCGCAAAAACTTTATTGTCCTCCATTCTTTTTTCCAAAAGTCAGGGATACATTTCTTGAATTTTGATACTTAAATCGTTCTTTAAAATTTTTTTTTCCTTCTTCAGATTCCTCAAAAACTTCAAAAATACTAGCAAACAGAAGTGGGTGTTTCTCTTTGAAAGACCTTTCTGTTTCAATGTATTTTCCAAATTTATAAATACCAACACAAAATATAATTTTTGATTTTAAATTATTGTAATACATAAATTCTTTTTTTGTTGAATCTTGTGCATTAACTCTCTCTGCACGCGAGACTAAATCCATAATCATTTCATAATTGGCTTCTTCCTTTATATCTGGAAAAAATAAAGAGTTGATTGTTCCGTATCTTTTTTCTTCTTTTAGAGAGGAATAAATTTCTTGTAATTCTATTACTTGACCAAACAACTTCGTAAAAGTTTTGTTGTCCGTACATATAACATGTTTTGAAGTTTCTTTAATTTTATTAACTTGATAAACTTGCCCATTTTCTATGACGTGCTCTGGAAAGCCAACATTAACATATTCCATTAAAATCTCTCCCTGTTCAAATTCCTTTTTGAAGTCTAAAGTATTACGAACTAAAGAATTGTAATGATTAACGGCGACATTTGTATAAACTATAACATTATTGTCTGTGATAGATTTTTTAAATTATTCCTTTATTTTTTCTTCAAATTCACAAGGTTTATCGTATATAATTACACCCTTACCAGCGTGTTTTTTAAATGTAGTATCTTTGTATATATTTTCTCGTATTTTAGTATAGTACTCAACAATTTCATTATCTTCTTTTTGCCTCATGACAATTTTCAATTCAAAGAGATTGAATGGTTTGGAAAAAACTAAACAATCCTTCTTTTCACAAACATTACCGTTAATAGTAAAGTCCTGTGTTGGATGTGGAATTTGAAATCTATCTCCAACAAAAAGAATTTTCTTATTATATTGACGAGCATATTTTTTAATTGTAATAACATCACTGTCTGAAATCATCGAAACCTCGTCAATTATAAAAATATTAAAAAGATTTATTTTGTTACTCCCATCACTTTTGTAATTACTAGTCCCTACATAGGAATGCTTTTTTGTTTTGTTTAATAGAGAAGCTACAGTACAAGTAGGGATTTTAATAAAGAGTTTTCGTTAACTATTTGTTCTAAAACTTTTCGGGCTTTGTGAGTGGGCGCTACACACAAACTTCTTGCCGCATGTTTTTTCGTATGTACTTGACAACATTTTTCATGACTGAAGTTTTTCCCACACCGGCCGGTCCACATAATAATCCAAATAAACATTTATCACTAACTAGTATCAAAATCATCCTTCAGAAAATCAAAAATATCATTAAAGATTTCTTGTTGATGCATTTTAAATTTTTAAATTTAAAACGAATAATTCATTTCCGTTTGAATTTTTATACAATTTAAACTTTTTAGTAAAAATTTTCTTTGTAAAAAATATATTCTTTTTGTAATTTGTTTTGTATGAAAGAGTGTGTTGGTTTATAAATTCTCTCTATGTAAAAACGCTGAATTATAGTTGCTGCCAAGTTCTCCACTCGCTCTTTAAAAATTTTATGTTGTTTAGTAAATTCATTTTTAGATAATCTCTTTTTATACCATTTAATTTGTGTATTGTTTAAAACATCTTGAATCCTGATATTAGGGTTTAAAGACAAATGCCATTCAGACCACTCAAATTGTGGATTTTTTAAGACATCTTGCATCGTAATTGAAGGGTTTGCAGACAAATTCCATCCGTCCCACTTAATTTGCGGATTGTCTAAGACGTCTTGCATTCCAATTGAAGGGTTTGAAGACAAAACCCGTCCATTCCACTCAAATTGTGGATTTTTTAAAACATCTTGCATTGTAATTGAAGGGTTTGCAGACAAATTCCATCCGTCCCACTTAATTTGCGGATTGTTTAAGACATCTTGCATTGTGATTGAAGGGTTTGAAGACAGGTTCCATTCATCCCACTTAATTTGCGGATTGTCTAAGACATCTTGCATCGTGATTGAAGGGTTTAAAGACAAATGCCATTCAGACCATTTAATTTGCGGATTGTCTAAGACATTTTGCATTGTAATTGAAGGGTTTGAAGACAAGTTCCATCCATCCCACTCAAAATGTGGATTGTTTAAGACATCTTGCATCGTGATTGAAGGGTTTGTAGACAAACCCTCCTCAGACCACTTAATTTGCGGATTGTCTAAGACATCTTGCATCGTGATTGAAGGGTTTCGAGATAAGTCTCTTCCATACCACTTAATTTGCGGATTGTCTAAGACATCTTGCATCGTGATTGAAGGGTTTGCAGACAAATATTCCATACACCATTCAAATTTAGAATTTTTTATAAACTCGGAAAACCACTTCTCTTTCATAAATTTTGCAAGTTTAAATCTTGTACTCAAAGACATTTTAACAACAATCTAAATTAACTTAGATTTTTATTTTTGAATAAATTTAAAATTTAACTAGTATAATAGAGTATAGATATACGCAATATTCTTATTTCCTTAAATTTTTAATTTGTTGTGCTGTCAAAGGTGGTGGAATTTTTCCCGCCTTCTTAACTTTATCCCTTTGATTAAGCTCTTGCTCTGTCTTTTTCATGTCGGCTTCTGGAACTTTGGGTTGAGCTTGCTTATCACTATCACCTATGAAAAATGACAACATGTTCTGTAATTTGCTGTCTCCGCCCTTGGATTGGGCATATTGTAACAGCCAGAAAATCACTGTTTGAAATAAAACATAGATAAGCAATCGTACCCATGCCGGTAATGAAGCAGCGAACATCTGATCGTTGCTTTCTCCCATTTCGACAAGCAGATGATGATACTTGGTCATACTTTTAAAGTGAAACCTCGTTAATCCTGATAAAGTATTGATTCCGAATATCATAATACCACCATATTCAATAGCTGCTGAAGCAAAGAGAAGATAGTCTCTGTAAGAATCAATATTATTCTTAAGAACCAGCTTACGAATAATTTCAAAATATTTATCTTTCAAGGTGTTGCTGTCCATATAATCAGTGATTTCTGGAAAGGTAGCGGTTGGCCATTTCTCTTTAAGTAGATGATGTGCCCAACGCCACTTAATAACTTGTTCTTTCTCTATTTGTTCTGGACTTTTTTGAGGTTCAATTTTCTTAGACGGGGGTGGTGGAGATGGTTTAGGTGCTGGTTTAACAGGTTCAAGTGCCGGTTCGATAATTCTCTCAGCAGGAGGAGCTACGGAAGGGGTCGCTTTTGGTGTCGGTGTTTTAAAGGCAAAGGTTGGCTCATCAAGCTTTTCGGTAAAGGGTTTTTCTGTGAAAGAATTCAAACCATCCGGTGGTGGGGTGTTTAACCAATCAGCCACAGCTACTGGTTCGGGTGGTTCTTGTTCGTCTTCATAAATGTCACTTATATGGGGTTGTTCCTCTGTAACTTCATTCTCAGAAAATTTGTTAAATGGTATCTCGGGTTCCTCTTCTTTTTGAGGAGGTGGCAGAGGGAGAGGTTCGGGATCAGGTTCTTTCAAAGGGGTAGGAGTCGAAGAAGCTACTTTCATAGGCGTGGGAATATTAAATTGTTTGTTGAACAGAGGTGGGTCGGATGGTTCTTTTTCTATCATCGGAATATCGGCATAGGCACTGCTTTTAATTTCAATTGGTTGAGGCTTCTCTTCACTCCTATTATTAATAGCAGAAACAGTATCTTCAACGATGATATTTTTATCGACTTTATCCTTACTTTCTAAAAGGTCAAATCTTAAATTTCTCAAGGGGGGGAAATTGGCTCTAACTCTTTCATCGGGTCTGTCCAAATATACCCTGTTTACGATTATCTTACGGGTCATTTAATTGTATTTTTCGTATTTAAATAAAAAATTTATTAAAACTTAAAACTTAAATCAAATGGATCCAAATATTCTGAGAGAAAAAATAAATCATTATAATACTGAAAAAAATAAAAAAACTGAACACAACGACTTTGATTTAGATGGAAAAATAGAAGATGAAATTTTAAATACTTTATATAAGATGTGTCGAGATTTGACACTCTTTAATGTTCCAGATAGAATACAAGCTTTCTCTTTACTTTACACTTTTAACGAGATGGAATTTTCTTCCGAAATTTCTAGATTACAAATGCGTTTCCCCCATCTTATTTCTTTACGTCATCCCTCTTTAGAAAATGATGTTTCTTTAATGACTGAAATTGGTAAATCTTCAGAGATTCCCACTATGTCTAAAATGGAATGTATGACTACACTCTTTAAAGAACAATATTTTACAGAGGCTTATAATATTTGTCATTCTATCTCAATAAATTTACAAAGTGAAATAAATTATGCCAAGGACTGTATATTTTTACTTTTTTCTACAGGAGAACCACAGTATATTGAACAGGCTAGTCAAGCCTGTTTAAAAATTATTCAAAACGCGACTTTTGAAAAATCAAAAGAAATTATAGAAATTCTCTTACCAATTGGACAAGAAAATGATCTCTATGTGAATATTCTTTTTGAAAAAGTTCCTTGGGAATATGACGAGGATATCGCAGTACCTCTCTTTGAAAGGTATTTTACAAATGATATTTTTAATGTACACTACAAACTCTTCAGTGCACAATTTTTAATACAGACTTCAGAATACGAAAAAGGATCAGAAAAAAGAAAGGAGTTGTTAGAAAAAATTTATTTAATTGGTTTATCAGAAAATAATGAAAAAATTGTGCAAGGCATGAAAGGTGACTGTGGAGACTTTTTAATTAATTGGTCGGAAGAGGAAGAGTACATTACCAAAGGCCGAGACATTATCAATAAAATTAAATTTGAGAATGTACCACTTGGCTTGCAAAATGTTTATTCTAACAAGGAAAATGTTCACGAAGATAATTTTATTAGGGCGATTAATGATTTCATTTTAAATAGAGTTATGCCTAATGCCGACAAACTTCCGGTCTATGATAATACAAATACTTTAAAAGATATAAGTGAACATATATATAAAATCAAACATTCTTCTGCCAAATACAAAGCTTTAGATAGTTTTGATAGAATTAAAAGTGATATGACAAAATTTACTTTTCATAAGGTTTTGTCTGTCGATGTTTTGTGTTATTTATGGAACTACATTCGCTCCGAAAAACACAGCAAAGCACAAAGAAAAGAGTGGTTGCAACGCTTCATGCAAGAAATGGTGGAAATGTATGACACATGTACAAGTGGTCATGTTAGCAGAATCATCAATGTTATTTCTAAAGAAGAGAAAACTTTGACTATAACTTTCACACAGCAAATTATTGCCAATGTACAGGGACGTATTAAGTCACGACTTAAAGATGTTGATGACGCTGATGCGCAAGAAAATTATATTATGGCGCTGATGGATACTGCGGAACCTGAACTAAAACAACAATTGCATGATTGGGTTTTGTCTTTTAAAACCGAACTTTACGAGGAACTAAAAATTGAATTTGTGGGTGAAGGTCATGTTGAAAAAGAAGAGTTTGACTCTGCTTTCGATCAAGGTTTAAAGGGATGGGTTTTGAATCATTAACAACATTTTAAATTTTAAATTTTAAAATTTATCCTTTGAAAATTTAAGAATCTTCTATTCAAATACTCAAGCATCCTCTATTCTTTGTACCAATTTAATATCCTCGACCATCAGAGTTGGTCGACTACTATTTTCCGCTACAAAATTTGCCTTTTTTAATAGCTCAATCAAATGAATAACTGTGATGATTTGTAAGACAAGTAAAAAATCTTTAGCATAGGGGCGTTCCTTAGCAATGTTGTTGCCAATCAAACGAACTAAATTTTCAAAGGGCTTACAAGCCATAAAAAACTTATTTTTGTCTTTACCTTTTTTGCTGCTTTTTTTCTGAGTAGCGGTGGCGGTTTTTTTCTTTTTGTAAGAGAAGTCTTCTCCCAAAGCATAACCTCGTCCCATAAATTCTAAAGTAGCA
>FYBJ01001774.1_pt1 | contig 15364 bp, 12 predicted proteins | sample 1134611 | NCBI WGS metagenome assembly FYBJ01 (sample SAMEA104116008, study PRJEB20421) | marine metagenome | isolation source: marine | reverse complement strand
TTTTTTTTTTTTTTTCAAGCAGAAGACGGCATACGAGATAGGAGTCCGTCTCGTGGGCTCGGAGATGTGTATAAGAGACAGGTCATCGACCAATCCGAACGCAGTGACCAATTCACGCCCCAGAAACAGGTTGCTCGCCGCATCCAGATTGTCCGCCAGCGCCAGCGTCTGATAGATCGTCTCGATCTTGTGAGAACGCGCATCGCGGGGGTTGTTGATCTCGACCTTCTGGCCGTTGATCAGTATCTCGCCGCTGTCGCCTTGATAGGCGCCCGACAGGATTTTGATCAGCGTCGACTTGCCCGCACCGTTGTGGCCCAAAAGGCCGACAACTTCGCCCGGATACAGATCCACACTGACGTGATCGACGGCGTGGACGCCCCCGAATGAGATACAGATGTCGCGCATTTCGACCAGCGGGGTCTGATCGCGGTTGATGTCAGATTTGGCCATCAGCTCTCTCCGGTCTTCTTGCGATAGATGATGTCGATCAGCACCGCCAGCACCAGCACCGCGCCGACAACGATGTTCTGTAGCGGTGCATCAACGCCCACCATCGCCATGCCCGATTGCAGAGACTGCATGATCAGCGCGCCCAGAATGGCGCCGTGAATGGTCCCCAACCCACCGGCCAGCGCCGTGCCGCCGATGACCGCAGCCGCAATCACTCGGAGCTCGTCCAGCGTGCCGATATCATTGGAATGGTTGGTCAGGCGGGCCGAGGCCACCACCGCCGAAATTGCACAAAGCGCGCCCATCAGGGCAAATATCTTGACCGTCAGCCAACGGGTGTTGATCCCCGACAGTTCAGCCGCATCCGGGTTGCCGCCAGTGGCAAAGATGTAGCGTCCCAAGCGGGTGCGCTTTGCCAGGATGGTCATCGCCACAGCAATGAAGATCAACAGCAGAACAGAGATCGGGATGCCATAGGATTGCGTGAACCCCTCGGGCATGACCTCGCCGCGGGCCTCGAACATACGCTGCAGCTTGCGGGTCGGCACCTCATAGGCATTGAGCACGGCAACGAAGCTCAGGATGGCGGCGGAAATGATGCCGGCCAAAACACCTTCGGCCCATAGTGGCTTCACCGTGAAACCGTGTTTGATCTTGTTTCGACGGCTGGCCCAGAGGCCATAGAGTGCCCCTGCCACAGCCAGCAATCCCAGGATCCATGATCCGGTTGACCCGAGCGTGCCGTTGATGCCACCAAATTTCTGAAAGGTCGGATCCAGAGGACCAATGGTTTTGCCACTGGTCATGTACCAGCCCACATTGCGCCAAACCAGCAGGCCTCCGAGCGTTACAATGAATGCGGGGATGGTCAGATAACCGACCATCCAGCCCTGAAAGGCTCCGATCAGGGTTCCGACCAACAGACCGACCGCAATCGATATCCACGGGATCAGCGGATGACCCAGGCCCAGGCCAAGCACATTTGGCAGGAATTGCGTCTGTGTCATCGCCATGACGGCCGAACTGGTGGCCAGCAGCGCACCGACGCTCAAATCGATGTGGCGGGTGACGATGACAAACACCATTCCGGTTGCCATGATGGCCACGGATACGGTCTGGATCGTCAGGTTGAAGATATTGCGCGGTGTCAGGAACCGCCCGCCGGTCACCAGATCAAACCCGATGCAAAGCACGGCAAATGCGCCGATCATGCCCAAGAGCCGCAAATCCAGCTCGAGCGTTTGCACGATGTTCTTCTTGGGGGTTGCCGGGGACAGATCCGCCTCAGAATGGGTCATGGGATGTCCTGCAAGTTTTGGTGCCTCCCCCGGTTTGGCACCGGGGCAAGGCTGTTTCTTTTGTCGTCAGCTTAGTTACAGGGGGTCGGACCAGCGGTCACACCCTGACACAGCGCTTCTTGTGTGATCCACTGTGCATCGACGACGTCGGACAGGTTCTCTTTGGTCACTGGCAGCGGGCTCAGGAACATGGCGCTCATCTTGGTGCCTCCGGGCGACGTCCAGTCATCTGCGCCACCAATGGCGTTCATCTTGACGCCGTCCGCCAGCGCAACCGCGATGCTTGCCGCCGCTTTGCCCAGATCACGCGCGTCTTTCCAGACGGATACGGTCTGCGTGCCCTTGGCCACACGGTTCAATGCAGCGTGGTCGCCGTCCTGGCCCGAAACCGGAATTCCCTCCATGCCTTGCGCGGTCAGAGCGGCGACAACGCCACCAGCGGTTCCGTCATTCGAAGCCACGACTGCATCCACACCGTTGTCCTGCGCGGTCAGGATCTGTTCCATGTTGCGCTGTGCGTTGGCAGGCAGCCAGCCATCAGTATAGGCCTCGGCCACGATGGTGATGTCCCCCTTGTCGATCGCGTCTTGCAGCACTTCCTGCTGTCCACCACGCAGAAAATCCGCGTTCGGATCGGTGGGCGACCCCTTGATCATGACATAGCGACCCTTGGGCATCGCTTCGAGAACGGCACGCGCCTGCATCCGGCCCACTTCGACGTTGTCAAATGTCAGGTAGAATGCACGCGGGTCTTCGATCAGACGGTCATATCCGACAACCGGGATGCCCTCGTCCGCAGCGGCCTGAACCGCCGGGCCAATGGCCTGGGCGTCCTGGGCCAGAATGATCAGCGCGTTTGCGCCTTGTGCGATCAGGCTTTCCACGTCCGACAACTGCTTGGCGGACGAGCTTTGTGCGTCTGCCGAAATGTACTGCGCGCCCTTGGCTTCCAGCTCGGCCTTGATCGCGGCTTCGTCTGTTTTCCAGCGCTCTTCCTGAAAATTCGACCAGCTGACGCCAATGACGATTTCTTCGGCCCAGGCAGCGGTGCTCAAGATTGCGCCGGCGACGATGGCCGTCGCGGTTGCAAAGAATTTCATATTGTCCTCCCAAACAAAAACGGCCCTGCGCAATTTTGGTCCTCATGCGTGGCCTGTCTGGCAATCGTGGTGCATTTTAATTTGAAAATCAAATTAAATCGAATAGGCTGGGAAAAATCTCTGATAACTGACACGATCGGTTCAGAAACCCTGACGGGATTCCGCAAGAAAACCCGTCAACGAACGTTCAGAAAGGCGGTGCACAAGTGGCTGTTTTACAAAGGGAATACGGTCGCCGCGCCTTGATGTCCGAAATCCGGAAGGCAGGGCGCATCCCTCGCATTGAACTGTCTGAGCGAACCGGCATCAGCCGAGCAACGGTCACTACAATTACCGCAGAACTGTTGCAGCACGGGCTGATTGAAGAAGTCGCGCGCGATGATGGCAGCACGGATTCCCGCCGCGGGCGCCCCCGAGTAGACCTGAAGATTCGCGGCGCTGCGCGGCTGGTGGCGGGTGTGAAAATCTCGCATCTCAAACTGTCCCTGGTGCTGCTGGATTTCGAAGGCCGGCAGTTGGAGTGTATCGAGCGCAATCTGGACCACAGCGTGCAATCCCCCGATGCGCTGGCATCGCTGATCACACAAGCCGTCCGCGAACTGGCCGAGATCGCGGGGCACAGGCTTGAGGATGTATCTGGCGTCGGGATTGGCATCGCGGGTGTGGTCGATGCTGAGAATGGATTTGTCTACTGGTCGCCATCATTGGATGAACGCAACGTTGAATTCGGGCAATTGGCCAGCCAACACCTTGGTCTGCCCGCCTTTGTCGACAACGACGCCAATTTGGTGGCCTTTGCGGAATACAGCTTTGGCCTGGCGCGAGGGGTGCCTGACTTTCTGGTGGTCACAATCGAAAGCGGAGTGGGCCTTGGCCTGATGATTGACGGCGAACTTTATCGCGGCACCCGTGGCTGCGGCGCCGAGTTCGGCCACACCAAGGTCCACCTGAACGGGGCGCTGTGCCGCTGCGGTCAGCGTGGTTGCCTGGAGGCATATGTTGCTGACTATGCTCTCTTGCGTGAAGCGACTTTGACATCCGACGTCGACACCTCTGCCGATCCGGGGCATCGGATCGAAGCATTGCTGAGCGCGGCGCGCAAAGACGATCCTACGGCGCGCAGCGTCGTGGACCGCGCCGGACAGTATTTCGCCATGGGGCTGGCCAACCTGGCCAACATCTTTGACCCCGCGTTGATCATCCTGGCCGGCGAACAGATGCAGTTCGACCACCTGTTCGAAGATGCAGTGATCGAGGCGATGCGCAAGTCCATCATCCGCGTCGACCGCGACCCACCCGAAGTGGTGGTGCACAAATGGGGCGACCTGATGTGGGCCAAGGGGGGGGCTGCCTATGCGCTGGACCGGGTTTCGGACCTTGCCCTGGATGAGATGAGCGACAATGCGGCGTGAGGCGCTGGCGCTGGCCCTGACGGCAACGACCGCCACGGCTGATATCGCATTCACACCGGTCGACGTGCCCCAGCACCAATACACCGGCGGATGGGAACATTTTGTCGGGGGCGGCTTGGCCAGTTTTGATTGCAACGGCGACACCCTGCCCGAGCTTTACGCGGCAGGCGGTGAATCCCCTGCCCTGTTGTTGCGCAACAGCTCGGTTCCCGATGGTGCGGTTCGGTTTGAGGCGAACACCCCCGAGGCCCTGGCGCTGACCGGTGTAATCGGGGCTTACCCACTGGATATTGATGGCGACGGCCATATCGACCTGGCAGTTCTTCGAGTGGGCGAAAACAGGCTGCTCAAGGGCGGACCCGATTGCAGTTTCACCCCTTTTGATCTGGGCTTTACCAGTGATGACCGCTGGACAACCGCCTTTGCCGCCACATGGGAGGACGGGCAGAGCCTGCCAACGCTTGCCTTTGGAAATTATGTGGACCGAACCAACTCGGACGGACCGTTTAGGGCCTGTGATATCAACCATCTGTATCGTCCGGACGGGGACGGATTTGGCGTGCCGGTGGCGTTGGAGCCCGGCTATTGCCCCCTGTCGATGCTCTTCAGCGATTGGAGCGGCAACGGCCAAGCCGACCTCCGGATCAGCAACGATCGGCACTATTATGTTGATGACGGGGCCGAACAGCTGTGGCAGCTGTCGCCGAAATTGCGTCTCTATGATCAGGCTGACGGCTGGCAGGCCTACAAGCTTTGGGGGATGGGCATTGCCGCGCGAGACCTGGATCATGACGGCACGCAAGAGGTGTTCCTGACCTCAATGGGCGACCAGCGCTTACAGCGGTTGACCGGGCCGGGACCACGGTTCGAGGATGTCCCCTATGATCTGGGCACCACGGCACACCGCCCGTACCTTGGTGGAGATGGCCGTCCCTCGACCGGCTGGCATGTGGCCTTTGGCGATATACAGAACGACGGGTTGGACGATGTGTTCATCACCAAAGGCAATGTCGAGCAAATGCCCGGCAGCGCGATGGAAGACCCCAACAATCTGTTGATCCAGACCGACGACGGCACATTTGTCGAAGCTGGCGCAACCGCCGGATTGGCCAGCCTGCACCGTGGACGCGGAGCGGTTCTCGCGGATCTGAACGCGGACGGGCTGCTGGACATCGCGGTTGTAAACCGGCGCGCACCCCTGGAGGTCTGGCAGAATACGACTCCGAACACCGGGCATTGGCTGGCGCTGTCAATCGTGCAGCCCGGCCCGAACCGCAACGGTGTGGGGGGCTGGATCGAAGTCGCAACAGGCAGCGTCAGATGTGTATAAGAGACAGAACCCCGACAAGGGCCCCTGGATGTCACGCGAAATCACGCGAGGCGGCGGCCACGCGGGCGGCAGCGCAGGGTTCGAGCATTTTGGTTTGGGCACTTCAAAGACCGCATTTGTCCGTGTGACATGGCCCGACGGAGAAACAAGCAAAGCCATCGAGGTGAGCCCCAACCAGACCATCACCCTGAAGCGTGTCGGCAAAGACTTGAGGATCGCAGACTGACATCATTTCTCGACAGCCAACCCGCTGGGTACATGATCAGGAACCCCAAGTCGCCCCGCCAGCGCTGTGTCGTCTCTCAATGCACCGAGAAAGACAAGAAGGTCGGCAATCTGATCGTCTGACAATTGCTGCGGTGACAAAGAATTCGCCTGTGCGATGTCCGCCACTTCACGTTCGCTTGCCATCAGGACGAAATCGGTCTCGAAGGGTTCGCCTGGCAGAACTGCCTGATCTGGTTCGTACTCTTGCAAGTTTTGCACCGGGTTCAAATGATGCCGGACCACCGCCTCTAACGAGGCATAGGCGCCCGAGTGCCCATAAGGCGCGGTCAGCGTTACGTTGCGCAAGGACGGCGTGCGAAAAGCGTAGGCATCCTGCGCCTGTCCCGTCACGCGCATCCGGCCAACGTCGCGATTGTGGCGTTCAAAGCGGGCCGCCTTGCCCGGACCAATCTGCGGCAGGGCGATGGCATGAAACCCGTGATCCGTCTGGAACCGGCCCGCGTGGCAGGATGAACACCCCGCATCACCATAAAACAACGCCATGCCGCGCAATTCAGCTGCGCCAAGCGTGCCCTTGCCGCGCAGGTACCGGTCAAACGGGCTGTCATCGGCGCGCCATTCAAAGGCGATGAAGGCCGCGATCATGTTTGATATGTCAGTGAATGCTATGGGGCGCTGGCCAATCACCTGATCGAAACGGGATCGGTACTCCGGCAACACCTCGACGCGTTTCGACAGGATATCCCAAGCCCCGCCCGGCCCGGTCAAAAATCCCTGTCGGACGGCCTGCGCCACGTCGTTCTCTGAATAGTGTCCCGCCATTTCATCGCCCGAGAGCACCGGAAACATGGTCTGCGCGCTCAGGACAGAGGCAAAGCCCTGCTCCATCTCGGCCCCAAGCGGTGTACGGATACCTGACAAGCGGGTGTCGTCGGCTTCGAGTCGCCCGTCGTGAAAGAACGATGTGAACTCGGTCGCGCCCAGATTGAACAACGCAGGCGAATTGCGTGGAATGCGTTGTTCAGGGCGGTTCCTGGCGTCAAACACCCGGTCCGGACCAAGACCGTCGCCCCCATCACCGATCCCCAGCGACACACCGTCTGATGTGGCAAAGCGGGGATGGTGACAGGTGGCGCAAGACACAGTGCGGCTGCCACTGAGGATAGGATCGTAAAACAGCAATTGCCCCAACTTGACCTCGGCCATGTCAAGCGGCGGAAACAGAGGCTCTGTATAAGGCAGATCCCCGGCCCAGGCGGCCGATCCCAAACATAAAGCGAGCAAATAGCGGATCATGTCCCGTCTTCTCTGATCGTAACCGTCAAATGTTGGCGGTAGGGGTGTTCGGGGGTCGCGAGCGACAAGGGAAACGCCGGTGTATTGACTGCGTTGGGATAGCCCTGAGGTTCAAGGCACAGGCCCGCAAACGGCGCATGGGTCTGACCCGCAAGCGGCTCGGCCACACACCGCAGGTGTTGGGCGGTGTAAAGCTGCAGACAGGGCTGGTCCGTATCCATCGTCAGGTGCAATCCCCCTCCCCGCGCCTCGATCCGTGTGCCATCCAGAACAAAATTCATGTCCAGCCCCTCGCCATCATGCGCCACCTCGGGCAGCGGCCTGGCATCACCAAAGTCGAACGGTTTGCCAAAGAGCGGTTCTGCCGTCCCCACAGGAATCATCCTGCCATTCACCGGAGTGTAGGTCTTGGCCGGAATCCGAACCATAGCCTGACCGAGGGCATAATAGGAATGCTGCGCAAGGTTGACAGGTGTAGGCCGATCGCTGCGCGCCTCTATGTCATAGCTCAGCTGGTGCCCCCGCAAAGTGATTGTCACGATCAATTCCAGCTGCCCTGGGTATCCCCCTTCGCCATCGGGTGATGTTGTCTGCAACTGCACAGCCCGGTTGCCGTCCACCTCCATGGTCCAATTGCAGTTGTGCAGCCCTTTCGCTCCGCCATGCAGATGGTGAGGTGGTTCATTCGCATCCAGATAATACCGCACGCCCTGCAGCGCGAACCCCGAGCCCGAGATCCGGTTGGCAACCCGCCCGACGATAGCCCCCAGATAACAGGGGTTGTTCAAATATGCCTGCGGATCGCGATATCCCAGAACCGCCGACGCCTGCCTTCCGCCGACCGGGACCTGCCAGTCCTGCGTGATGCAGCCCAACGACAGGATCGCGACCGAGACGTCTCCGTCAGACAGAAGGTGCCGCCGTATCTGCTTCATTCACACGAACCGGTTGACGTAGTTTTCCAGTATTTCTTGGCGACCAGAGCGCGGCTGCGGGTCAATTTGGCCGCTTAGAACAGCGGCAAAGATGGTGTCGAAATCGCTGTTCAGCATCTCTGCTGCATCGTTGCTGTCCCACCCGGCATAGCGCTCACGCAGTGCCGCATCCAATCCACCGTCCACGATCATCGCGGCCGCCGCCTTTAGGCCACGCGCGCAAACATCCATGCCGCCCACATGCGCGGCGATCAGATCTTCGGCGTCCAGCGACTGTCGCCGCAGCTTGGCGTCGAAATTGGTGCCACCTGTGCCCAAGCCCCCCGCACGCAGGATGTGGTAATAGGTCAGCGCCACTTCGGGAACATTGTTGGGAAACTGGTCCGTATCCCAGCCCGACTGATAGTCGTTGCGGTTCATGTCGATCGAACCCAGCATCCCTTCGGCGGCCGCCACGGCAACCTCATGTTCAAAAGAATGCCCGGCCAGGATTGCGTGGCCCTGTTCCAGGTTCAGCTTCACTTCGCCTTCCAACCCGTATTTGCGCAGAAATCCGATGCAGGTTGCGGCGTCGAAATCATATTGGTGCTTTGATGGCTCCTGTGGCTTTGGTTCAACCAGGATGGCACCTTTGAACCCGATTTTGTGCTTGTATTCGACCACCATGTTCAGGAATCGCCCCATGTGCTCCAGTTCACGCCCCAGATCGGTGTTCAGCAACGTCTCGTAGCCCTCGCGCCCGCCCCAGAGCACATAATTCTCGCCGCCCATCTTGTGGGTCGCATCCATACAGGTTTTTACCGTCGCCGCTGAATAGGCAAAGACCTCCGGGTCCGGATTGGTCGAAGCACCCGACATCCAGCGGCGATGGCTGAACATGTTGGCCGTACCCCACAGGAGTTTGGTCTTGCGGCTTTCCATCTTGGTCAGGAAATAGTCGATGATCTCTTCGAAATTGCGCAGGGACTCAGCGAAGTCAGCGCCTTCGGGGCGGATGTCGGCGTCGTGCCAGCAAAAGTAAGGCTGTCCCAGGATATCAAACATCTCGAACGCCGCGTCTGCCTTGATTTTGGCGCGACCCATTTCGTCCTGCGGATGCCACGGGCGTTCAAAGGTCTGGCCACCAAAAGGATCGCCGCCCTCCCAGGCAAAAGAATGCCAATATGCAACGGCAAATCGCAGGTGGTCCTCCATCCGTTTGCCCAGAACCACCTCGTCAGGGTTGTAATGTCGAAACGCCAGGGCATTGGTGGCGTCAGGCCCCTGATAGGTGATCGGGGCAATATCGGCAAAGAGCTGTGTCATGGCATGGCTTTCAAAGCGGGAAATGAAGATCGGAAGGCGGCATAGGCTTCGTCGAAGGCTGCGTTCAGCAGCGGGTTCGGGTCGATTGTTTCGGCAATCTCGGGCTTGGTCATGACGCGCAGTGGATCGGCCCCCGTTACCCCACAAATCGCCAGCCGCGCGGCACCAAGAGCGGCACCAAACTCGCCTTGCGCAGGCAATTGCAGCGGCACACCCAGAACCGTCGCCAGCAGTTCGACCCAATAGCGTGACCCAGTGCCACCGCCGATGGCCAGGAGCACCGGCAGCTCTGCCCCCGTTTCGCGCAGCGCCTCAAGGCTGTCGCGCAAACCGAAACTGACCCCCTCCAGAACGGCTTGGGTCAACTCTGCTCGGTCCGTTGCAATATCAAGGCCAACGAAAGCCCCCCGCACGGCGCTGTCATTGTGGGGCGTCCGCTCGCCCGACAGATAGGGCAAGAACCGCACCCTGGACGGCGCGCGCAAGTCTGACAGATCCGCGGTCAACTCTGCTGGCGATGCTCCGGTGATGCCGGACAGCCAGTTCAGGCTGTCAGTGGCGGCCAGCATGACGCCCATCTGATACCAGCGGTCCGGCACCGCGTGGCAAAACGTGTGCACCGCACTGTCCGGATAGGGGTGGAACCCGTCCCGCGCCGCAAGCAGCACGCCAGACGTCCCCAGCGAAACAAAACCATCCCCGTCGCGCATGGCGCCAACACCGCAGGCGGCAGCAGCGTTGTCTCCCCCGCCGGCGCCGACCTGAACGTCTGCGGGCAGCCCCAGCTCATGGGCCAGTTCAGGGCGAATGGTCCCGGCAACATCGGTCCCTTCGATCACATCCGGCATCTGGTCGCGGCGCATGTTACCTGCGGTCAGCAACCGGTCCGACCACTGGCGCGCCCCTACGTCCAGCCAGCTTGTCCCGGCGCTGTCGGACATGTCGGAAGCTGCGCGACCCGTAAGCCAGTAACTCAGGTAATCCTTGGGCAGCAACACCTTGGCGATCCTGGCAAAAACCTCGGGCTCATGTTCGGCAACCCACATGAGCTTGGGGGCCGTGAAGCCCGGAAACACGATGTTGCCGGACAAAGCCCGCACATCAGCCGTCGCGTCCAGCGCAGCCGCCTGCGCATGGCTGCGCGTGTCGTTCCACAGGAGGCAGGGGCGCAGAACATTGCCGGCAGCATCCAGCAAGGTCGCGCCGTGCATCTGCCCGGACAGACCCACGCCGCGAACGCGTGCCACCTGCGCCGGAGACTGCGCTCTCAAATCCTGCAGTGCGTGATGGCTGGCCGTGATCCAATCTTGGGGGTTCTGTTCGCTCCACCCACTGTTGGGATGCGACACCTGCAGTCCGCGATCGGCGCTGGCCAGAACAATGCCTTCGCCATCGACCAAAAGGGCGCGAACACCCGAAGTCCCCAGATCCAATCCGATAAACATACGCCCTCCCCGCGCTGCTTACTCACTGTCATCTTATTTAATTCAAGTGTCAAATTAAAAAAACCGATACCGATCTTCGCCCTGGTCGGCCACCCTCTGATCTGCCTCAGATTGACCATATACCGGCCCCATTTTCTGCCGCATGTAGGGCTAATCTTCACGCAAGACCGAAAAAGCAGCCCCCCCTCGAGATTCGGTGCTAGAACCGCATCAAGGATCAACGACCCCGGAGACCAAACTTGCGGATCACGTTTCTCAGTCCACGCTCGAACCTGTCGGGCGGCCTGCGCGTGATCGCGATCCACGCACAGATGTTGCATGATCGTGGCCACGATGTGACCATCGTCACACCGGCCAGACGCCAAGTCGGGGCCAAGACGCAGGCCAAAACATGGGCCAAATCCTTGATGCGCGGGCGAATGCCCGAGCGCGAACATGACAACGGCGGTCATTTCGACCGGATCACGGTTCCGGTGAACGAGGCGCAGCGCGACGATTTTCTGTTTGACAAGGACGACATTCCTGACGCCGACGTCCTGATCGCAACCTGGTGGGAAACGGCGTTTTCAGCCGCAGCGATGCCCCCCCGGAAAGGTCGCCCCTTTTACCTGATCCAGCATCACGAAGTGCATGACTTCCTGCCCTGGCAAATCTCGCGCAGCACCTACTTTCTACCGCTTGAACATCTGGTCGTGTCCAATTGGTTGGCACGGGTCATGGCGGACACCTATGACCGGAGCGATGCGGTTCTGGTGCCCAATGGCGTGGACCTGTCACACTTCTCTGCCCCGCCCCGCGACAAACGGGATCACCCAACCGTCGGCCTGCTTTACAGCACCAATGCCATCAAGGGCACCCGCACTTTGCTGCACGCCATCGAACGGATCCGGGTCGATCTTCCGAAGCTGCGCGTTCGGGCGTTCGGCGCCGAACCGCTGTCTGACGATCTGCCTTTGCCGCCCGGATCGGACTATCTGTGCCGCCCAGAGCAAAACCAGATCCCCGCACTTTACGCTGGTTGCGATCTGTTTCTATGTGGCAGCACGTCGGAAGGGTACTTCCTCCCCCTTCTCGAAGCGATGGCCTGCGGGTGCCCGCTGGTGTCCACGGATGTGGGCGCCGCGCGAGACTTGATCACGCCAGGGGTGAACGGGGCTATTGTCGAAGTCGGCGATGCCAGGGCCATTGCCGACCATGCGAAACAGATCCTGACCGCCCCTGCCTCCGAATGGCGGGCCATGTCACAGGCCAGTCGCGAGGTGGCCGCCGCTCACACCTGGGACAACGCTTGTGACCGGCTCGAGGCCGCATTGACGGGGACATCATGACCGACGTGGCACTGGTAATGATCGGCCGCAACGAAGGCGACCGGCTGAAACGTGCGCTGGACGCCGCGCAAGGACAGTCCACCCGCATCATCTATGTGGATTCCGGTTCGACGGACGACAGTGTTGCAGCGGCGCGTGCCGCCGGTGCCGACGTCGTCGAACTGGACATGTCCACGCCATTCAGCGCCGCACGCGCGCGCAACGCTGGCTTCTTTCACCTTGATCACGACAATCCACCGGCGTTTGTTCACTTCATCGATGGCGATTGTGCGTTGGTTCCGGGCTGGATCGAGACTGCGGCGGCTCACATCCAGAGCGACCCGAAACTGGCCGTTGTCACCGGATGGCGGTCGGAAATTCACCGCGACGCCAGTGTCTATAATCAGATGTGCGATCACGAATGGCACCGCCCTGCCGGTCCCATCTCGGCCTGCGGTGGCGACATGCTGGTCAGGGCCGAGGCGTTTCGGCAAGTCGGCGGCTTTTCGCCCCATGTGATCGCCGCCGAGGATGACGAGTTTTGCCAACGCCTGATTGCAGCGGGCTGGCGATTGGAACGCCTGCCGCTGGAAATGACCCGCCATGACGCTGCCATGAGCCGGTTCGGTCAATGGTGGCGGCGCGCAGTTCGGGCCGGACATGGTTATGCTCAAGTTGGCGATATACACGACGGCTATTTCCGAACTGAAAGGCGTCGGGTGTTGGTGTTTGGCCTGATCCTGCCTCTCGTTGCCCTGGCAGGGGCGGCCTGGTCTTTGTGGGTGCCGGTTTTGGTTCCCGGCCTCTACGCCGCGTCTTACGCGCGAACTGTTGCGGGACTACGGGCGGAAAACCTCGACGCTGGCGAGGCGCGAAAACATGCTCTCTTCCTTACTCTGTCGAAATTTCCCAATCTGCTTGGAATGGCAAAGTACCATCTGAACCGAGTTCGGAACCGAACCCCGGAAATCATCGAATATCAATGAGCCGCAAACCATGACCCATCCCCCCATCCGCATTGGCCTGATTGGCGCCGGATACATTTCCAGCTGGCACGCTGACGCGATCAGGGCCACGCCGGATATTGAACTGACTGCAATCTGTGATCGGGCCGCCGATGCGGCTCATGGTTTGGCCGACGCCTATGGCACAGCTGGGTTTTCCTCGGTCGAGGACCTGATTGCAGCCGGAACCTGCGATGCGGTTCACATCCTCACGCCGCCTGACAGCCACCGCGCCTTGGCCATTCAGTGCCTTGAGGCCGGGTTGCATGTGCTTGTCGAAAAGCCAGTGGCCCTGTCAGCACAGGACACCCAAGCCATCGAGGATGCTGCGCAAAGGGCTGGGAAACGATTTCACGCCGGGCACAATTTTTTGGGACTGCCATCCTATGAGCGGCTCAAGAGAATGACACAAGCTGGCCAATTGGGCCGCATCTCCTCGGCCGAGGTCAGATGGTGTTTCCCGCTGCCCCCTCTGCGTTCGGGGCCTTTCGGCCTGTGGCTGATGCGCAAGCCGGAAAACCTGCTGCTTGAAATTGGCCCCCACCTGTTTGCTCTGGTGCAGGACCTGTTCGGACCCGCGCTGGTTCAAGATCTGGGCCTGTCACACCCAATTGCGGTTCCCGGCAGTGGCGAGCGCCCGCAGACATGGCACATGCGCGCGACTGTCGGGTCGGTCGAGTTGAGCCTGATGATCTCGCTTGTCGAAACCACAGACGATCGGTCGATCACCCTGCGCGGGTCGACCGGGCGTGCACGGCTGGATCTTGCCGCCGACACGCTGATCGTAGATGCCGAGAACACCGCTGATCTGGTTGCCAATCCTCTTTGGCGGCAGCTGTCGCAAAGCGGGCAACACCTTAGGGCGGGCGTCGTGAATGCTGCTCGGCAATTGAGCTCGCTCAACGCGAAATCACCCTATGGCTTAAGCTTTCGGGGCATGATGTCCGGGGTCTACGGCCCCCTTGCGCGGAATGCGCCTTGCGATCCTAGGTTTTCCGGGTCTTCTGCCGTCAAAGTCATGAGTGCGCTCGGTCAGGCTCTGTCCCTGATGCCGTCCGAGATGCGCGACCCTTCAGCTTTGCCCAAACCAAAGCGCGCCCCAAAGCCAACGGTTATGGTGATCGGCGGCACCGGTTTTATCGGCCGTGTCCTGACCCGGCGTCTGGTCGAGCAAGGCAAGGACGTGCGTGTGATCAGTCGGGGCAGTTCCGGCCCGTTCGCCGACCTGCCGGAACAGGTTGAAACCCTGGGCCTGTCGCTTGCTGATATCGAGGGGCTGACACGAGCCATGGAGGGGGTCGACACGGTCTATAATCTCGCGCGCTCGATCGACAACTCGTGGGAGGATTGTCTGAAACACGATGTCGCCATCGCCGAGGGGATCGGCCAGGCGGCGCTGGACGCCGGGGTTGATCGGCTGATCTATACCGGCACAATCGCGTCTTACGACATGTCCGACCCGCAAGTACCAATCACCGAGGACACCGGTTTTGCCGAGGATATGAGCGACCGCAATCTTTATGCACGCTCCAAAGCAGAATGCGAACGCCGCCTGCTTGCGATGCACCACGCCCGGGGCTTGCCGCTGGTTATCGCGCGGCCTGGCATTGTTGTCGGTCACGGCGGGCCTCTGCAGCATTGGGGCATTGGGCGTTGGCATGGGGCGGGGGCGGTCAAGCTGTGGGGCAACGGCCGAAACACGCTGCCATTTGTGCTGATCGGCGACACGGTCGAGGCCCTTTTGAAACTGGCCAAGGTAGAGGGCATCGAGGGCGACAGTTTCAACCTGATCGGCGCGCCGATGATGACCGGTCGCGACTACTTTGACGCGATCCATGACGCGATGGGAGCACGGCTAAGGGTGGGCTCCGGCAATCTGACGGCTATGTTTGGCGCCGACTACGTCAAACACCAGCTCAAGCACCATATTCTACGAAGGCATGGCCTGACGCGCCCCTCGCTGGCGGATTGGAAATCGCGTGCGCACCTCAGCCCCTTTGACAATGCCAAGTCGCGCCGCGTGCTGGGATGGGAGCCCGAGGCAAACCGGGCCGAATTCATCCGCATCGCCATTACCGAGGCCAATCTGTTCGGTTTCTAGCCCCGTCTGCGCAGCCTGCGAGCCTGGATGATCTGCCCCGGCAAGATCGCGAGACAGCGAGCGTAGCGGGGGATCAGACGCACCGGGTTGGACAGCGCCCGCCAGACCCACTCGAGCGCCAGTGCCCGCACCCAACGTGGTGCTCGGGTC
>FYBJ01001413.1_pt1 | contig 15377 bp, 14 predicted proteins | sample 1134611 | NCBI WGS metagenome assembly FYBJ01 (sample SAMEA104116008, study PRJEB20421) | marine metagenome | isolation source: marine | reverse complement strand
GAGTTCATGACCTTCAACTTCGCGATGCAGGCGATTGATCACATCATCAATTCAGCTGCGAAAACAAACTATATGTCTGGCGGCCAGATGCGCTGTCCAATCGTATTCCGCGGCCCGAATGGAGCAGCCAGCCGGGTTGGCGCCCAACACAGCCAGAACTATGGCCCGTGGTATGCCAGCGTGCCGGGCCTGATCGTGATTGCACCGTATGACAGTGCAGATGCGAAAGGCCTGATGAAGGCAGCAATCCGCAGCGAGGACCCTGTTGTCTTCCTCGAAAACGAGCTGGTCTACGGCCGCAGCTTCGATGTGCCCGACGTTGACGACTATGTCCTGCCTATCGGCAAGGCGCGCATCATGCGTGAAGGCAGCGACGTTACAATCGTCAGCTACTCAATCGGGGTCGGGCTCGCGCTGGAAGCCGCGGAGACACTGGCCGATGAAGGCATCGATGCAGAAGTGATCGACCTGCGCACTTTGCGTCCACTGGACCGGGAAGCAATCCTGACTTCGCTCGCCAAGACAAACCGCCTCGTGATTGCTGAGGAGGGCTGGCCAACATGCTCAATCGCGTCTGAAGTGATGGCGGTTTGCATGGAGGATGGTTTCGATCATCTCGACGCGCCGGTCTTGCGTGTATGCGATGAGGATGTCCCGCTGCCTTATGCGGCGAACCTGGAGAAGCTTGCGCTGATTGACGCGCCGCGCATCGTCGCAGCAGTCAAGAAGGTTTGTTACAAGGCTTAGTCCGCAACGAAAACGGCGGGCACTGTGGCCCGCCGCTTTGGCGCTAATTTTTTGATGCACCCTTACTCGTCAAGCACGATGATCGGGCGAGAGAATGTAAGCTGCGGTGACACCCAGTTTACCAGAGGTACAACCGCAGGCGGGGTGTAGGTCAGCGTGATGGTCTTCTCGAATGTTCCGGCCACACGTGGCGTCGGAACGCTTGTCACTGTCGCGTCGAAAGTGTTGTTGAGCAGATAGGGCGCGGTTGCTGCGGCGGTCTCTGCCCAGGTTTCGATCGTCGCATCGGTGATCTCGTTACCCTTTTGGTATTCCACAACGGCAAAGCGAGAGGTTTCCTGAGCGATTGATCGCAGCGCATTCTGCGCCTGCATGCCGATTCCAACCTGGAAGACACCAAACAGCAGGCCGATAATGGCAGGTGCCAGAATAGCGAATTCGACCATGGTCGAACCAGACTGGTCCTTGACAAGATTTCCGGATGTCCTGCTCATGAGATCTGCACCCGCCTTGTAATGTTGAAGTTCACCGGGCCACCAATTCCGAAATCTGTCCATGCCGGAGTGTAGGTGTCAGTCATTGTGATGATAATGAATTCCGACACCACCGCAGTCGTACCGCAACTGCTTGCATTGGCTTCCAAGGTGGTTTCCGTATCACAACGATAGCGCAGCTGCATTGAAACCTGATCAGCAGGAAGACCTGCCGAAGCCTCGATAATCGCTTCAAGCGTGGCGCGATCGCTCGCTTCTGCCGGCGGGCGCGCAACGACCACTGCCGCTGCCTCTGCCATCGATGTCTGAAGCTCGGCCTGACGCGAGACGATGCTGCTCACCTCCAGACCACCAAGGGTCATCGTAGCCAGGATTGGCAGGATGAACGCGGTTTCAATCGCTACGCTTCCGCGCTCGCTATTAGCGAATGTCTTGGCAAGCTTGCTTAGCATGATTACCCCACCAACCTTACGCGTGTGCCACCATTGCCGACGACCACGCTGTGTGTATCACCAATCGGGCAAAGCGTGGTTAAATCGGCTGTGCCGGCTACTTGCACGGTCGATGACATCACCATCATGCAATTGGCGGTTGCCTGGATGTTACCAGCCAGCTTCAGATCACTTTTCGGCATGTAGATCACGCCATTGATGTCAAAGTTGGCAGCGCCGGTGAACTTGCTTCCCGAGTTACCCGGAGAGTTCGGATCTTCGAAGATCAGCATGTTCTCCATACGGGCAGCATCATCCGCCGGAATGCCCAATGCGACAAGTTGCAATGCGCTCATCGGTGACAGAAAAACGTCTGCACCACCATTGATGTCTACCTGGGCGCCGTTCTTCAGCACGAACATGACGCCGGTTCCGGTCAGCTGATTACCGCCATTCAGTTTGAACCGACCACCATCGATAACGTATATCCCGCTAGCAAGAGTCGTATCGCAGCTGATCTCGAAGTCGGTGTAGGTGCCCGGCTGCATGGACCCTGATGTCGAGCTGTTGAGCACCACGTTTGAGTAGGTAATTGTCGTGACTTCAGTCACTTGCTCAAAAACCTTGTCGGGGCCGCTTCCGTCGACCTGGTAAAGCCCAGTCGAGGTTGTCGAGGTACCACCGACCGGCTGTGAAGTGTAAGTGTTGCCCGTACTGCTTGTGGTGGTGGTTGTGCCGACTTGTGCCCCTGGATAGGCGTATACCCCGGCATTCCGTGCCTGGCTTGCATTGCGGCCACGATAATATGTGTAGCTCGTCGCAATGGATATTGATTCATCGCCTGTGTAGGTCAAGCTAGATGACCCGCAAGACAACGTCCGCGGGGTGGGGTTATCCGGCGGGGTGAGACCTGAATACGGATCATTCAGACCGTCGAAATTCTCGATCGTGCTGGCGTTAGCAAAGGCACCCATACCATCGTCGATACCGCCAGCAGACGCGACAGTGTTGATATTTTGTGCGCCGCCGCTGCCGTTCGTACGGATCGAGGTGCCCGACGTAGACAGTGAAGCGACACCGCAAGCAGCGTCGACTGTTGGGCCGCCATTAAACCACATTGCACTGCCAGCGGTAGGGTGGAGCGCCATCAGACAGGCCGTGTATTCATCTGTTCGCTCAAACGTTGCTTGCGCGTTGACACGAATGGTAGTGGCACGACCCATAACAAAGCTTGCAAACGGCAGGTCAGCCACAACCTCTGCGCGTACGATCACGCTGTTCTGTGTGCCGGTGCCCCAATCGGCCAGGCTAGCCGCGTGCGTCGCGCCATTGTTAGCGATGATGGACAAATTGTCGGAGAATTCCTGATCGGCGCGAGTGATATAGATTGTACCGGTGTCGCCATTGCCGCGTGCCCATGCGCCCGCCAAGGCGGCCTGGTCTGCTGCGAATTGCAGTTCGCGCTGCCACAAATACCATTGCGCGGTGTCTACAGCCAGGCCTGCGCCCCCCATCAGGGCGGGCATCCCCAGCGCAACGAGAATCGCGGCATTGCCGCTCTTGCTGCGGCGCAGTTTCCGGCTGAATTTCTTCAACACACCCATGGCGTCTATTCCTTTCGCAGAACCTGAATTGGCTGCATTGGTTGGTCCTTAGCGCGCACTAGGTATGCGGTTCGTTCACTTGTGTGGTTAATGAAGGGCTACTGAATCAGCGCTCAATTCTCCGCAAACTTACGGATTCTGCGATCTTCAAAGGTTGACACGTCACGCGGCTCCGGCACTAGGGCTGCCCATGACAAGCGACCTTGAAGCCGAAATTGGTGATGCCGAACGGGTGGCGCTGAATTATGCCAAGCCGGACATTCGGCCGAAGCTCGCGTCATTCTTTGCTTTGGATCGCCGTTTGGGACAGATCGTCGCAAACTCTAGCGGACCGCTGCTGGGACAAATGCGGATCACCTGGTGGCGCGACATGTTATCGGCTTCGGCGAGGGACCGCCCGGCGGGTGACGTTGTGCTGGACGCAATCGGGGCAAGTTGGGGAGGGGATGCGCAGCTGCTTCAACTTTTGGCAGATGCCTGGGAGGTCTTCCTGATTGCAGAAGAGCTCACAGCCGATATTCTGTCACAGTTTGTCCAAGGTCGCGCCACACCCCTGGCTCAAGCCTTCGGATGCGCGCACGAAGGTGTAGCAAAGCAGGTGCAAGAAGCAGGCTCACTATGGGCGCTTGCGGATACAGCCGCGCATGTTTCTGATCAGGCAGAGCGAGAGCTGATACTTGAACTGGCCCGCGCCAAGTTGAACGTGAATACTTCAGCCGGATCAATGCCCAGAGCACTTGCAGTGCTAACCGCACTTTCCCGGCGCTCTATCAGGAGCGGCGGCCGTCCGTTGATGGTGGGCAGAGGTGCCGCCTTGACTGCGCTACGTGCGGGTTTAATTGGAAAGTAGTTTGGTATACCCTCCATTTAATTAAGAGGAGGAAGTAATGAGTCGCGTGATATTGGGCTTAGTACTTGGTCTCATCATGGCGACTATTGGTCTTTACTGGTGGCAAGGAAAGGCCGAGGTGGAAATGTACGCTCCGCCGCTTCCCGAGCCGGAAGAAGCACCCCAAAATCCCGATGAATTGCCTGTCTCAAATCCGGGTGAGATGACGGGACCAACTCCACCTGAGGCCAGCGAGCTTACGAGAGAGCAGCGACGCTTCTTTCGTTACGACCGCAATCGCGATTGGCGCATTTCGCGCAGTGAAATGTTGTCCACCCGCAGTGAGGGCTTTCGCAAACTTGATGTGGACGGCAACAATTTGCTCACCTTCGAAGAATGGGCCGTGGCTACCGTAGAGAAGTTCGAAGGGGCCGATGCAGATGGGGACGGCAAGTTGACAACAAAGGAATTTGCAACAACCGCACCAAAGCGCAACGTCAGGCGGTCGTCCTGCCGATGCTGAACGCTACACAGTTGCAGCTTCGTTTGATCTGATCCATTCGGCCATGTCGGCCTTGGCCCGTGATGTATAGGCCTCTTTGCGCTGCTTCTTCTTCACATCATGCAGCGGCGGGAATAGACCAAAATTCACATTCATGGGCTGGAATGTCTCTGCCTCTGCATCGCCTGTAATATGGCTGAGCAGGGCCCCCATGGCAGTCGTCGCGGGCAGGGCGGACCACTCGCGCCCGGAAAGCTCGCAAGCCGTCATAATGCCCGCGATCAGCCCTACAGCCGAGCTTTCGACATATCCTTCGCAGCCGGTGACCTGCCCGGCAAAGCGGATATGGGGCGCCTCCCTCAGCCGAAGCTGCCGATCAAGCACGAGTGGCGAGTTCAGGAATGTGTTGCGATGCAGCCCGCCAAGTCTTGCAAACTCCGCGGTTTCCAATCCGGGTATGGTGCGGAACAGCTCCACCTGTGCGCCATATTTCAGCTTCGTCTGGAAGCCGACCATATTCCACAGCGTGCCGAGCTTGTTGTCCTGACGCAGTTGCACAACTGCGTAGGGCCAGCGCCCCTGCGGGTGATCTTCATTGATATCGTAAGGATTGTCGAGGCCAACACCCTTCATTGGACCATAGCGCAGCGTTTCGACTCCGCGCTCAGCCATGACTTCAATTGGCATGCAGCCTTCGAAATAGGGCGTGTCCTTCTCCCATTCGCGAAATTCGGTCTTCTCGCCATCAATCAAACCCTGAAGAAAGGCGAGGTACTGCTCCTTTGTCATCGGACAGTTGATGTAATCGCCATCTTCATTGCTGGCTTCGGTTCGCTTGTTCCAACGGCTCTGGATCCAGCATTTGGACATATCAATGCTGTCGCGATGAATAATCGGCGCAATGGCATCGAAGAACGCCAGGCGCTCTTGCCCTGTGGCTTGCACGATATTCTGAGCCAGCTCTTGCGCAGTCAGCGGACCGGTCGAAACAATGGTCATGCCAGCATCGGGCAGAGTGTCGACACGTTCGCGCACGATCTCGATATTCGGATGCTCGGCCAATATGCGGGTCACTTCATTGCTGAAGACATCGCGGTCGACGGCCATCGCGCTACCAGCAGGGACGCGCGCCTTTTCCCCGGCACGCATAATGATCGAATCGAGCTCCCGCATTTCATGGTGCAGCAGGCCAACGGCGTTCTTTTCGTCATCATCGGACCGGAAACTGTTAGAGCAGACAAGCTCCGCCAGGCCATCGGTCTGGTGCGCAGGTGTCATTTCTCCTGACCCGCGCATCTCGGACAAACGCACCCTGAAACCGCGCTTTGCAAGCTGCCAGGCCGCTTCGCTTCCCGCGAGGCCGCCGCCGATAATGTGCACATCGAAAGTCATTGTGTCGCGCAGTTAGGCTTGCAGTCGCACCCCATCAAGCCCTAGCAGTGTCGCCAAGGGGAGTTTGCATGCCAAAACGCGCTTTGATTAATGATCGTCCATGGTTGCTGGCCAGCGTGATTGCCGCGGTTGCCTATTACTTTTTGCGCGATAATCCGATCGGCGAAGTGTGGCTGATCGTGCTGAAAGGCATGGGGGTGGCCTGTCTCGCATTCTATGCGATGCGGCGCGGGTTTGGCCCGGATGCGCAAATCCTCGCGGCGGTGATGCTGTTTAGCGCACTAGGTGACATGGGCATCGAGTTCGATTTCGCGCTCGGCGGCGGGATGTTCTTTGTCTCCCATGTGCTCGCGATCTGGCTCTATTTGCGCAATCCGCGCGACAATCCTGTTAGCTCCCAAAAAGCATTGGCGGTTGTATTGCTGCTCGCAACACCCGCGATCAGTTGGCTATTGAGCGGCGATTTGATGGTGGCACTCTATGGGCTGTCGCTGGGCGGAATGGCGGCGTGCGCGTGGATGAGCCGCTTTCCGTGGTACCGCGTTGGCATCGGTGCTGTGCTATTCGTAATCTCGGACTTTCTCATTTTCAGTCGCTTGGGCGCATTCGATCTGGGCGATCTGCCGCATTACCTGATCTGGCCGCTTTACTTCGCTGGACAGTTCATGATCGCAACTGGTGTGGTGCAGACACTGGGCGGAGAGCATCCGGGGCACGAAAAGGCCGCCTAGCCCGCGTAGGCGGCAATCGTCGTTCGGTGTAATTCACGCCGATGGCCTTCATAGCCGCCGGTCGCCTTGTGTAGCACGCTCCGATTGTCCCACATGACCAGCATGTCCGGCTCCCAGCGATGGCGATAAACGAACTCGTCGCGCGATTGCCACTGGGCTAGCTCTGACAGGAGAGCGATCGCATCCGCTTGATCCATTCCTTCAATACCGATGATGTAACCGAGCGTGGAATACAGCGCCTCTTCACCGGTTTCAGGGTGTCTTTGCACCAATGGGTGTGTTTGCGTTGCACGGGCGCTTTCGTCTGGCCGAATGTCCATGCTTCGGCCGGTGTCTTTCTCGCCATACGAACCATCCGGCGCATAAGCGAGCTGAGCGGAATGGATGGCGGTTAGACCCCGAAGAAACTCCTGTCGTTCAGGGGTTAGTGCATTGAACGCAGCGATCTGGTTGGCGAATAGCGTGTCACCGCCCGTTGGCGGAATATCCACGGCCAGTAAGCAGGTGCCCGAGGGGGGCTGTGCCAGAAAACTCCAGTCACTATGCCAGTTTTCGGCAAACAGTGGCGATGTTTCATCAGCTTCGCGCAGGATAGCGGCGATATTCTGCCGGCCCTTGATTGGCGCGAAGAAGGGGTCTTCGCCAAAGCCGCCCATAGCGATGGTAAAGCGTTCTAGCGCGTCATCGTCCATCTGTTGGCCGGCAAAGGCGAGCACTTTGTGCTGCAACCAGGCGGCCCGAATATCGGCAACGAGCTGTTCGGTCAGTTCTCCCGACAGATCAACCCCGGTAACAGTCGCACCGCATGATTGACCTGACGGAGTAACTGTTAAACTCATTCTTCGCTGTCGCCTTCGATATCCTTATCCGAATGCAGCGTGATTGGCGGCGTTGTTACATCACCGCCGCCGCGCCGTTCGACCATTTCCTCGACGATAGTTTCTTCAACCTCATTCTCAGGCTCTTCAGTCTCATCGATCAGCGCCGCTCCGACGATCTGTTCGTCCTTCGAGACATTGAATATGCGTACGCCAGATGAGCTACGACCAGATACCGAGTAGCCAGAGTGGTTCTCAAACCCGCCCTCTATCATGTGACGGAAGTCAACCGGCAAGCGGATCAGCTTGGCCTGATCGGTGACCAGCATCAGTTGAGAGCCATGCTTCACCGGGAAACTCGCGACGACAGAACCGTTGCGGTTCTTGTCTGACGGCTCACCAATATTGGTCAGGCCCATACCGCCCCGGCCAATGGTGCGATATTCGTAGGCGGAAGAGATTTTTCCGTAACCGCGCGATGTCAGCGTGAGAATGAACTCTTCATTCTCGGCCATTTCCGCGACTTTCTCCCCGTCTAGTGTAGGCTCGGCATCGTTGTTCTTCCACGCCGCTGCTCGCAGATAGGCATCGCGAACTTCGGTGTCGCGCTCACCCGCATCCAGCACAGCCATCGATACGACTTTCTGACCATCTTTCAGCTTCATTCCGCGCACGCCGATGCCGGTGCGGCTCTTCGTCTCGCGCGCATCAGTGGCGGAAAAACGGATCGCCTTGCCGGAATCGGACGCAAGGAAGATTTCCTGATCCTCGGTCAGCAATTCGACCTCGATCAATTTGTCACCGCTGCCTTCGACAAAGCCCATGGCGTATTTGCCATTGGTGGGGACGTTGGTGAACGCATCCATCGAGTTGCGCCGCACCATTCCCTGCTCGGTGGCGAAGACAATGTTGAGCTTGTCCCACTCGCTTTCATCCTCTGGCAAGGCCAACACATTGGTGACGCGTTCGTCATCGCCCAACGGCAGGAGATTCACCATTGGGCGGCCCTTGGTTTGTGGTCCACCTTCGGGCAGTTTCCAGACCTTCAAACGATATACGCGGCCTGTGTTTGTGAAGAACAGCACCGGATTGTGCGTGCTGGTGACGAACATCTCGACCACAGCATCTTCATCTTTCGTGGCCATCCCGCTGCGGCCCTTGCCGCCGCGAGCTTGCGCGCGGAACGTGTCGAGCGGTGTACGCTTGATGTATCCGCTATGCGTGACCGTCACGACCATCTCGTCGCGCTCGATCAGGTCTTCATCTTCAAGACCATCCCAGGCAGGCGCAATCTCCGACACGCGCGGTGTGGCGTAGGTATTGCGGATTTCCTCAAGTTCCTCGCGCAATACGCCGTAGAGCTTTACCCGGTCCGCAAGGATCGAGAGATACTCTTCAATGGCGATCGAAAGTTCCTTGAGCTCTTCGCCAATTTCATCCCGGCCCAATGCGGTAAGACGATGCAGGCGCAGGTCCAGGATCGCCTTCACTTGACGTTCTGAAAGATTGTAAGTGCCACCTTCTTGATCGGCAGTGGGCTCGATTGCTTCAATCAGGCGGATGTATTGCGCGATGTCGCCGATCGGCCATTCCTTGGCGAGCAAGCGTTCGCGCGCAGTTGCAGGGTTTGGCGCACCGCGAATGATCGCGACGACCTCATCCAGATTGGACACCGCAACAACCAGACCAAGCAAGGTGTGCGCACGTTCGCGCGCCTTGTTGAGTTCGTATTTTGTCCGGCGAGTAATGACCTCTTCACGGAAGGATATGAAGGCCTGGATTATGTCGCGGAGGGCAAGCGTTTCAGGGCGTCCGCCACGAATGGCGAGCATGTTTGCAGGGAAGCTCGATTGAGCTGGCGTGAAACGCCAGATCTGATTGAGCACGACTTCCGGCGATGCGTCTCGCTTCAGGTCAATAACGACGCGCACACCTTCGCGCGAACTTTCATCGCGAATGTCCGATATGCCTTCGATACGCTTTTCTTTCGCCGCGTCGGCAATCTTTTCTACCAGACCCGATTTACCGACCTGGTATGGCATCGAAGTCAGGACGATAGACTGCTTGTCGTTCCGACCGGTTTCGATCTCGTGGCGCGCTCGCATTAAGATGGAACCGCGTCCGGTCGTATAGGCCGATCTGGCGCCTGACTGGCCAAGTATCAGCGGGGCTGTAGGGAAATCGGGCCCCGGAATGTATTCGATCAGTTCTTCTGATGTGATCGCCGGATTGTCGAGAAAGGCAAAGCAACCATCGATCACTTCGCCCAGATTGTGCGGCGGCACATTGGTCGCCATACCAACGGCGATACCCCCTGCGCCATTGACCAGCAGGTTAGGGAAGCGCGCAGGAAGAACCTGTGGCTCCTTGAGCGAACCATCATAGTTGTCCGCGAAATTGACTGTATCCTTATCCAGATCATCGAGCAGAGTGTTCGCCACCCGCGCCAGCCGCGCTTCGGTATAGCGCATGCTCGCAGGGGGATCTGGATCCATGGAGCCAAAGTTACCCTGACCATCGACCAATGGAACACGCAGCGACCAATCCTGCGTCATCCGGGCGAGGGCATCGTAAATCGCGGAGTCCCCATGTGGGTGATAATTACCCATCACGTCACCAACGATTTTCGCACTCTTGCGATAAGGTCTGCCGGCAACAAAGCCCCCTTCCTTGCAGGCAAAAAGGATACGGCGGTGAACCGGTTTCAAGCCATCGCGCACATCGGGCAGGGCGCGGCTCACGATCACGCTCATTGCATAATCAAGATAGCTCGTCTTCATCTCGTCGACGATGTCGACTCGTTCAAACTCACCTAGTGGCTGCGGTGCGGGGATTGTATCGGTTTCGTCGCTCAAAGCGTGTCCGTTCTAGCTAGGCTGGTGTCCAGCGGTGAATGAGTGGCGAATGTAGGCTTTCGGGCCATTTTCCGCCAGTTTATGGGGCAACAAATGCGGTATAAAGAAGGCTTTTTCCACATATAGGGCGGCGCTCTTGAGAGAATTCCAAAACGCTTGCTTTCAACGTCATTCAAAGCCCGTTCAGCACGGCTTGCATAGGAAGAATTGCAAAATAGGCCAGAGCAGGCCATTGGTTGCTGCGTGATGTGTTTTACACGTGGAAAATCCGCGGTATTTCATTTGTTTCAGGAGTAAATTTCATGCGTTTTTTCGTTTCACCTTCGCGCGCTCGCAAGAAGCCGGGGTCGTCAATTGTTTTGGCAGTGGCGCTGCTGACCGGGACCGCGATGCTGAGCGGAGTCATTTCAGATCCGGCGCATGCGCAGCGTGACCGCAAGAAGAAGGATAAAGAACCAAAAGCTGAATATTCGAAGGAATTCATTGAAGCGTTCACGCCGCTGCAGACTGCAGTGAATGCCAACGATGGCTCTGCGGCGACGGTTGTTGGACAGTTTCCCGCGCTTATTGCGCTCGCGCAATCTGGCGACGAGAAGAATGCACTGGGCGGCCTGATTTACAACGCTGGCGCGCAAACCGGGGAGCAGGCCCTACAGCTGCAGGGCATGGGCTTGATGCTGCAAAGTGGAAAGGTTCCGGCTGAGAATATCGGTCGCTTCAACTTCATCGCATATCAATTGGCGAATGCCGCAGGCGACTATCCCGGATCGAGAGCCTATCTTCAGGCGGCAATCGATGCCAATTTCACCACGGATTCCGTCTCTGTTTCTGACATGCAGATCGCGATGGCAGAAAGTTTCATTTCCGAGAGCCGTATAGCAGAGGGGCTCAACTATCTTGCGACTGCCATCGAGAGCCGGAAGGCTGCCGGTCAAAGCGTTGATGAGGCATGGTACCGCCGTGGATTGAGTGTGGCCTACAACAATGAAGTTGTCCCGCAGGTTTATGATTTCGCTTCGATCTGGATTGTGGCCTATCCAAGTGAAACCAATTGGCGCGACGCAATCAACATTGCCCGTAACCTTAACACCTACGATGGCGGTCAGATGCTCGATCTGATGCGTCTTTCCGACCGCGTCGGCGCGTTGAGAGAGAAGTATGAATACGTCGACTATGTGGAAGCCGCCGATGCGCGCCGTCTGCCGAATGAGGTTAGACGCGTCATCGAACAGGGATACGCTTCGGGGATTGTCAGCCGCGATGACATTTACCTCTCTGACGCACTAGGCACAGCGAAGAACCGGATCGCGGCCGATGAAGCCGAGCTTCCTGCTCTAGAGCGTGATGCTCGTGGTTCCGGCGCTGGCGTGCGCACAGTTGTTGCCGCGGGTGACGCGTTCCTGAGCTACAACGAATACGCAAAGGCAGAGGAGTTCTACACCAAGGCATCCACGATGCCAGGCGCTGACAAGAATGAAATTCTGACCCGGCTTGGTATTACTCAGCTAGAGCAAGGCAAGTTTGACGCAGCGAAGGCATCGTTTGTTCAGGTTGGCGGTAATCGCTTGCCCATCGCAAAACTTTGGGCTGCCTATACGACTCAAAGGGCGGCAGCAGCGGCACCTGCAAGCGAGCCGGCAGTTCCTGCGGTGGCAGAAGCGGAAACTCCGGTCAGTTAAGCCAAATCGAATATGTATTGCTAGCGGCGCGGTTCCTTTGATGGAGCCGCGACGTTTTCTTTGCTTGCAGCGTCTTTAGCGAAGTCGCTTCACGTAAACCTGGTTCTCGCGGCGTTCGACCTTGAAATTGTCCAATGCATCAAACATCTCATTCAGGCTCTTGAAGCCGTGATTTCGGACATCGAAACTGGAACGGTTGCCCGCAATCTGGCCGAGCTGTGAGAGATTGGCGTAGCCCTTTTCGTCGCGTTTGGCTTCGGAGTAAGCAGCCGTTATCAGTTCCATCATCTCGGTGTCGAGACCCTCTGAATCTGAAGAATTGCTGTCTTTGTCCTGCGCAGGAAATTCAGATTTATAGTTCGCAATCAGTTTCTTGATTTCGATGAAGCGCGTGCACACGCTCTTGAAAGCCTGTGGGGTTTTGGCCTCTCCAAAGCCGTAAACCAGAATCCCGTCCTGACGCAGCCGAGTGACCAGCGGTGTGAAATCGCTGTCCGAAGTCATGATGCCGAAGCCATCAACCTTGCCCTGATAAAGCAGATCGATTGCATCAATGGTCATCGCCATATCGGTGGCATTCTTGCCTTTGGAAACATCAAATTGTTGCTGTGGGCGGATCCCGAATTTATTGGTGATCTTGTCCCATTTCGCGAGATTGTCCTTAGCGAAATTGCCGTAGGCGCGCCGTATGTTCACTTGGCCCAACTCGGCCATCACCGTCAGGACAGGATCGATCCCTTCCGGAGTGGTGTTGTCTGCGTCGATCAGCAGAGCGATATTTTTGAGTTCTGACATGCACCGATAGATGGGGGCAGGGCGCACCGCGGGCAAGCGATTAATCCGTTCGAGTTAGTCTTCTGGCAGAAACTCACCGGTGTCTTCATCAAGCGAATACAGCACACCTTCCTTGATCGAGAAATGGGCCCCGCGCAACTTGAGCTTTCCGGCCTTTTCCTTGTCTGCGAGCCAAGGAAAGCTGCGCAAATTAGTGAGGCTTTGTCGAATGGCAGCAAACTCCATCGCAAGTTCTGCTTTGCGACCAGTGGTGCCATGCTTGGACGATACTGTCTGGCTTGCTTCGTCGAGGAGGCTGACCCAGTTTGCCACAAACCCGCCTTTGCCCGGATCTTTGGCCTTCATGCTTTGTGTGAGCGCGGCCTGGCATCCGCCGCAGCGTCCATGCCCCATCACGACAATTTGCCTGACCTCCAGCATCTGGACCGCAAATTCGATTGCAGCAGATACGCCGTGATAACCGGGAGTGGTTTCAAACGGGGGCACGAGGGCCGCAACATTGCGCACGACGAAAATCTCGCCCGGATCGACGTCAAAAATCTGCGCTGGATCAACGCGGCTATCTGAGCAGCTGATAATCATGAGTTTGGGGCTCTGGCCCTCGCGTACCAGCTCGTCATAGCGAGCTTTCTGACGTGGGTATCCGTCCGCGCGAAAGCGCTTATAGCCTCGCAGCAGTTCAGCATATTCAGGCATTGGTCATTCCCCCTCCCAAGGGGATTAGAAGCGTTCGCCTCTGATCACTTCGACGTCCCACATGCTGAAAAGAAACCCGTGAGAGGTCAATATCGGTGCGATTTCTTCCGCAAGTTTCATCGCCTTGTCTTCGGGAGCGATGGTGAGGACAAACACTTTGTCTGTACCCATCACGCGTTCCTCACGCCAATGTCCGTCACGCCCTTTGCCGGAATCCACGGGCGTGACAGTCCAGCCGGTAATCTCTGCGCGCTCGATAGCTGCGGTGACACGTTTTAGCAGCGCCTTGTCAGCAAGGATTTCAATCCGTTTGCGGGTGACTGTTTCGATCATGGCATGATCCCCCCGCTTCCAGTGAGATAGGCGGCAAGTGTGCTGATCAGACCGATGTTGATCAGGACGTTGAACGGAAACGTGATACTGAGCGACATAGTCAGATAGATACCCGGATCAGCCTCTGGCAATGCAAGGCGCATCGCGGCCGGAACTGCAATGTAGCTGGCGCTGGCGCACAAAACACCAAGCGCCGCTGCAGATCCAGCATCAAGCCCGATGGCCACGCCAAGAATTGTTCCGACAGCACCGTTTACCAACGGCAGGAAGATTGCGATCAAGCCGAGCCGCCAGGTAATTGCGCGCGAATCCATCATGCGACGGGCGGCGATCAAACCCATATCGAGCAGGAACAGGCAGAGAATACCTTTGAAACCTGCCTCGAAAAACGGGCTGACATCTGCAAAACCGGTAGGGCCGGCAATCATCCCGATGACGAATGCACCCAGCAACAGCATGATCGACGAGTTGGTGAATACCTCGTGCAGCATTTCGCCGGTTGACTGCCCGCCTGTCTCGTTTTTCCCAAGACCGCGGGCGAGCATCAGGCCTGACAGGATTGCGGGTGCTTCCATCGCGGCCATGACAGCTACCATAAATCCGCCAGGCTCTCGTGCCTGCCCGGTCAGGATTTCGACCGCCGTTACAAAGGTGACGACACTGATCGAACCATAGTGGGCCGCGACCGCACCCGAGTTGATCTGATCCAGCTTTCCGAAGGTCTTCAGCACGAAGTAGGCAAAAAAGGGCAGAATGAAGCCTGCCGCGATGCCGGTGCCCAAAGCGGCCAGAACGGTTCCATCGATCCCGGAATTGGCGACTGCAACGCCGCCCTTGAGGCCAATCGCCGCCATCAAATAGAGCGACATGCCCTTTGCGATGGCTTCCGGAATAGCCAGGTCCGAGCGGACAAAGGCGGCGAATACGCCGAGCACGAAAAACAAGACAACCGGAGAAGTGAATGTAGCGAGCGTCGTTGCGTCCATGGCCCTGCGTTAGCTATGCATACCAATGTCGGCAAGTGCCCATTGCGCGGTGTCCAGCCTTATCCTACATGGCGCGCATGAACGACCTTGCATCTGTTCCGCCGAAAGATGAAACTCCGCGTCCCGCACGGCAGCGCAAGCCCGACTGGATCCGCGTAAAAGCTCCTGTCAGCAAGGGCTATAACGAGACGCGCAAACTGATGCGCGACTTGAACCTCAATACGGTGTGCGAAGAAGCGGCCTGCCCCAACATCGGTGAGTGCTGGACAAAGAAGCACGCCACGGTGATGATCCTGGGCGATGTGTGCACGCGTGCTTGCGCGTTCTGCAACGTGAAGACCGGCATGCCGCGCATGGTCGACCCAATGGAGCCTGACAATGTCGCGATTGCGGCAGGCAAGATGGGCCTCGAACACATTGTCATCACCAGTGTGGATCGCGACGATCTGCCGGATGGCGGGGCAGGGCAGTTTGTGAAGGTGATC
>FYBJ01000447.1_pt1 | contig 15395 bp, 12 predicted proteins | sample 1134611 | NCBI WGS metagenome assembly FYBJ01 (sample SAMEA104116008, study PRJEB20421) | marine metagenome | isolation source: marine | reverse complement strand
AATATATTTCGGAACTTCTTTCCAAGAAAACTTTTTAGCATAAGCAAAGGCAATTGTCACTGCCGGATTGAAATGAGCGCCAGAAATTTCTCCAAAAGCGTAAATCATTGCCATTACAATAAAACCCCATGTTATTGCGATTCCGACATGGGTCACATCACCCCCAGTAACTTCATTAATAGTCATCGCCCCTGTTCCACAGAAAATCATGGCGAAGGTTCCAATAAACTCAGCAATATATTTCTTCATGACAGATTGTTTGCACAAAGATACATTCCTTTATTTTAAGCTTTTGTTAACAATTACGCCCTTTTTTCGTTTTAGGATGTGTAGTTCAGAACGATAAGAAGGAAGAAGAAACTACAGAGAAAACAGAAACTACTCCACCAGCTAGAATTGCTGCGCCACAACCAAGTCCATCTTCAAAAGTGGAACAAACTGTGAGATTAACAAAAGTGACTTTAGAATATTCAAGACCAGCCATGAGAGGAAGAAAAATCTTTGGTGATTTAGTTCCGTTTGATAAGGTATGGAGAACAGGTGCAAATGCTAATGCGAAAATTTCATTTGATACTGATATCACGATTGGTGAAACAACTGTAAAAGCAGGATCTTACGCGATTTACACAAAACCAGGAGAAAAGAGCTGGGAAGTAATGCTATACAGTGCTACAGATAACTGGGGAACTCCTCAAAAATGGGATGATACAAAAGTAGTTGCAACGGCGACTGTAACTCCAGAAGCTATGCCAATGCCAATTGAATCTTTCACTATAACTTTTGATGATTTAACAAACAATTCGGCTGTTTTAGGTATGTTATGGGAAAACACCTAGGTTGGACTTCCATTTACTGTTCCAACGGATGCTGCGGTAATGGCATCAATCGAAGAAGTAATGAAGGGTAACCCGAATGACAGAGCATATTATGATGCTGCTGTGTACTACTTAAGCGAAGGTAAAGATATTAACCAAGCATTGACTTGGATTGACAAAGCTGTAGAAATGTCAAAAGATGAGCCAAAATTCTGGTACTTACGTCAGCAGTCATTAATTCATGCAAAAGCTGGAAAAACAGAAACTGCTATTGTAGCTGCAAAGCAAAGTCTAGAGTTGGCGAAAAAAGCAGGTAATGCAGACTATGTAAAAATGAATACAGACTCCTTAAAAGAGTGGGGAGCTTTATAATACACTAATGTGACCTACGCTAAAAATCCTGAGTTCTTTGGAGCTTGGGATTTTTTATTAAGAATACTTCAAACCGATTTGTTTTCTTATCTCATCCAACAACCCAATGAATTGTTTTGAAAACTCAAAAAACATAATTGGACTTTGAGTCTTTCCACTTCTTAACAATGTATTAAAATGTTCTATTTCATACGTATATCCAATCGATTGATATTCAAAATCTAACAATTCTGAAACACCATTAATTCTTTTCGTTATTTGGGTGGGTTGATGAAACATAGAATGCAAGAATAATTCTCCCTTTTCAAAAGTAAATATTGCTTCGGACGGAACGGTTTCCACCAACGAACAATGTAAATCTGCCGTAGCGTTCGCGTACTCAAATTTCATAGTACAACTCGAATCTGCTCCATTACCAAAGAAAGTAGCGCTAGCCTCGATTTCATTAGGCATTCCCAAACTGGATAAGGCTGTGAAAATAGGATAGATACCGATATCTAACAAAGCTCCTCCACCCAAGTTTTTGTCCAATACACGATCTTCAAAATTCAATTCGGGAGCAAAACAAAAATTAGCTTTTAGGTGCTTTAATTCACCCAATGATTTGTCCTTAATACATTGTATAACATATTGATAATGCGGTAAGAAAGCCGTCCATAAAGCTTCCATCAATAACACATATTTCTCCTTTGCTTTCTGAATCATTTCACCTACCTCCTCTGAATTCATTGCAAAGGGTTTCTCACATAAAACAGCCTTTCCATAATCCAAACTTAGTAACGTATGCTCTTTATGAAAAACATGTGGAGTGGCAATGTAGATCGCATCAATCTCCTGATTTTGCAGCAATGATTCATAGGAATCACAATAATTTGGAACTCCGTAGGTAGCGGCAAATTGCTCAGCTTTCTCTAAAGATCGAGAAGCCACACCATGCAAACTGGCATTTGGTGCTTTTTGTAAATCGGAAGAAAAAGAATGTGCGATTCGGCCTAAACCGATAATTCCCCATCGAATGGTCTTAACTGGTGATTGCTGCATTGTCGTTTTTGCTAAATAGTTGAATAAAAATAGCAAAAAGCATTACCAATACACAACCCAACAAATTCAACCATAAGTATGGTAACCATTCCATGTAGAAAACACCGAAAATGATTAACTGTGTTATGATAGCAGCAATGAATACAGCCCTGCCCTTTACAAATTTGATAAAGAATGCCAGCAAGAAAATACCCAAAACGTTCCCATAAAATATGGAACCCATGATATTCACCAACTGAATCAAATTATCAAATAAATTCGCAATACAGGCAACCCCAATAGCCAAAACTCCCCATAACAATGTAAACCATTTTGACGCCGTTACGTAATGTTGTTCATCGTGTTGTTGTTTGTTTCTACGATACAAATCAATAACTGTTGTGCTTGCTAGGGCATTTAATTCAGATGCTGTAGATGACATAGCTGCAGCAAGAATTACGGCTAACAGTAGACCTATTATTCCTTTTGGAAGATTATTTAGGATGAAATTGATAAACACATAATCTTTGTCATTCGTCTCAATAGTTTCATCCAAACTTGAAATTACGGTTTTCGCTTCTTGTTTTAGTTTTAAATCCTTTGCATTTAATTCCTGAAAAGTCTCTACTTCATCGGATTGTAATCCGTCAACTAACAGTAATTGTTTCGACTTCTGAATCGCTTCGTGTTCTTTTTCAATTACTTTATAGGCAAGTGAATTTTCAACTACAGGTTTAACAGCCGGATTGAAATTCAATGGTGCATTATTGAATTGATAAAACACAAAAACCATAACCCCTACCATCAGAATAAAGAATTGCATAGGTACTTTGAGTAATCCGTTGAATAATAATCCAAACTGGCTTTCACGCAAGGATTTCCCAGATAAATAGCGCTGCACCTGACTTTGATCTGTTCCAAAATACGAGAGCATCAAAAAGGTTCCTCCTAAGAGTCCAGTCCACACAGTATAGCGATTATTTAAATCGAATGAGAAATCTAGCACTTTCATTTTACCACTAGCTCCCGCGATGTCTAATGCTTTCGAAAAAGTAATTCCATCGGGTAAGTATTGAATGATCAAATAAAAGGCAATCAGCATTCCGGCAAAAATCACAATCATTTGCTGCTTCTGCGTCACATTCACAGCTTTGGTTCCTCCTGAAACCGTATAAATAATTACCAAAATTCCGATAATAATATTCAATGTCATCAGATTCCATCCCAGCACTGCAGAAAGAATAATGGCCGGAGCGAAAATTGTGATTCCTGCTGCTAATCCTCTTTGAATTAAAAAAAGAATGGCAGTTAAGGTTCTGGTTTTTAAATCAAATCTTGATTCTAAATATTCGTAGGCTGTGTAGACATTTAATTTGTAATAAATCGGAAGAAATACCAAACAAATAATGACCATTGCAATAGGCAATCCGAAATAAAATTGGACAAATCCGAGCCCATCATGATAGGCTTGCCCCGGAGTCGATAAAAAGGTAATCGCACTGGCCTGTGTTGCCATCACCGAAAGACCAATCGTCCACCATTTGGTATCATTACCTCCTTTAATATAATCTTTTACATCCCTGTTTTTAAGGGTGATGTAGGTACCATAGGCCACAATAAATAATATGGTCGTCAATAAAACGGTCCAGTCGACCCAATGTAATGTCTGCATAATTAGTTATTGAAGTAATTGGTGATGAAATAGAAAAGGATGATGTATACCAAATTCGCAATGAGCACGACGGTATAAATGGATTTCCATTGTTTTTGATTATCGGTCATACTATTGCTTGATTTTGGTATTGGTTTGAATATTTTCTTTTCCGATAGAAAGCATATTCGAGAATAATTTATAGGCTCCTGGCACCCCTGCTGGTAATTCTCTAAAGAAACTTAATCCGGTATAGATGTAATTCCCTTTTCCATATTTAACAACTAATAAACTTCCTTTTTTAGGACTCTCACCTTTATCATTCATAGAAAAAACAGGCGTAAACTCTTCTCCCCATTCGTTCGGAAAATACAATCCCCGTTCTTGCACCCATCCTTCAAAATCATTGGCTTCCATTTTATTTGGGAAGTTCAGTAATGAATGATCCTTTGCTAGTACATCAACTTTAGCAAACTCATCGGTCACTCGATCTCTTGAAATTTTTAATTTGTAAGGCGCCATAACATCTACGCCTCCTCTTCGCCCACTGGTGTTGTATTGCACAATCATGTTTCCTCCGGCTTTTACATATTCCAGTAAATACTTCTGTTTGTATTTCAATTGCGGAACGGTATTATAAGCACGAATACCCAACACGACAGCATCAAACTTGGCTAGGTTTTCCTCGTTGATATCATCCGGATTGATAGCGACAACCGTGTATCCAATCTGTTCCAAGCTTTCTGGAATCGCATCACCAGCACCCTTTATGTATCCAATATAATTTCCAGCTTTTTGAATATTTAATCGAACAATTTTGGATTGAGAATTTAGTAAAACGGATTGCTTGGGAATGTGGTCATAAGTAATTTCAACCAATTCTTTTCCGTATGTTTTTCCTTCGGATGTTGCGATGGCTTTGATGAATCCTTCCGACTGATTATTAGGTGGAGTCACCGAAAATTCAAATTCGCGAGCATCGCCCTTTTGAGCGATTGAAAAGTCGATCGAAGTCGGACTCACGTTCCAATCTTTTGGCACCTGCAGTGCCACTTGTCCTTTTATATTTGATCCACCAGCACGAACAGATACTGACACTTTTTTCGGTTGGTCATCTGAAAAAATAATCACCTTTTCTTTGATTCCGGTTGTGATTTTAGGCAATACTTCAAAAGGTTCGTACAACTCCCCTTTATCTCTTCGCGAATAACGATACACTATATCTTTAGGAATCAAAATTTCAACCTCATCAATAATCAGATTAAAACTTGCGGTGATTTGTCTTGGTGTCTCAGGCTTCCCAATCATTTGCTGATTATTCACCTTATACATTCCTAGCGACCAGTTATTCCGTAACCAATACGGATCTGAAAACGGTAAATTTCCAATATTGATGGTCTTTCTCAGGTTTACTCTTTGGTTTGGTTTCAAATCCTTTTCCTGAACCCAGGTCAAATTCTTTTCGGCTGAAAAAGTAATGGATTGTAAAAATACAATTACCTCCGAATTTCGATTTAAAGCTTCGATAACCAAGTCTATATCTGCCCCAGGATTTGTACTTGAACTTGTCGCCGAAACTTCTAAGTACAAACCGGCGCAAGCTTCAATAATTTCTGTGATTTGCTTCAGCTTGATCGTTCTCCAGTAGTCATCTTTCAACAACTGGATTTTTTTATAAGCTGATACCAATTCAGGTAAATGTTTGGCAGGATTTACGAAATTGAAATTCTTTTCAATTTCATATAAGATATCGCCAATTTCTCCTCCGCCCTGGATTCGATTCCAAGTCGTGTTGATACCCGAAAACAAATCCGTTTTGTCTTTTAAAGGTTCCCCTTTTAACAATTCAACATACTCATTTTGTGAACCTCTGGTTGTTAATCGACCAAAGCCCTGACACAAATGCTGACTGCTCGCAATAGCAGCAACTTCGTTATTTGACAAACCTTTTAAAGGATAATAAACTCCGATATCCATAGAAGTGAAGTTCGGATTGTCTTTCGTTGCTTTTTCAAAGTTTTCCTGACTTCCATAGAACCACCAAGACGTGTTAAAGAACAAGCGTTTCGGTTGCCATACCTCCGTTAATTTCAATTGGTTTACAAATTTGGTTTTATCACCTACTAAATCAAAAGCTTCTACACTCAACATCGCAGAGCTCGTATGATGACCATGGGTCGTTCCTGGAGTTCGATGGTTAAATCGATTGATGATGATATCTGGTTTAAAGTTTCGGATGGTCCAAACCACATCGCTCAACACTTTTTCTTTTTGCCAGATTTTTAAGGTTTCATCTGGATGTTTCGAATACCCGAAATCATTGGCTCGGGTAAAAAATTGTTCACCACCATCCACACCACGAGCGGCCAACAATTCTTGCGTACGAATCACCCCCAACAATTCCCTAATTTCTGGTCCAATTAAATTCTGTCCACCATCACCACGAGTAAGAGACAGATATCCTGTTCGAGCTTTTACCTCATTAGCTAGGTAAGAAATGAGTCGTGTGTTTTCATCATCAGGATGTGCCGCGATATAGAGTGCTGTTCCTAAAAAATTTAGTTTTTGAACTTTTTCGTAAATCTGATTGGTTGTTAGTTTTGATTGTTTCTGTGAAACGCAATTCAATGAATAACAAAGAGTTAAAAATAAAACCAGTGCTATTTCCTTCATAAGTAAGTAGTCGTTGAGTCAAACAAAAATAGGATTTTTCATAGGGAATGGACTTGCATTAACATAATTATAACGTTTGCAAAATCATCAACAAAATAGGCTTTTCCTGTTGATAAATTAATTTTAAAACTCGGTATTTTAGAATATATTTGTAATTCATATATAGAAATATTTTCACATGAAATTTATTGTATCTAGTTCCCAATTGTTAAAGCAATTACAGGTATTAGGAGGTGTTATTAACAGCAACAACACGTTACCTATTTTAGATAACTTTTTGTTAGAACTTTCAGAAAACAAATTGAAGGTTTCTGCATCCGATTTAGAGACTACCATTAGCTCTGTAATCGACGTAGAAAGTGATTCTGAAGGATCGATTGCCGTTTCCGCCCGTTTATTACTAGATACCTTAAAAACATTCCCAGATCAGCCTTTAACATTCAAGACTGAAGGGGAAAGTACTATCGAAATTAGTTCTGATCAAGGAAAGTATGACATGGCCTATTTTGCAGGTGATGAATTTCCAAAGGCAGTAACCCTAGCTTCACCAAGCACTACTGCACTATCGGCTCAAATTTTATCTACAGCAATTTCAAAAACATTATTTGCTGCAGGAAATGATGATTTGCGTCCAGTAATGAGTGGTGTATTCTTCCAATTTAGTACGCAAAGTTTAACTTTTGTTGCTACGGATGCTCACAAATTGGTAAAGTATTCAAGAACTGATGTAACGGCGAATGAGACGGCTGAATTCATCATGCCGAAAAAACCATTGAATCTTTTAAAAGGGATTTTATCTTCTACTGATTCTGAAGTAGTCATCGAGTATAATGATGCGAATGCAAAATTCACTTTTGACAACGTAGTATTAGTTTGTCGTTTGATTGATGGAAAATATCCAAACTATGAAGCGGTTATTCCAAAAGAGAATCCGAATAAATTAACGGTAGACAGAAGTTCATTCTTAAACTCTGTAAAACGTGTATCTATTTTCTCTAGCAAAACGACACATCAGATTCGTTTAAAAATGGCCGGGACAGAATTGAATATTTCTGCAGAAGATTTAGATTTCTCTAATAAGGCCGATGAGCGTTTAAGTTGCGATTACCAGGGAGACGATATGCAAATCGGATTCAACTCACGATTCTTAAGCGAGATGTTGAGTAACTTAAGTTCGAATGAAGTATTATTAGAATTATCATTACCAAACCGAGCAGGAATTTTAACTCCGATCGACGGCACTTCAGAGGGCGAGCAAATTACCATGTTGGTAATGCCGGTAATGTTGAATAATTAAGACATACAACACAGATATATCAAATCCTTGCACTCGCAAGGATTTTTTTTGCACCCTCAGGAACCCGATTCCTCCCAAATCACTAACAAAATTTTCCGTATTTTCGATTGCACTAATTTTCCCACCGAATGACCTTTCAAGAGATAAACGCCAAACGCCGAAGTATTCGAGATTTCCTAGATAAACCCGTTCCAGAATCGGTAATTCACGAACTTTTAAAGGAAGCTCTAGAAGCTCCTTCGAGTTCGAACACCCAACCTTTTAAAGTTGTGATTGCAACTGGTGACACTTTAAAGGCTATCGGAGAAGAATTAACACATAAGTACAACGTTTCACTGACACTCAGAAAGAAGAACATTATTGGAAAGTTAATCACTGCCTACAAACACAAACTTACTCCTAATAAGGTTTATGAAACCATTCAAGGAAAGTATCCTGGATACTATCAAGATCGTCGAATAAAAACAGCCATCGGATTGTATAAAGTACTCAGAATCAAAAGAGATGATCATAAAAAGCGAAATTCTGAAATGACCAAGAATTTCTATTTCTTCGGAGCACCTGCTGCTATATGGATTTTCGCGAATCCGAAAATGAAATATACCGCATTGGTAGACACCGGAATATTTATGCAAAACTTTATGATGGCGGCTACATCAAAAGGATTAGGTACCTGTCCCCAGGGCGCTCTAAACCTTTGGCGAGAACCCGTCGATAAACATTTTGATGTGCCGAAAGGTTATGAATTGGTTTGTGGTATTTCTTTAGGTTACCCAAGTGACGCTGAAGTAAACTCTTATCGTCCGGAGAAATTAAGCGTAGAAGAATTATTAGTTCCGAAGAAATAAGAAAACATCGTAATGAATTTCTTAGCCCACTTGTATTTATCAGACAACAAAGATGATATCATGATTGGCAACTTTATTGCTGATCATGTACAAGGTAAAGAAATGTTCATTTACAACGAGGCGATTCAAAAAGGAATTCTTCTTCATCGTGCAATTGATGAATTCACTGATCGTCATCCGGTAGTCAAAAAAAGTAAGGAAAGACTTCATGCACGATATCGTCATTATGATGGTGTTATTATCGATATATTTTACGATCATTTTTTGGCAAAAAAATGGAGTACGTATTCTTCAATTCCCTTGCCTGTCTTTGCGGATTACTTTTACCATCTTTTAAAGCAAATGGAGCAAATGCCGCAGCGAACAGAGCGTTTTTTCCATTATATGAAGATGTATAATTTATTGGTCAATTACCGTGAAATGGATACCATAGCGCAAGTACTTGACGGCATGAATCGTCGATCGAAAATGAAATCTCAAATGCATTTGGCTATTATCGATTTGGAAGAATATTATGATGATTTCGAAGCTGATTTTTTAGTATTTTTCGAGGACCTACGTCAATTCGCAGGAAACAAACTAACCGAACTAGAAGACACACATTCATGAAGAAAACATTCATTCTATTTGCAGCAATAGCACTATTCATTTCCTGTCAAAAAGATAAAGTAACCGGAGTTATTTCGGATAAAGCCATGGTGGTTTCGGCTCGTGTTGAGGCTTCTGAAATCGGATTGGAAATCCTAAAAAAAGGAGGTACTGCATTTGATGCAATGGTCGCCACAGAATTAGCATTGGCAGTTGCTTACCCCTATTCTGGAAACCTAGGCGGTGGCGGATTCATGGTCTATCGTAAAAATGATGGTTCGATTGGCGGATTAGACTATCGAGAAAAAGCTCCGTTAGCTGCCACTACAGATATGTATCTCGATGAAAATGGAGATGTGATCAAAGGAAAAAGTACAAAAACACCTTTGTCTGTTGGAGTTCCGGGGACCATTGCCGGAATCTTTGAAGTCTATAAAAAGTTCGGAACCTTGCCTATCGAAGATATTATTCAGCCCTCTATTGATCTTGCCAAAAGAGGTGTTGTAGTGACAAAAAAACAAGCAGATAGAATTAAGAAATACCAACCTCAATTCTTCGAAGCCAATAAAGATAGTACACTATTTCATTTGCAGTGGGCAGCAGGTGATACCATTAAATATCCTGCACTCGCCACTACCTTAACTCGCATCCGAGACAATGGCCGTGATGAATTTTACAAAGGCGAAACGGCTAAACAGTTAGTTCAATTTATGAAACGCAGTGGCGGTATCATTACACTTCAAGATTTGGAACAATACGAAGCCAAATGGAGAGATCCACTTGCTTTTACTTATGACCATTTACGTGTTATTTCAATGTCTCCTCCTTCAAGTGGCGGAATTTGTTTAGCGCAAATTATGAATGCCATTGAACCATACGATTTACATACTTACGGTCATAATTCAACCAAAGCCATGCAAGTCATCGTCGAGGCCGAAAGACGGGCATATGCAGATAGAAGCTTCTTTTTAGGAGACCCTGATTTCGTAGACATTCCAATTCAGGAATTGATGGAAAAATTATACACCAAAGAACGAATGGCTAATTTCTCTTTTGAAAAAGCAACTCCGTCAAGTGAAGTGAAGCCTGGAACCATCGAAATCGTTGAAAGTGATGAAACCACCCACTACTCTATTGTGGATCAATTCGGAAATGCAGTATCTGTAACGACGACATTAAATGGCGCGTATGGATCAAAGATTTACGTGAATGAACTTGGATTCTTTTTGAACAATGAAATGGACGATTTTTCAAGCAAACCAGGTGTTCCGAATATGTTCGGATTGGTAGGTGCCGAAGCCAATAAAATAGAACCAGGTAAACGAATGCTGAGTTCGATGACTCCGACTATTGTAGAGAAGAATGGTAAACTTTGGATGGTGGTTGGAACTCCAGGTGGATCAACGATTATCACGTCGGTATTACAAACCATATTGAATGTTCATGAGTTTGGAATGGGAATGCAAGAGGCGGTAAATCAGCCACGTTTTCATCATCAGTGGTTACCCGACGAAATTCGCATCGAGCCCAATAAATTTGATGAGAAAACCCTCAAAGAACTTGAAAAACTCGGCTATAAATTCAATACGAACAGAACACCTATTATAGGTAAGGTAGATGCTATTTTGGTACTGCCCGATGGCCGATATGAAGGTGGTGCAGATCCGAGAGGTGATGACACAGCGGTCGGATTTTAGCAAGAATCAATAATCGAATAATTTAATGGTTTAGTCGTTTAATGAACCAAAAACTTAAAACTAAATACTCATAACCTAAAACTTAAAAGATGGTACAACCATTTCACTTAGCAATTCCGGTAAAAAGTTTAGAACCCTGTAGAACCTTTTACAGAGAGGTATTAGGATGCGAAGAAGGTCGAAGCGACGCGCATTGGGTTGATTTTAATTTCTTTGGTCATCAATTAGTAATTCATCAAAAGGATGGGTTTGAACCAAATATTATTTCGAATCCGGTAGATGGTCATGATGTACCTGTGCCCCATTTCGGAGTCGTTTTATCTTGGGAAGATTGGGAACATTTAGCCGATTGCTTACAAAAAGCAAACATCGAATTTATTATTGAACCGTATATCCGTTTTAAAGGAGAAGTTGGCGAACAAGCTACTATGTTTTTTAACGATCCTGAAGGTAATCCATTAGAATTCAAGGCCTTTAAAGATATGGGACAGTTATTTGCAAAATAACTTTCTCGAATTCCGTATCTTTAATCCTCGCAATTCTAAACCAACTTTCAAATGAAACGACTTTTATTTGTACTCTTATTTTTAGGAGTTACGGGGATTTTTGCCCAAGGAACACAATTACTTAGACAACCTACACTTTCAAAAACACATGTGGTTTTTGTGTATGCTAATGACTTATGGAAAGCGCCACTTTCTGGAGGCACTGCCATTCGTTTAACCAGTGATATTGGTTACGAATCATTACCTCACTTTTCGTATAATGAAAAGTGGATTGCTTTCTCTGCTCAGTATGATGGTAATACAGATGTTTATGTGATTCCGGCCGAAGGTGGCGAACCCAAACGGTTAACGTTTCACCCAGGGGGTGACTTTGTTCAAGGATGGACACCCGATGGAAAAGTTCTTTTTCGATCTGGACGTGAAGGACGACCTACACAAACCAATAAATTTTATACGGTTTCATCCAAAGGTGGATTACCGACCTCACTAGGAGTTCCAAGAGCCGCTTACGGAGAAGTTTCGGAAGATGGAAAATATGTTGCCTATACACCAATAACGGGTTGGGACGCCGAATGGAGAAACTATCGAGGTGGACAGGCTATGCCTATTTGGATTGTTGATTTAAAAACCAAAGACCTCATCCGTACCGAACAAAAAGACAAGGAACGGCACTTAGATCCTGTTTGGCATAAAGGCAAGGTTTACTTTATTTCAGAGCGCGACTACACTGCGAATATCTGGTCTTTTAATCCGAAGACAAAAGAAGAAAAGCAAATCACCTTTCATAAAAAGTTCGACGTTAAAAGTTTGGATGCTAACTCCAACGGAATTATTTATGAGCAAGGTGGTTACTTGCATTTCTTAAATCCCAATACATTAGCTACTAATCAATTGAATATTGAAGTTAAGGCCGACCTCAATTTTTCGAGACCGCGATGGGAAAATGTAACCGGTAGGAACTTATCGAATGCGAATTTATCTCCCAAAGGAAACAGAGCCATCTTCGAATATAGAGGTGAAATCTTTACCGTTCCGAAAGAAAATGGAACCTGGCGAAACCTCACCAACTCACCTGGTGTTGCCGATCGTTTTCCTATTTGGTCTCCAAAAGGTGATCAAGTGGCTTGGTTCTCTGATAAAAGTGGTGAATATCAATTGGTAATCGCAGATCAACGAGGCCAAAATCAGGAGTTTATTAAGATTCCAAAGCCTACCTTCTATTTCACGCCAGACTGGTCTCCGGATGGAAAATATCTAGCGTTTACCGATACCGACTATAATATTTGGATTACAGATTTAGAAACGAAGAAATCCAAAATTGTAGCTACAGATCGTTATGCACATCCAAATCGTGCGATGAATCCAATCTGGTCTCCAGATAGCAAATGGATTGCTTTTGCCAAGCAAAACGACAGTCATTTTAAATCGATTTTTGCTTACAACGTAGACACCAAAAAGACCGTACAACTTACCGATCCTATTGCAGATGCGATCTCACCAGCTTGGGATACTTCAGGAAAATACCTGTACACCTTGGCAAGTACGAACTACGGATTACAATCGGGGTGGTTAGACATGAGTTCTTATGATCCTAGTGTGACGCGTAGCTTGTATGCCGTTGTGTTAAGCAAAAATGATAAGGCACCAAACTTACCCAAAACGGATGAAGCGGCTAACGGCAGTAAAAAAGATAAAAAACCAAAAGAGGTTACAGTTACTATTGATGAAGACGGATTGTTCAATAGAGCGATTGCCATGCAATTGCCTGCACGAAATTATGTAGCCTTATTAGAAGGACCCGCTGGAAAGGTATTCATTGCCGAAAATGTTCCGAATTCACGTGGCTTAACTGTTCATAGTTATGATGTTAAAAAGCAAAAAGCAACTCTATATAGCAAGGGTGTGTCATCGATGCATGCTACAGCAGATCGTAATTTTGTCTTGTTATCAACGAGAGGTTCTTGGGCCATTAATAGTAGTAAAGCACCTGTAAAGCCTGGAAAAGGAAGATTAAACACTAATATGAAAATCAAATTAGATCCACAGGCGGCTTATCATCAAATCTTTAAAGAGGGATGGCGTTTTATGCGCGATTTCTTGTATGTAGACAATGTGCATGGTGCTCCTTGGGATGATATATACAAGTGGTATTCACCATGGATAGACCATGTTCGTCATCGCACCGATTTGAATTACGTAGTTGATATCATGAGTGGTGAAGTGGCCGTTGGACATTCGTATGTGTCTGGTGGAGATTTCCCTGATTTAAATCGCGTGCCTGTTGGTTTATTAGGCTGTGATTTTGAAGCTGAAAATGGTTATTATAAAATTTCGAAGATTTACGCTGGAGAGCGTTGGAACCCTGGGTTTAATGCACCTTTAGGATTACCTGGCATTAATGTTAACGAAGGAGATTATATTCTAAGCATTAATGGTAAGCCATTAACCACCAATGTTAATCCGTATAGTTTGTTAGAACAAACTGCAGGACGAGAAATTTACATTACGGTAAATTCGAGTCCGACAGAAACTGGAGCTCGCGAAATTCTAGTAAAACCAATTGCTAGCGAGCGTAACTTGCGAGCTATCGACTGGATTGAAGGCAATCGCAGAAAAGTAGATCAATTATCGAACGGAAAGTTGGCTTATGTATACATACCGAATACGGGGAACGGCGGATTTACCAGTTTTAATCGCTACTATTTTTCACAACAAGATAAAAAAGGAGCTATTCTCGATGAGCGAAACAACGGTGGTGGTTCTGCTGCCGATTATATGATCGATATTATGTCACGTGAATTGTTTGGTTACTTCAATTCGAAAGCCAATGACAGACGCCCATGGACCACGCCAATGGCTGGTATCTGGGGACCTAAGGTGATGATTATTAACGAACGTGCAGGGTCTGGTGGAGACCTACTCCCCTACATGTTTAAAATGAAAAACATCGGACCAATGGTAGGAACTCGTACTTGGGGCGGACTTGTAGGAACCTGGGATACTCCTCGTTTTATTGATGGTGGTCGCATGGTAGCACCTCGTGGTGGATTCTTTGATGTAGATGGAAAATGGGCCGTAGAAGCCGAAGGTGTGGCACCAGACATTGAAGTGATTCAGGATCCGAAAAGCATCTTGGCAGGAAAAGATCCGCAATTGGAAAGAGCGGTTCGGGAAGCAATGAAATTATTGGAAACGCAAGAATTCAAAATGAAACCAGAGCCCAAAGCGCCCATTCGTTGGAAACGCCCAAAGGGATATAAAAACGACAAATAAGTACCGACTTCATTTTGAAAAATAGCGTTATTACTTATATCATAAAACAACTAATCGATATTCAGAATGGAAAAATATGGATTGGGAGTTCCTATGAAAGTAAACTAAATAAGGTTGATGAATCAAAGGTATTTGAGCGACCTATGGTTGACATGCATAGTATTGCAGAAATTATTTCGCACCTCACTTTGTGGAGACAAGAAGCTATTTTGAAAATCCAAACCGGGAAAGGAAGCAAAACGGATGATTGTGAAGAAAATTGGCTACCCAATGAGAAGCTAAAAAGCATTGGGTGGTCTTCTATCAAATCAGCATACGAGGACAGTCTTACTCAACTGATTGAACTACTAAAGCATAAGAATGATGATTTCCTTGAGCAAGAATATTATGATACCGATTTCAAAGGAAATTACAAGTATAGTTTCCTAATAAACGGAATTTTACATCATGATATTTATCATCTCGGACAACTCGGAATCATTATTAAATATTTACGCTGATCCCTATGTTAGACATTAGACCAAATTGTGAACATTGCAATAGAGATTTACCAAACAGATCAACCGAAGCGATGATTTGTTCGTTTGAATGTACCTATTGTAAAGATTGCGCCTTAGAGATTTTTGAGAATGTGTGTCCGAGCTGTGGTGGAAAT
>FYBJ01000170.1_pt2 | contig 15419 bp, 16 predicted proteins | sample 1134611 | NCBI WGS metagenome assembly FYBJ01 (sample SAMEA104116008, study PRJEB20421) | marine metagenome | isolation source: marine | reverse complement strand
CAATCTCTTCTGGCGTAGGCTCATGATCAAGCTTTTGCGTTAATTGCCGGGCAGCCCTTAGATAAACGTTCAGTTCTTTCACAACGTGGATAGGCAGGCGAATGGTCCGTGTTTGATTCATAATGGCACGTTCAATCGTCTGACGAATCCACCATGTGGCATAAGTCGAAAACCTAAATCCTCGATCTGGATCAAATTTTTCAACCGATTTCATCAAGCCCAGATTGCCTTCTTCAATTAAATCCAGCAAAGGCAAGCCTCTGTTCAGATATCGACGGGCTATTTTTACAACAAGCCTTAAATTTGACTCAATCATTTTTTTTCTGGCGGCAGCATCACCTTTTAATGCCAGTCTGGCATAATGCACTTCCTCTTCGGCGGACAATAAAGGAGAAAAACCGATTTCGCCCAGATAAATCTGCGTCGCATCCATGACTTTATTGATCCGTTTTCCTTTTTGATAAGTAGGAAACTGTTCTTCATCAGTAAAATCAGGCTCGTCATCGCCATCAGTATCATCGATCACATCGTCGTCTGTTTCCAGTAACGTTTCATCGTTGTCCTCTAACAAACTCTCGTCTAATTCATTTTCGTTTTCTTTTTCTTTTTTTGGCTTGTTATTAGATGTCATGACATTCCCCTGTCTTTGGGCTTATGGAGTTTGACCATCAGTTTGAAGATAATTGGCTGTATACGACAGGTCATTATGTATTTTTGCAATATATGATGATCACTTGTCAAGCTTTTTTATTTAAATTATTCAAATAAAACATCGGATTAACCGGTTGACCCGCTTTACGAATTTCAAAATGAACCCCCCAGTAATTACGGTCAACTTTACCAATATCGGCAATAATCTGCCCAGCTTTAATTTTTTGTCCTTCTTTTACTTTTATATTTTTATTATAAGCATAAGCTGAAAGATATTTTTCATTATGTTTGATAATAATTAAATTACCATAGCCAGCAAGCCCATTTCCGGCATAGGCCACAACACCGGATCGAGCCGCTCTGACTGCGGCGCCGGGGTATGAGGAAATATTAATCCCTTTACTGCGTTGTTGTGGATTGTATGCGGTAATAATCTTCCCCTTAACAGGCCATAGCCAACTGTCCTGATGTTTTGACGCAGTAAGGGTTGCTTGTTTTGGTTTTGAGGTTCTGGGTTTAAAAATTGATTTTTTTACTCGAGCGAACCATTGTTTCTTAATGGGTGCGGAGGACTTTCTGATGGCAAGCACCTGCCCTTCATGCAGTGTATACGGAGAAGACAGATGATTTGCTAAAGCGAGTTCCCGATAATCTTTGTCAAAGCGAAAAGCAATGGCATATAAGGTATCTGAGCGTTGTACCGTGTAGCGACTCTGATGGGGATTGAATGGCTGCCATTTTAATTCCTTTACAGGCGCAAGCGATTCCCTTTCCGCGCAAGATGAAAGGAAAATCAAGGAAAGCATATAAAACCACGTCCTGAAATGTTGGCGGTTCATTCACCTTCTCAATGCCAAAAATGACCTATAAGAAAAACCATACCAAAAATAAATAGAATTGACCAACCTATTCCATCAATATATTTTCTTAAATTTTGGTGAAGAGCGGCCCCATAACGATGCAGAATCAATGAAACAAGGTAAAAACGCATGCCGCGGCCCACAATCGAAGCCAGAAGAAAAGGAATAAAACTCATGCTGAGCGCACCGGCTGCAATCGTGAATATTTTATAAGGGATGGGAGAAAATCCTGCCAGAAATATTATCCAGATACCATATTGATTAAACCAGCCGACCACCTGGTTATATGCACTCATGTACCCTGCCTGAATCAGCACATGATGAATTAACTCAAATGCAAACACACCAATAATATAGCCGAGGATTCCCCCAATCACAGAAAAAAGCGTTGTAATAAAGGCATATCTCCAGGATTTTTCCGGTTTGGCCAGCCCCATGGATATCAGCATAAAATCAGGCGGAACGGGAAAAAATGAAGACTCGGCAAAGGATACGCCAGCCAGAAAATAAGGCGCATTTTTATGCTTTGACCAGCGTATCGTCAGATTGTAAAGGTAAGAAAATAGTTTCATTGGGAAAATTCTGTCTCTTCCAGCCAACCCGATAATTGATCGAACAATTGGTAATGGGTCATATCCAGATGAAGCGGTGTAATTGAGATATAGCCATTTTTTACTGCATCAAAATCAGTTCCAGGGCCTGCATCGGCTTCCATACCCGGAGGGCCAATCCAGTAAATGGGTTTGCCTCGCGGATCAAGCTGTTCAACAACAGGCTCTGAATTGTGACGGCTTCCTAAACGGGTGACTTGAAAACCTCTGATTTGATCAAGCGGCAAATCAGGAACATTGACGTTCAAAATGGTCTGTGATGGCAGGCTGTTTTTACTGAGTTTTTCAACCAGCTGGCGAGCGATAACGGCGCCGGTATCATAATGCTGGATATTATGCCCTACCATGGATACCGCAATGGCTGGAAATCCAAGATAACGGCCTTCCATAGCTGCAGCGACTGTACCTGAATACAATACATCATCACCGAGGTTTGCGCCTTCGTTTATTCCTGAGACGACCATGTCCACTTTTGACTTAATAAATCCGGTAAGACTGATATGAACGCAATCAGTTGGAGTACCTTCAACGCTATAATATCCATTATCAGCCTGAAAAATCCTGACAGGCCGGTTCAGCGTAAGCGAGTTGCTTGCACCGCTTCGATTCCTGTCCGGAGCAACAACCTCTATTTCAGCAAACTCGGCCAGCTCTTTTGCCAACGCCCTGATTCCCGGTGCCGAAACTCCATCATCATTACTAACCAGTATACGCATGATTACCCCTTGGGTGATTCGAATAATTTAACTATGATCAGGCGCTGGGAAATTTCTTTTTCCATTTTGAGAATACTGGCCTCATCATCCCCTTTTATTTTTTCTTCTGCCAGATTCTCCTGTAAAGACAGAATTTTTTTCCCGAATGACTGTGGGTTAGCGCGAAGCTCATCCGTAAACTGGTTAAACCTGGCAGCAACGTCCCTTAATTCAGCGCAGGATAAACCGCCTGGAGTTTTATCCGGGCATTGATTCAATGCTGCCTGCATTTTATCGGGGTGAGCCAGATAAAAATTTTCATCATGCGTCGAACAGGCTGAAAGCCCGAAAAGGGAAAAAAGAAGAATCAGCTTTTTCATATCATTTTAATTCATTAGACTTTGAACGTGATATGTTATCACAATTATATTTGAAAACCATTGATATCTTTCATGGTCTGCTTAGGGAATTACTGTGTCATCGAAAGGCTTAACCTATTTCGACAGTTACTTATTGTGACCTTGTTCAATAAGGCATAAAATACAAGCCATCTGTTATTTTAAAAAAGGCAAAATCCATGCTGGACATATCAACGAAGTTTAATAAAAAAACCGGTGAGCATTATATTGAAACCTCCCTCTCGGGAAAGCCGCTGCTGACTACACCGCAGCTTAATAAAGGTACGGCGTTTACCCGCGACGAACGAAAGGAATTTGATTTACTCGGAAAACTGCCCAATCATGTTGAAACGCTTGATGAGCAGGTTAAGCGAGCCTATTTTCAATACTCGGAATATTCAAGCAAGCTGCAGCAAAACATCTATCTCAATAATCTACATGATAAAAACCAGGTTTTATTCTACAAACTGTTAAGCCGGTATTTAAGTGAGATGTTACCTACCATTTATACACCCATCGTAGGTACGGCTGTTAAAAAATTCAGTCACGAATATCGCCAGCCCCGAGGGCTTTATATCGCACATACGGATCGAAATGAAATTGCCAAAATCATTTCAAACCGCTCGAATCCCGAAATCGACTTAATCGTTGTCACCGATGGCGAAGGTATTCTTGGGATTGGCGATCAGGGGATTGGCGGAATGGATATTCCTGTCGCAAAACTCATGGTATACAGCCTCTGCGGCGGCATTAACCCGTTAAGAACGCTGCCAATATTTTTGGATGTGGGTACAAACAATGAAGAGTTATTGCACGACCCTCTTTATCTTGGCTGCCGCCATCCGAGAATTGGACGGGATGAATATGATTCTTTTATCAAAATTTTTGTCGAAGAAGTAGAAAAAACATTTCCTGACGCTTTTCTTCACTGGGAAGATTTTGGCCGCGGCAATGCCAGCCGGATTCTTGAATCATACAAAGACAAAATGTGCACATTCAATGATGATATTCAGGGAACCGGCGCGGTAACGCTTTCTGCCCTGCTTTCAGCCTGTGCAGTCAATGGGATTCCATTGGAAAAACACCGCATTGTTATTTTCGGCGCAGGTTCTGCCGGCACAGGAATATCTGAGCAGATTGTTGATGCGATGGTGCGCAATGGACTCACTGAAAAGCAGGCTCGGGACAAATTCTGGTTAATTGACCGTCAAGGTTTATTGCTTGAAAGCGACCACTCATTAACAAATGAGCAGCAACCCTTTGCCCGTCAGGATAAAGAGCTTGATAAATGGTCACAGGCAGATAGAGAAAATCCCTCCCTTACCGCTGTGGTCCGGCAGGTTAAACCGACCATTCTAATTGGCTGCTCTGCTCAAACCGGTGCTTTTTCTCAAAACATCATCGAAATGATGGCAAGCCATTGTGAGCGGCCTATCATCTTCCCCCTGTCAAACCCTGATGAGCGTTGCGAAGCCCAGCCGGCAGACATCCTCCAATGGAGTCAGGGCAAGGCATTGATCGCAACAGGAACCGCCTTCCCTCCTGTTGAGTTTCAAAACAAAATGATTGAAGTAGCGCAATGCAATAATGCTCTGGTCTTCCCTGGTATTGGCCTTGGAATCAATACGGTCAGGGCAAAGCGGCTGACAAAAGAAATGATTTGGGCATCCGCAAAAGTATTAAGCGAATTCTCGCCTGCCTTAAAAGACAGCTTTCAGCCCTTATTGCCATCGCTTGATAAAGCGCAGACGGTTGCAAAACACATTGCTGTTGCTGTTGCAAAATGCGCTATTGAAAACGGTTTGGCGCAATGCAACCAGAATGAGGATCTCGAACATCTGATAGAACAGAACTTCTGGGAGCCGCGTTATCTGCCTTATCGACGCAAACAGGAAAGTTAAATAGAATTTGCCTGCCAGTAAACCATATGCTCGGGCTTGATTATTTTTTGAAGATGTTCAAGTGCGGGCTCAACTTTATCCTTGCTATCAAAGAATTCGATAACCAATGGCAGGTTTAATGACATATCAATTAAAGAGGTGTGATGGCCTCCACTATCGCCATAACCGCTTATCGCCCGGAAAATGGTCAGTCCACGAATCTTCGCTTCCTTTGTCAGATAATCGACCACTGTATTAAGTTTTCCTGATGATTCCATCAGATAAACTCTGACAATGATAACCTGATGAGCATTCATAGTTGCCGTCCCCCTATCACCCCTAACCAGACCAACAGTAAACAAATGATCAGGCTTAGAAAAATATTTAAAAAAGCATTGAAGTATTGACCTTGTTCTAACAATTGTAAAGTTTCAATCGAAAAAGAAGAAAAGGTTGTAAAACCGCCCAGCAAACCAATCAACAAAAATGAACGATAATACGCTGCAAAACCGTCGATGCGTTCAACCAGTAAAACAAACAGAAAACCCATTGCGAAGGAACCCAAGGCATTAACGACCAAAGTTCCTGCTGGAAATTGAGTTCCTGTCAGCGAGTAGACGAGCCGGGATAACCAGAACCTCAACACTCCGCCTATACCTGCACCTAAAAAAATTAAGCCGCTGTTCATATGGATTTCTGCTGTCCCTGAAAGAAAGTAACCGTTTTATCATGCCAATAATTTGCCGAAACATCAAATCTACCCAATCAACTTCAAAATGCTATGGCTTTTTGCGCCTGAACGGCATTCTAAAACTCGCATTTTGAAAGATCACGGCTATACGGGCTGTTGACATTTTTTTGTGATAAAGCGAATATAGCCGATTATATTTAAGTGGCAAAACACCCTGTGAGACTGCAGGGTATCTTTATATAGAAGGAATTCGCTGTGGAACAGGAAAGCATGGAGTTTGATATCATCATTGTTGGAGGCGGGCCGGCAGGTCTGTCCGCTGCGATTAAACTTAAACAACTGGCATTGCAGGAAAACAGGGAGTTGAGCGTTTGTGTTCTTGAAAAAGGGGCTGAAATAGGCTCTCACACGCTCTCGGGTGCGGTTCTTGATCCTGTCAGCCTGAAAGAACTTCTCCCTGAAAGCTGGCAACAGGCACCGCTTGATACCGCGGTTCAATCAGACCGTTTTTTGTTACTGAACTCAAAAAAAGCGTTCCGAATCCCCAATCCGCCACAAATGCACAACAAAGGCAATTACATTATCAGTCTGGGTCAACTATGTCAGTTTCTGGCTCAACAGGCTGAAACACTGGGTTGTGAAATTTATCCGGGATTTCCAGCATCATCCGTTTTGTACAATGATAAAGGCGAGGTTATCGGCGTTTCGACCGGCGCTCTCGGTATTGATAAAAATGGAGATAAAACTGCAAATTACCAACCTGGCATGAATCTTTATGCCAGACAGACCATGTTTGCAGAAGGTTGCCGCGGCCAGCTGTCTGAAGGGCTGATGAAGCGATTTGAGTTAAGGAAAAACTGCAACCCCCAAACCTACGGCATTGGACTGAAAGAAATTTGGCAGGTAAAAAAAGAGGTTCATCAACCCGGCGCGGTCATCCATACCCTTGGCTGGCCTTTAGACAGAAAAACTTATGGTGGTTCATTCATTTATCACCTTTCCGATCAACGTGTTGCTATCGGCTTTGTTGTCGGGCTGGATTATCAAAATCCCTGGATGAGTCCATTTCAGGAGTTTCAACGCTTTAAAACCCACCCGGCCATCAGACCCCTGCTTGATGGCGGCGAGCGCTTAAGCTATGGAGCAAGAGCTTTAAATGAAGGCGGTTGGCAGTCGATTCCCCGTTTAACCTTTCCCGGAGGTCTTCTTATAGGAGATAGTGCCGGCTTTTTAAATGTTCCAAAAATAAAAGGCATTCATAGCGCAATGAAATCCGGAATGCTTGCTGCCGAGGCATGTTTTAAAAAATTATCAACAGAAAACCATCTTGAAGGTGAATTAACTGAATTTGTCGATGGCTTTCAAAAAAGCAGCATAGCCAAAGAACTGCACAAAGTCAGAAATATTCGTCCGGGGTTTCAAAAAGGGCTTTTTACCGGCCTTTTAAATGCAGCATTTGAAACTTATATCAGCCGCGGCCATTCTCCATGGACTTTAAAAAACCATGCTGACTACAAAACATTGATACCTGCGGATAAAGCGCCAAAAATAGAATATCCAAAACCCGATAACCAAATCAGTTTTGATCGCTTGTCTTCTGTATTTCTAAGTAATACCTTCCATGAAGAAAATCAGCCATGCCACTTAAAGTTAAAAAATCCTCAAATGGCAATTGATCTGAACTACCATGAATTTGCATCGCCAGAAACACGCTATTGCCCTGCTGGTGTTTATGAAATTATTAAGGATGATTCAAAACCCAGACTACAAATCAACGCGCAAAACTGTATTCATTGTAAAACCTGCGACATCAAAGATCCGGGGCAGAATATTCAATGGATAGCCCCGGAAGGTGGCGGGGGCCCTAATTATTTAACAATGTAGCAGTTTCATCAACAACATCATCAGCATCATCAACATCAGGAACATCTGCATCATTAGTGTTATCAACATCAGCAGCGGCAGTGGCAGTGGCATCAACTTTTTTACTATCCTTATGCCCTTCCCTGACCAAAAGTAGATCTACCAGTTCCTGCATGGTGTCAAATAGTTGATGGTGTTGATTTTCGGCAAGCTTATTTTGAATACTCGTCGCTACAGCAGCAAGCGCAAACACTGAACCAATAAGCGCTAAACAAATTCCTGCTCCAAGTCCTCCGGTCATAACACTCGCAATCAATGTGCCGGAAATGATAAATACTGCAGCTAATCCATATGCATCATACCTTCTTGCATAAACCAAACGGTTTGGCTCTATCGGCCACTCCTTCTTTAACGACGCTAAAGTTTCTTTTTCTTTAAGCAGAGCTATTATAACAGGACTTAAAGGCTCATCTTTTTTTTCTGTTGAGGCTTCACCTGACGCTGAGGCTTCACCTGACGCTGAGGCTTCACCTGACGCTGAGGCTTCACCTGACGCTGAGGCTTCACTTGACGCTGAGGCTTCACTTGACGCTGAAACTTCACTTGACGTTGAAACTTCACTTGACGTTGAAACTTCACTTGACGTTGAAACTTCACTTGACGTTGAAACTTCACTTGACGTTGAAACTTCACTTGACGTTGAAACTTCACTTGACGTTGAAACTTCACTTGACGTTGAAACTTCATTTGACGTTGAGGCTTCACTTGGCGCTGAAGTTTTATCGATATGATTATAATATAGATTACTGGTCCAATGCATACAGACATTAACATCGACCTGATAGGCACCGCTGTCTAATAATTTTTTTGCCGACGCGAGAATCAGCTTAATCTTATCATTGACCTCTTTGTCATTTTTAGAGAGATCAAATATCTGTGTTAAGGTATCAAACGCAGTTAAGGTATTAAGCGTAGACACAGGAACAGACACAGGAACAGACTCAGGAGCAGACTCAGGAACAGACTCAGGAACAGACTCAGGAACGGACTCAGGAACAGACTCAGGATCTGTCTTGTTTTCCGGTTGGAATAGTGTAAGATTTGAATTGGATATACTGTGTTGTTTAGCCATAGCTTACTCCATGTCGGTGTATTTTGGTGATTCCTTGATGCAAGGGTGGTTTTTTTATTTTGCATAGAATAACGTTATGAATTTAAACTTTCAATCATAATATCAAAATCCGCCGGAAAATATGGTCAAGACAACACCATCATGAATCATATTGGATCTCATATCCATTTAATTTCAGTCAGTTATATTATTTTTCGTGACAAAGCCCTAAGTTTTGCGTTAGTGTTTATAAAAATCACATCAGCATTTCATATTTGAATTGCTTTTGACTTAACTTATTCAAATACATGAGGTTTTTATGGATATCTTGACAGTTTCATTTGAGGATCCGATGATTATTGATATCTCAGGTAAAAAAGTGAAATTAATAGCATTCAAAACACAGGAGCATGGCAATATAAAATTTGGTGTGGAAGCGCCCCGCTCCGTGAATGTTCATAGAGAAGAAATATACCATGCTATCAGACAGAAGCAGCTTGAACAGGAAGTTGAAGAGTATTAAAGTCCCGGAAACGATTTTTCGTTACCAGGGTCTGGTAATCACTGGCTTGATGGTCTTTATTCTATCAATAGCGGCACTGACCTATAATGAGCTGGTTACCGGATACCCCGGCAATAATTATTTTCCGCCGAAAGGCATACAAATTTACATGAGCCTCCTGCTCTGTCTTGCCGGTTTTTCTATTTTGCATGGACGGAATGCTAAAACAACATCAATCACCCGGGAACTTATCATCCTTGTTAGCGTTTATTTTCTCATTGCTCTTTCAATCAATGCCATTCAATACACCCCTTTTCAGCCGATTGATGAGGCGCTGGTTTCATTTGAAGCGAAACTCTATTCCTTTTACCTGCCCGATAGCATGGCATGGGCTCATCAGTTTCCAACCCTTAACACCATTCTGAACATCAGTTACAAATCTCTGGACTGGCAACTGCTGTTAACCCCCTTGATCCTTATCGCGTTTGCTCAGCCAAGGATAATAAGGGAATATTATTTTCTACTATTATTTACATCGTTGATCGGCTTTTCAGTGTATTATTTTTTTCCGACCACTGCGCCGGCCAGTATATTTCAAAGCCCTTTTTTTGAAAAAAGCCAATATGCAACAGGGCTTAAATTCTGGCAAATTCATCACCATATCCAACCCACTACGATTGCAGGAGGTATGATTTCCATACCATCTTTCCATGTCATTTTTGCATGGATTTGTTTGTATAGTCTACGTCAATGGAAGTGGCTCTTCATGTTGCTTTTAATCAATAACCTCTTTCTATTTGCTTCTTGCGTGCTGCTGGGATGGCATTATCTGATTGATATTTTCGCAAGCTTTACGCTTCTCGTTAGCGCACATTTTTGTTACCAGAAACAAAATATTAACTTCAAAATGACAAAAGTTCTTGATTGACTCAGTTTATGTTTCAATTTATCCTTAATTTTTTTTATGGATAATACTATGCTAGGAAATGATTTCCCTTTTTTCGATTCACCAACAACTCCTCAATTCATATTCAAAGTTATTGACTGCTCCCAAATGGAGAATTTAGATATTTCAACAGTCGAAACTCAGGAAAAAATTGCCAATATTCTCTACAATGGAACTACAGGTGTTTTTTTTACTAACAAAAACACAACCTCCCACTTTGCAAAAAACTTAAGTCAATATGTAATCATTACCTGCAAAAATGTCGTTGCAAAGGATCTTGAGTTTATTGAGCATATAAAAAAATACACTCATGTTCCAGTACCATTAAAGGGAAGCTTTTTAGAAAGCGATGAATACAATCGTTCCGTATTTTTCAGACCTGAGCATTGCAGTGAAATGATGCTCGTTCGCGACCATGAAATTTTTTGCTCAGAAAAAATCATTGCAGCCGCATTCCAGAAAGCTTTTGATGAAGGCATTTATGGCAAGATAGAAAAAGCACTCATCAATACCCAAGTGCCTGTAGCTGCTTGCAGTGTGCTATAGCCAGGTGCCTCAGAGTATATTGCAAACTGCTTTTTTTTCTTTTAGTACCATCATTCGCCCGGGCTGAGGCTCTCTAAGATGCTCTCTCATCTCCCTGGCTAACTGAATCGATTCAAGGCCATGCAGTTTGAGAGTACCCTTAACGTTTTTTTCAGGAACCGTAGGAAAAGTTAAATCAAAGGTGATTGTTATTTTAAGCTGATCAAATTCATGATAAATGTGTTTTTTGAGAAAGAAATGATTTTCAACGGCAATCTTATGATTTTTAAATTTGAGGCTTTCCTCATGGGAACATAAGTGAAATACAATATCGTCCAGTCTGCATTGATTAAATAAGCTCAGAATTTCGTCTATCGGAATAGTACCCAAGTCCACGCGTCTGATATCATAAATGCCCCAGTATACAAAAGGTTCTCCCTTCGCTGCTTCGTTTAAAATAAATAGAAATTCTTCAGGTTGCAACTTCATAGTAAATCCTTTTACTAAAAGTGGAACCCCTTGTTTACCCTGGAAGACGTTGAACGACCTGCGTTTCGTCTACAAAAAACGGAACGCAGGAAGCATCGTTTTCTTAATTTATAAACACCTATATGTAAACTTCGGGCCTTAGTGATATATAAGTCAGCATCGTCATACCTGACTTTCTTCAACTACAGGGTTAAAGCGCTCGCCATATTGTGAACTCAGTTTTGAAAATAGCTGTTGCAGGTTATCATTACCCAAGTCTTTGGCGTACTGCATCGGACCTCCTCTGAACGGAGCAAATCCTGTTGCGAAAATCATCCCTCCATCCAGCAAATCGCTGTCTGCAACAACTTTTTCATTCAAACAGGCATGGGCTTCATTAACCATTCGGAGAATTAAGCGGTTGGCGATGTCTTTATCTACAGAATCAGTCACCTTTTCTTTCACGGGTTTACCGTTTTTATATTTATAAAAGCCTTCGCCAGATTTGCGACCCAATTTACCATCCTTGACCATCTGCCGCAGTTTTTCAGGAACTTTACCACCAAAATGGCCGGTTAGATTTTCAGCCACAGCCAGACAAACATCCATCCCGACCGTATCAGCAAGCTCGACAGGCCCCATAAACATGCCAAAATCTGTTGCCGCCTTATCGATGGTTTCGGCCTTATATCCTTCCTCAAGCAGCTGTACGCATTCCATTAGATATGGCATCAACACCCTGTTGACTAAAAAGCCGGGGCTGGATTTGACAGGTAATGGCAATTTTCCAATCTGACCAACAAAAGCGGCAGCTTTTTCTGCATCTTTTTCGGAAGTCAACTGGCTGCTTACAATTTCAACCAATTCCATTTGAGGCACAGGATTAAAGAAATGAATACCAACCAGTCTTCCACCATTCTTCATGGCAGCGGCAATTTCTTCCAGTGGAATGGAGGATGTATTACTGGCAAGAATAGCATCATTTTTCGCTTCTTTTTCAAGGCGTTGGAAAATTTCCTGTTTGACTTCAAGATTTTCAAATACCGCCTCTATAATGACATCAGCCTGCTTGATTCCCAAACCATCCGGGTCAGCGATTAATCGATCTCTTGCAGCCTCAATATCCCTGTCGGTTCTTAAACGCTTCTTGAACAGCTTATTGGCTCGGGCAATGGCCGGAGCAATTTGCTCATATCCTCTATCCTGCAAGGTTACACGCAATCCTTTCAGCGCACACCAGGCAGCAATGTCGCCGCCCATCACCCCTGCTCCGATAACATGAACATGTTTGGCTTTGAATGCTGTACTCTTGGCAAACCCCTTCATTCGCTCACGCAGAAAAAACGCCCGAATGAGATTCTTTGACGTTCCACCTTCAGAAACCAGTTTTTCGATGGATTCAATTTCTTTACGGTAGGCTCTGTCTCCTTTGCCGCCCTCTTTTTCCCACAAATCAATCAAGGCATAAGGTGCCGGATAATGTTCTTTTTTAACCCGTTTGGCAACCTGTCCTTTCATTAGATGAGCAAGAATTTTTCTCATCCAGCTAGAGTTGGTCATCGACTGACTGAACCCCGGCTTATGTTTGGCCGGTTTTTTCAAAATAAAGTAACGGGCAGCGGATTTGAGCTGTCTTAATGGAACGGCATCGTCAATCATTCCCAGTTTTTTAGCTTTTTTCGCAGCATAAGCCTTACCGGTCAGCATGACTTTTGAAAGAGCCTCGAAACCGCCAATCAATTGAACCAGTCGGACAGTACCACCCCAGCCGGGATGAATCCCAAGTAAAATTTCAGGCAACCCAATTTTTGTATCCGGCTCGGTACTGGCCACTCGATAATCACAGGCTAATGCAAGTTCACAGCCACCGCCCATACAGAAACCATCAATCATGGCCACTGTCGGCATTTTTAAAGACTCAAGCCGTGAAAAAACAGCCTGGCCTTTGCGTAGAAAATCAACAGCCTCTGATGAATCTTTAAACTGGGAAAAATGCTCAACATCCGCTCCGGCAATAAAACCCTTGTCTTTTAAAGACTGAATCACAAGTCCCTTGGCATCTTTGCCAGCAATATCCTGTAATACCGTGTTCAGTTCATCAAGAACGTCTTCATTGATAGTGTTGACGCTGGCATCATGACGATTAAATCCCAACCATAAAATACCCTGTCCATCTTCTTCCAATACCCAATGTTTTAGCTTTGTCATATCCTTATACCTCTGTCACACGTTCGATGTACATGGCGCCGCCCTGGCCGCCACCAATACAAATCGCGGCCATTCCACGCTGCTCATTTTTTTCTTCAAGGGAATTCAAAACATGAGCGACGATACGAGCGCCGCTGGCGCCGATTGGATGACCTGCAGCGATAGCTCCGCCGTCACGGTTTAATTTTTCTATCGATGGCGCACCAAATGCCTGCTTAAGGCCAAGCTCTTCCTTACAATATTTTGCATCATCCCATGCAGCAAGACAGCCCAGAACCTGAGCAGCAAAAGCTTCATTGATTTCCCAACAGTCCATATCATCCGCTTTTAACTGATGACGCTGGAGAATGGGCGTCGCCGCATGGACAGGCCCCAATCCCATCTGACTGGGATCAAGTGCTGCCCATTCACTGTCTACAATTTTTCCACGCACTTTAAGCTTATATTTTTTAACTGCGTCTGCACTGGCCAATAATAATAAACAGGCACCATCGGTAATCTGTGAACTGTTTCCAGCCGTAACTTTCCCATATTTTTTATCGAAATAAGGTTTCAGCGACGCCAGTTTTTCAACCGTAGAATCAGGCCGCATTCCCGTATCAATCTCATACACCTTGCCGTTCTTATCAATCATTGGAACGACTTCCTTCATCCGGCCATCTTCAAAGGCATTTGCCAACAGGTGATGACTACGGCAGGAAAACTCATCCATTTGTTCGCGGCTGATATTGAAACGATAAGCAATATTCTCCGCCGTTTGCCCCATGTTTAATCCGACGATAGGATCCCGAAGCCCGCGAAGAATTGCAATCACCGGCGCCAGAAATGAAGGCCTTAACTTTGTAAGCAGCCCCAGTTTCTGCCCCAGAGTACGGGCGCCGAACCATTGCCCCATCCAGGCCACCATTTTATGATTATAAAGTAGCGGAGCATGACTCATTGCTTCGGTTCCGCCTGCAAGTACCAAATCGCTACGCCCGGAGGCAATTTGAAGTGCGGCATTATCAATGGCCTGCATACCTGAGGCACAGTTTCGCATGACAGTAAAGGCTGGAACCCTATCACCACAACCAAGCCTTAAGGCAACAACTCTGCCAATATTGGCCTCATCTGGACTTGGCATGGCACAGCCCAGAATCAGTTCATCGATATCCTCAGGAGAAACAGGTTGACGATTGAATATTGGCTGAGCAGCCTGCACAGCCAAATCTGCAGCGCTAAACTTCCCAAGTTCTTTAGCTCGTAAGAAAGGTGTTCGGGACACATCCACAATATATACATCCCGTCCTTGAAGACTAGACTGTTGTTTCATTTATCCTCCTGATTAAAAAGCAACAACAAAGGCGAAGTCATCTGAATAGTTCAGCCCTGACTCAAATTTCATAAATTATAAATCAAGTAAAGATAGCAGTTAATCACTGAGATTGGAAACAAAAAAGTAAACCGTTCAAAAAAATACTCGTGATTTAATAATAATTCAAATTGACAACTTTAATTCATATTGGTATAATTATGAACCCTATGTAACTTGATGTACTAATATGATAGATTTACCAAAGCTTCCAATCAAAACCGGTCCTGTAAAAAAAGGCAAAGAGAAGGCAGATGATATTCAGTCGCCGGCTATAATTGCACCATCTCCACAGTCAAATTTACTGAGACGACGGCGGCATGCGGTTGCCGATATCACCTTTTTCTCAACGCATACCCAGGCTCAATCAACTGATGCTCATGAACCTGCTGTTGCAGCGGCTTCAAGTTCAAATATTCATGAATTTGAACTTGACGTAGCTTCTCCGCCACTTATTCCAAGATAAACGGAATCCAAAAAGATTTGTATCTATTCACCACATTTCTATTGCTTATCCTGGAATGTGGTGAAGCCTTACAAAGATTTAATTAATTCCCAAATAACTACTTGACCGAGAATAAAATCCTGATATACTTCCCCCACATTGGACGGAGAGATGGCCGAGTGGCTGAAGGCGCTCCCCTGCTAAGGGAGTAGGC
>FYBJ01001687.1_pt1 | contig 15494 bp, 17 predicted proteins | sample 1134611 | NCBI WGS metagenome assembly FYBJ01 (sample SAMEA104116008, study PRJEB20421) | marine metagenome | isolation source: marine | reverse complement strand
CCAGATCGGTCGAGCCGGAGATGGCGGACCGCGGATTGATGAGATCGGTGGGGTCGAGCTGTTTGGTGCAGTTTTCGCACTGGTCGCCCCGCGCATGTTCGTAGCCGCAGTTGGGGCAGGTCCCCTCGATGTAGCGGTCGGGCAGAAAACGGCCGTCGGTGTTGGAATAGACCTGGCGCTCGCTCACCTCTTCGATCAGGCCGTTGTCGGCCAGCCGTCCGGCGAAATACTGCGTCAGCTTGTGGTTCTGCGGGCTGGACGAGCGGCCGAAGTGGTCGAAGGACAGGCGGAACCCCTGTGCCAGAGCGGCCTGAACCTCGTGCATTTCGGCGCAATACTGGCCGACGGGCTTGCCCGCCTTCGCCGCGGCAAGCTCCGCCGGTGTGCCGTGTTCGTCGGTGGCACACAGAAACATCACCTCGTGCCCGCGCTGGCGCATGTAGCGCGCATAGAGATCGGCCGGCAGCTGGCTGCCCACGAGGTTGCCCAGATGCTTGATCCCGTTGATGTAGGGGATAGCGGAGGTGACGAGGATGCGTGCCATATGCGGGTTCCCTGAATTGCCGCGCCCGCTTTACCCCAGCGCCGCTCCGCTTGCCAGCCGCTTTGCCTGCGGCGGCGACAGAGCCGGGCTCTGCGCCTAGTCGGTGCCGGGTCCGGGTTCTTCCCTGCTGCCGCGCAGCGGCTCTTTCCGCCGCTGCTTGAGCAGCCGGCCGATCAGGAAGGTGGTTCGCGGCACATAGACATAGCGGGTGCGCCGCACAGCTGCCGGGCGCGCGCGCATCCGGCCCAACCCGAAGATGATGAGCAGCAGATGCCCCGCGGCCAGAAACTCGAACAGGGCGGCGGGCCCGTAGAGTTCGATCAGGCCGGAGGCCACAAGCGGGCTGGCGATGGCACCCAACGCAAAGAAGAACATGAGTGCGGCCGAAAGCTCCACCCGTTCGCTGTCCCGGGCAAAGTCATGGGCATGGGCGGCGGCCACCGAATAGATGGGAAAGGTGGTGAACCCGAACAGCGCAGAGGCCAGCATCACCCCCGCCGTGCCGGAACCGCTTGCCGCGATGGTCGTCAGCGAGGTGACGATGGCCGCCGCCGAGAGCCCGATCAGAACCACGCGGCGATCGAATTTATCCGCCAGCCAGCCGAGCGGGAATTGCGCCACCGCGCCGCCCGCCACGAAGGCTGCCAGAAACAGGCCGATCTGATCGGGCCGCAGCCCCACCTCCTGGCCGTAGATCGGGCCCACCATCCGAAAGGCCGCTCCCGTCAGTCCCGCGACCATCGCCCCCGCCGCCGCCAGGGGCGAGCGTGACATGGCAAGCCGCGGCCGCAGCCGTGGCGCGGAGGGGGTCGGGGGCGGGCTGCTGCGGGTCAGCGTGAGCGGAAGCACCGCCGCGCAGGCCACCAGCGCCAGCACGTTGTAGGAAAGATATTGCGCAGGCTCGAGCACGCTGATCACCAGCTGCGCGGCGAGGGATGCGCCCAGATCGACCACCCGGTAGATACCCATGGCCCGGCCGCGGGTGGCATTGGTGATCTTTCCGTGCAACCAGGCCTCGATGACCGTATAGGCGCCCGCCACGCTCAGCCCGGTGGCCAGGCGCATCACGGCCCACGCATAGGGATCGACGAACATCATATGGCTCAGGATGCCGATCGCCCCCAGGGCGGCGAAGGCGGCGAAGGCGCGCGAATGGCCGACCGTGCCCATCAGACGGGGCGCCCACCAGCAGCCGGCGAAAAAGCCCAGAAAATGCGCGGAGCCCAGAAATCCGACCTCGGCGCGGGTGAATCCCATCGCCAGCCCCGAGATTGCGTCCAGCGGACCGACCCCGCCCGAAGAAAGCTGCAAGAGCGCGACCGAAGACAGCAGCGCGGCAAAGGAAAGGATCAGACGCATCTATTCTGCCCGGGCGGTTCGCTGTCTTATCCGACACTCTTGCCCGGCGTCCTAGAGGGTTTGCGACATCGAAGGTCGGATTTTTCGTTAACTTGGCGGGGTCGCGGGTCTTTCCCGGTCCTCGAGTAACCCGGCCAAAGAAAACACATTCTTGAAATCACATACGTATAGATTACGGAACGGGAGTGTTCTACGCTTGATCCCGTCAACCCAGGGAGGACCTATACAATGAAGAAATTCTTTGCTGCCATTCTGGCGACGATCGTTATGGCAACCGGCGCGTTCGCTGACGGCACGTCGCCGCACAGACTGGCGGTCCATGTGGACCAGAACGATCCCCAGGTAATGAATCTGGCGCTTAACAACATTGCGAACGTGAACAAATACTACAAGGACAAGGGCGAAGAGGTGACGATCGAACTCGTGACCTACGGTCCCGGCCTCAACATGCTGATCCCCGGCAAGAGCCCGGTGGAAGACCGCATCTCCGCCATGGCCCTTGAAATGGACAACGTGGTCTTCGCCGCCTGCGAAAACACCCGCACGGCCATGAGCAAGAAGGCCGGAAAGGAAATCCAGATCATCGATGAGGCCACATCCGTTCCGTCCGGGGTCGTCCGGCTGATGGAACTGCAGGAGCAGGGCTACTCCTACGTCCGGCCCTGAGCCCATCTGCTAAAATTGCCCGGGGGCTTGCCTCCGGCCGCTAAACCGATAGGTCTGCCCTCTGAACAGAAGAGGGCAGACATGCAGACCACCCAACTCGGACGGACGGGAGTGTCCGTATCGGCCTGGTGCCTCGGGTCGATGACCTGGGGCACACAGACGGCAGAGGCCGACGGCCACGCGCAGATCGATCTGGCGATCGAACGCGGCATCAACTTCATCGACACGGCAGAGATGTATCCGGTCAATCCGATCTCGGCCGAGACGCTGGGCCGGACCGAAGAGATCATCGGCAACTGGATCGCGAAGGGCGGCGACAGGGACCGGTTGGTTCTGGCCACCAAGATCACCGGCGAAGGCAGCCAGGCCGTTCCCGGCGGGCCGCCCATCTCTGCCCGCCGCATCCGCGAGGCGGCCGAGGCATCGCTGCGGCGCCTGCGCACCGATCGCATCGATCTCTATCAGCTGCACTGGCCCAACCGGGGCAGCTATATGTTCCGCAAGAACTGGACGTTCGATCCCAGCGGCCAGGACCGCGCGGCCACCCTCGATCACATGCACGACGTGCTCGGCGAACTTCAGCGTCTGATCGACGAGGGCAAGATCCGCCACTTCGGTCTGTCGAACGAATCCGCCTGGGGGACCGCTCAGTGGCTGCGCCTGGCCGAAGAGGGCGCCGGCCCGCGCGCCGCCACGATCCAGAACGAATATTCGCTGCTCTGCCGGTTGTTCGATACCGATCTCGCCGAACTCTCCGTGAACGAGGACGTGACCCTTCTGGCCTTTTCGCCGCTGGCGGCCGGGCTTTTGTCGGGCAAGTATCAGGACGGGTGCATCCCGGAGGGCTCGCGCCGGTCGCTCGTGCCCGGTCTGGGCGGACGGATGACCGACCGCGTGCTGCCTGCGGCCGAGGCGTATCTGGACATCGCGCGGCGCCACGCGCTCGATCCGGTGCAGATGGCGGTCGCCTGGACACGAACCCGTCCGTTCCCCGCGATCCCGATCATCGGCGCCACCACGCTCGATCAGTTGCGCCACATGCTCGACGGCGCGCAGCTTGAGCTGTCGCCCGAGGTGCTGGAGGAGATTGCCGTCGCGCATAAGGCGCATCCGATGCCCTACTGATCCCGGACGCCTTTCTCGCGCGGCTGGTTGCGCTTTGCCGTGAAATCGCATTCTCTCGGCCGGAAAGAGGGAGGATGCCGTGCCGCTCCAGATGAACCGAGAGGTGTTTATCACCTGCGCCGTGACCGGATCCGGCGCCACCCAGGACCGCAGCCCGCATGTGCCGCGCAGCCCCGCCCAGATCGCCGAAAGCGCGCTGGAGGCGGCGCGGGCCGGGGCTGCGGTCGTGCATTGCCATGTGCGCGATCCCGAAACCGGAGCGCCGGCGCGGGCGCTCGAGCTTTATCGCGAGGTGACGGAGCGTATCCGTGACGCCGAAACCGACGTGGTTCTCAACCTGACCGCGGGCATGGGCGGCGACATGGTGTTCGGCGGCACCGAGGCGCCCCTGCCGCTGGCCGGGGGCACCGATATGATCGGCGCCGAGGCGCGGCTGGCCCATGTGGCCCGCTGCCGGCCCGAGATCTGCACGCTCGACTGTGGCACCATGAATTTCGCCGAAGCCGACTATGTGATGACCAACACGCCCGGGATGCTGCAGGCCATGGGGCGCCGCATCACCGAGCTCGGGGTGAAGGCGGAGATAGAGGCCTTTGACACCGGGCATTTGTGGTATGCCAAACAACTGGTGGCGGACGGGGTTCTGCCCGACGACGCGCTGGTGCAGCTCTGCATGGGGGTTCCCTGGGGGGCGCCGGACGATCTCAACACCTTCATGGCGATGGTCAACAACGTGCCGGCGGGCTGGACTTTCTCGGCCTTCGGGCTGGGGCGCAGCCAGATGCCCTATGTGGCGGCCAGCGTCCTCGCGGGGGGCAATGTGCGCGTCGGTCTCGAAGACAATCTGATGCTGGACCGCGGCGTGCTGGCCACCAATGCGCAACTGGTGGAGCGGGCGGTCGGCATCGTCGAACGCCTGGGCGCCCGCGTCATCGGCCCCGCGGATGTCCGCGAAAGGCTGCGGCTGCAAAAGCGCGCGCCGGTGAGCGAATGAGCCGGGGACGCTGGGCCCTCGGGCTCCTTGCGCTGCTGGCGGGCTGCGCCCTTCCCGCGGCCCAGGCCTTTCGCGACACGGAGGCGCGGATCTCCTCCTCCTCGCGGTTCGAGGCAGCGCGCTTCGCCGGCGACTGGCAATTGGTCGCGGCCTTTGCGCCGCCGGAGGTCGGGGTGGGTCCCGTCCGCTATTCGGTGACTGCCACGTCCGGCGGCGGCTTTGCGGTCGAGACGCAGGCCGCGCCCTGTCCGCGGCCCGCATGCGCGGGCGAAAGAGCGGATTACCGGGCGGTCCCGACCGGCCCGGGCCGGTTTCGCATCGCCGCCGGCGACGCTCCGCTTCAGGACGAGGAACGCTGGGTGCTCTGGGTGGATGACGATTTCCGCACGGCGGTGATCGGCACGCCCAGCGGCCGGCTCGGCTGGATCCTCGATCGGCGCCGCCAATCCTCGCCCGACCGGCTGCGCGCCGCGCGGTCGGTTCTGGAATGGGCCGGATACGATCTGACCTATCTGAAGGAGGCCACCCCGTGAGCGATCCCGCAATCTCGGCTCGAAGCCTTTCCGCCACGGTTCCCGGCAGCCGGGATGCCGCTGCGATCATCGGTGGCGGCGTGATCGGTGGCGGCTGGGCGGCGCGGTTCCTGCTGAGCGGCTGGAACGTGCGGGTATTCGACCCCGACCCGCAGGCCCGCCGCAAGATAGAGGAGGTTCTGGAAAACGCCCGGCGGGCGCTGCCGGGGCTCAGCGACCGGGCCATGCCGGCCGAAGGTGCGCTTTCCTTTCACGACACGATTTCCGACGCGGTCGCGGGTGCAACCTATATCCAGGAGAGCGTGCCCGAACGGCTGGAACTCAAGCGCAAGATCTATCAAACGGTGCAGGAGCACTGCGCGGTCGATGCGGTCATCGCCTCTTCGACCTCGGGCTTCAAACCCTCCGAGCTTCAGGGCTGTGCGACCCGGCCCGGCCAGATCATGGTCGCGCATCCGTTCAACCCCGTTTATCTGCTGCCTCTGGTCGAGCTCGTGGCCTCGGACCGGTCCGATCCGCCACTGGTCGCGCGGGCCCGGGATATCCTGTCCGGGCTGGGGATGTATCCGCTGCAGGTGCGGGCCGAGATCGATGCCCATATCGCCGACAGGCTGCTGGAATCTGTCTGGCGGGAGGCGCTTTGGCTCGTGCGCGACGGTATCGCCACGACCGAAGAGATCGACGACGCCATCCGCTACGGCTTTGGCCTGCGCTGGGCGCAGATGGGCCTGTTTGAAACCTACCGGATCGCGGGCGGCGAGGCGGGCATGGCCCATTTCATCGAGCAGTTCGGCCCCTGCCTGTCCTGGCCATGGACCAGGCTGACGGACGTGCCGGAACTTACACCCGATCTCGTCGCCCGCATCGCAGAGCAGTCCGACGCGCAGTCGGGCGCGCATTCCATCCGCGAGCTGGAGCGTATACGCGATCGGAACCTGGTCGCCATCCTGCGCGCGCTGCGGGGCCAGGACTGGGGCGCCGGCGCGCTCCTGACGCGCCACGACAAGAGCAGGCCGCAGGATGCGGTTCAGCTTGACGAGGCGCGGCCGCTGCGCTTGGTCGACCGGGCCGTGCCGCTCGACTGGACGGATTACAATGGCCATATGAACGAGGCGAAATATCTTCAGGTGTTCGGCGACGCCACGGACCGGTTCATGGAGGTGATCGGCTGTGATGCCGATTACATCGCGGCGGGGCAAAGCTTCTTCACGGCCGAAACCCATATCCGCCACCTCGACGAGGTGCACGCGGGCGCGCGCGTCCATGTGGATACCATCTGTCTGGGGGCAGGGCCCAGGAAGATGCATCTGTTCCACAGCCTCTACGAGGGCGAGCGTCTGCTGGCCACGGGCGAGCACATGCTGATCCATGTCAGCCTGGAAACCCGGCGCGCGGCAGAGGCCGGCGGCGAACTGGCCCGGCGGCTCGACCGCGTAGCCCGCGCCCATGCCGCGCTCGACCGGCCGGCCGGGGTGGGAAAGGCCGTGGGCGTAAAGGGTTGATCCCCGGGGCCTGACGGTATCGGCCTCAGGCGATTTCCTCGCGCAGGGTGCGCAGCAGCCCGGCAAAGCGGTCGGCGTTTACCTGGGTTTCTCGCACCAGCCAGTCGAAATGCGAGGTGAGGTCGCGCACCCTTTCGCGGTCGCGAAACGCCACATAGTGCAGGCCGAGATAGATCACGGCGAGCCGCGGCCCGAACACGGTGACCGGTGCCGAGAACACGCGCCGCGCATCGAATACGAAAATGCGCAGCGTGGGATAGGCTCGGTCATAGCTGCGGGCGATATGATCGATCTGGGCGCGTCGGATATCGGCGGGCAGCCCGCGGTAATAGCCTTCGGCCCGGCAGAACGATTCGAGTTCATGGCGGGGCAGGGCGATTTCATAGTCGGAACGCGCCTCGCGCAGCCAGTCGGCCCCCTCGGCGATGGTGCCGGCCGCCTGCTGGGCGGTGCGGCCCAGATGGCTCTCGTATTCCCAGGCGAGCACCTCCTGGGTTTTCAGCAGATCGGGCAGGGTGGCGGGCACATGGCGGATTTTATAGCCCTCGGCCTCGCGGTGCCAGGCGGCCACCTGTTCGTCGAGCAGCGCACGCTGCGCTGCGGTTACGGCAAGGGAACTGGCCATCAGATCGGTAATCAGCTCCGGCCGGTCGCTGAGCCCCAGAAGCCAGTCGGCGGAAACGCCGAGCGTCGCGGCCGATTCCGCGACCATCTGCGCACCCGGCAGCCGGGTTTCGCCGTCCGCCAGCACCTGCGAGACGGTAGAGCGGTTCACGCCCGTCGCCCGCGCCAGATCGGACCGGTTCATGCCCTTTTGGGTCATAGCCTCGGCGAGACGCTGCCGGAACAGATCGGACCGCCGGCGTTTGTCCATTTTTGTAATCATTGCACGGTTATATCACCAATGTTCCGTATCCGGGGCAAAAACACCGAATTGCTCTGTACGCGGACCGACCGCTATCCAATGGGCAGGCCGCGGCCCGCAGGGCGGTTCGGGCCCCGATCCCGAACTGGATGGAAGGCTTTGCGAATGCGGAAGAAATCCCCAAGCGTCGCCTCGGGCCGGCGCGGTGCCCGGATCGAATGGCCCACCCTGGCGCTCATCGCTTTGTGCTATTCGGCCTGGGGCCTTGCCACCTTTGCCTCGGCGCATCTGGCCGATCCGGTCACGGGTACGGTGCTTTTGCTCGCGCTGGTGCTGCATTCCTCTTTGCAGCACGAAGCGATCCACGGCCATCCCTTTCCCGGCCGGCGGTTCGGCGCCTGGCTGATGTGGCTCCCGCTCGGGCTTTTTGTGCCCTATGCGCGGTTTCGCGACCAGCATCTTGCGCATCATTCGGACATCAGCCTGACCGATCCCTATGACGATCCCGAAAGCAACTATCTCGACCCGGCAAAGTGGCGCCGGCTGGGGCGGATCCGCCGGCGCGTCCTGGCGGCAAACAATACGCTGGCGGGCCGGATGATCCTGGGGCCGGCGGTGGGCATGGCGCATTTCTGGTCTCACGATCTCCGGTCCATTGCCGCAGGGAACGCTCCGCTCGGCCGGATCTGGCTGCGTCATCTGGGGGCGCTGCTGGTTCTGGGCGTGGTCGTTGCGCGCTGGGGCGCGGTGCCGCTCTGGCTTTATGCCGCGGCCGCCTATGGCGCGATGTCGGTTCTGAAGATACGCACCTTTCTGGAACATCGCGCGCATCTGCACGTCCGCGGCCGCAGTGTGATCGTCGAGGATAGCGGACCTTTGTCGCTGCTCTTTCTCAACAATAACCTGCATATGGTGCATCACATGCACCCGCGCGTGCCCTGGTATCGGCTGCCCGAACTTTATGCCCGCGATCCCGGCCGCTATCTGGAGCGCAACGAGGGGTATCGCTACGGATCATATGCGCAGGTGCTGGCGCTCTACCTGTTCCGGGCGAAGGACCCGGTGGCCCATCCGCTGATGGAGCCGGCCGCCGCCCCCGGTCTAGCGCAGGCGGACGAAGCCCGATCGCGTCGTCGTGTGATTGAAGAAGGGCACGCTGGACGGGGTATGGAGCATCCCGGCCTCTGACAGCCCGGCAACCTCGGCCAGAACCACCTCGGTGATGAAAGGCAGATCGAAGCTGCGCACCTCGTCGAGAGGCACCCACTGCAGATGGCTGAGTTCGTCGCAGGCCTCGGAAAAATCGTCCGGATCGCCATGCACGTGATCGGCCAGTGCCACGAAGAAGCGCGCATCGAAACGCCGCGGTCGCCCCGGCGGGGTGACAGCCCGGAAAACGAATGAGAACCCCGCCGCGGAGGGGCGCAGCCCCTGGCGGTAGAAGCCCGCCCAGCTCTTGGCCGGCGGCAGCTGCGGCGCGCCGGGCTCGGCAAAGCGCAGGCCGGTTTCCTCCCAGGTTTCGCGGATCGCGGCAGCGAGCAGCAGCGGGGCGAGATGGGCGTCGGACTGCTGGCGCAGCCGTGCCAGACAGGCCGGCCGCAGGGACGCGGTAAGATCGAGGTCCGCATCCCCCGGGTCGACCGCGCCGCCGGGAAAGACGAATTTGGAAGGCATGAAGGCGGCCGCCGCACCCCGCTGGCCGATCAGCACATGCATGCGCCCCGCGATACGGCGCAGGATGATGACCGTGGCCGCGTCACGGATCGGCACATCTGGGGCCGCCGCTGCCTGCGGCCGGGCAGATCCACCCCCGCCCGTCATCGCGATGTCTCGCTGTGACCGAAACCATGCATCCGCTTGGCCCACTGCACCGCCACCACCAGCCCCTTGAGCCGCGGCAGAAGATAAAGCGACAGCGCGACGGTCCCCACGGTGAAGATGGTGGCAAGCGTCAGCGGATCGGGCCGGAACGTGACAAAGACCCACAGAATGGTGGGCGCCATCACGTGCCCCACGATCAGGATCGTCAGATAGGCAGGACCGTCATCCGCGCGCTGATAGTGGAAGGGTTGCTGGCACTCGCTGCAATGGTCGTTCACCTTGACATAGCTGTGGAGAAGTTTGCCTTGACCACACTTCGGGCAGCGCAAACGCAGCCCGTTTAACACGGCCGGTTTCAGGTCGCGGGTTTCAGAGTGGTGATCGTCTCTGGCCTGGATGTCAGTGGTCATCGTCAGCGTCCTTCGGGGGACTCATATCCGGGCGACACCTTTCCAGACTAGGGGCTGGCCGGGGTATTTACACGCAAAGAGGCGGGGTTGCGGCGGGATGTCGCGAAAACTTGCCGTAGGGGAAAGGATTGGCGCCATGTCGCAGGCGCGGCCGAGGTGGCCGGCCACCGGGTTTGGGGGGTAAGGCGCTGTAGGAAAAAGACAAAACCTGCCGGGTGAAGTTATTTCGCCGGACGGCGACGGAAAACTTCATCCGGCGCGTGATATCTATGAACGCAGCGAAACGCCGACGTTCGGAACCCAAAGACAACTGGAGTCAGACAGATGACTGAGAAGAAAACCTTGGCGAAAACCGCCGCTGCCGCGGCCGGCACGCTGTTGCTGCTGGGAACGGTCGCCTTCGCCCACGGGGGCGGGGATAACGGCACCCGCGGCAACTGGCTGCTGGAGCTCGACGCCAACGGCGACGGACAGATCACCCGTGCCGAGATGGAGGCCGGCCCCATGAACCGCATGCGCGCCGCCGACACGGATGGCGACGGGCAGCTGAGCCAGGAAGAACTGGAAGCCGCTGTCACCGCGCAGTTTCGCGAACGCATGGGCCGGATGGCCACGGAGCGGGCGACCCACATGATGGAGGATCTCGACGCCAACAAGGATGGCGTCATCTCCGTCGAGGAAATGCAGGGCGGTGACGATCAGACGCGGGGCGCCCGGATGTTCGACCGGCTCGACCGGGACAGCGACGGCGTGCTGAGCGCTGAAGAAATCGCCGCGGCCGGTGATATGCGCATGGGCAAGGACAAGCGTATGGGCAAAGGCATGGGCATGGGAAAAGGCATGGGCATGGGCAAGGCCGCTGACCATGACGATGATCGCCGCAAGGGTGCGGACCAGACCGATGCCGATGATGCCGATGGCGACGGCGGCGACACAGAGACCACCCAGTAACATCGGGATCGCGGCCTCCGTTCAGGGGGCCGCGATTGCTTTGCCCCCTGGGGCGGGGTAGTCCGGATAGTGATGGATATGGCACTGGACAGCGGGCAGAGCGCTTCGGACGAGGAACTGCTAGAACGTTATGCGGCGGGCGACCAGGAGGCGGCGCGGCTGCTGACCCTGCGCCTGGCGCCGGGCAGTCTGGCGCTGGCACGCCGGATGCTTGGTCCCACCGCCGCCGCGGAGGCGGAAGACGTGACCCAGGAGGCGATGCTCAGGCTCTGGCGCCAGGCGCCGCACTGGCAAAGCGGCGGCGCGAAGCCGTCGACCTGGCTTTATCGCGTCACCGCCAACCTCTGCCTCGACAGGCTGCGCCGCCGTGGGCGCACCGTGCCGCTGGGCGAGAGCGATGAACCCGCGGACGAGCGCCAGCCGGTGGCCGTCGGAATGATGGAGCGGGAGCGGGCCGCCGCCCTCGAACGCGCCTTGCAGGCGCTGCCCGACCGGCAAAGGCAGGCGGTGATCCTGCGCCACATCGAAGGGCTGGCCAATCCGGAGATCGCCGAGATCATGGAGATCGGGGTGAAGGCCGTCGAAAGCCTGACCGCCCGCGCGCGCCGGGCGCTGAAGGCGCAGCTGGCCGGGCGCAAGCAGGAACTGGGGTTTGAAGATGACTGATCGTGATGACGAGATGCTGGATGCGCTCTTTCACAGCGCCCGCGAGGCCAGGGCAGGCGCCGCATCCCCCGAAGAGAGGCTGCCCTCTGCGCTGATGGCTCGCATCCTGGCCGACGCCGAGCAGGAGCAGCGGCGCACCGCGCCTCAGGCCGCCACGCCGGGCGCCTTGGCGGTCGCAGAGGCGCGCAGCTGGTTCGCTTCGCTGAAGGAGGCCTTCACCCGGCGCCCTGGCGGCTGGCAGGCCGCGGGCCTCGTCATGGCCGCGGCGACCGGGCTTGCCATAGGGCTGACGCTTCCCGAGCGGGTCGGATCGCTTGCCGGCTACGAAAGCGAGCTGGAACTCGCGACCGGCGACGATCCGTTCTATGGTTTTGAAATCTTGTTGGCTGAGGGTTGAACATGACGTTGGAGACGGACACCGCCGGACGCCTGGAGCAGATGGGCCGCAGCCTGCGGAGGCTCCGCTGGGCAATGGTGGTGTCGCTTGGCATCAATCTTCTGGTCCTGGGGGCGGTGGCGGGCGCCTATCTGGCAGGGGGCGCCCCCGCGCCGCGGCACATGGACATGCGCGGGGCCGGTCCCGCCTCCTTTATGGGGGCGCTGCGTGCGGGGGACCGGCGCGCGATCGCGGAAATGATGCGTGACCGCGGGATGGCGATCAAGGAGGACCGGCGCCGCGCCCAGGCCGATTTCGATGAGATGCTGCGCCTGCTGAAGGCGGAAAGCTTCGACGCGCAGGCGGTAGAGGCGATCATGACCCGCCAGAACGAAGAGGCAAGAGAGCGGCGGCGCCTGGCGCAACAGGCGTTCCTGGAGCATCTGACCCGGCTTCCCGCGGTCGAACGCCGCGCCATGGCCGAGCGCCTGGCCGGTATGGTCACCAGCCGCGGCAAGGACGGGCGCTAGGTCCGGGGGCACCTGCCCGGGTCAGACCCTTTCGCGGCGCCGATAGCCGCGGGAGGCCGGTCTCAGGCCGCAGTGCAGCCCAGTGTCACCAGATTCCGTCCCTGCGCCTTGGACGCATAGAGCGCACTGTCGGCGCAATCGATCAGCGCACGCAGCGCTTCGTCTGTGCTGTCGTTGAAGGGCGGGGGATCGCTCCGTGCGGGGCTGGCAACGGGTGCGCCCGCGAGGGTCGGCGCCGCGGTCGTGGACGTCGCCTTCCGGGCGGCCGGGCTGTCTGAACCCGCCCGCGCGGGGGGGGCGGCTGTCACCGGCGCGGCAGCCGGGACATGGGACGGCATGGTAGCGGGCCAGGCCGGACGGGAAACGGCAAGGCCGATGCTGAGCGTGACGGAGATCTTCTCGGGTGCGGGCCGGCCGCCCAACGGCGGCAGGACGAAGGGTTCTTCGCTGATCCGGCGGCGCAGACGCTCGGCCGCCTGTGCGGCCTGTTCCGCTTCGGTGTCCGGCATGGCGACCAGAAACTCCTCGCCGCCATAGCGGGCGATGAGGTCGACCGCGCGCATGTTGTCGGTCAGCCGGCGCGCCACCTCGGCAAGCACCATATCCCCGGCCCGGTGGCCGTGCCGGTCGTTGATGGTCTTGAAACGGTCTATGTCGAGGATCATCAGGGAAAAGGCCTGGCCGCTGGCGGCGGCCCGATGGGCGATGCGGTTCAGATGGTGTTCGGCATAGCGGCGATTGTAGAGGCGGGTCAGCGGGTCGATGGCCGCCAGCTCCAGGCCCTGCCGCACGGAGCGCCGCCGCTGATCCGTCTGCCGCTTGCGCCGCATGAGCGCATCCAGCCGGATCGCGAGCTCGTCCGCCTCGAGCGGGTGGCTGAGGACATCGTTCGCGCCCAGATCGAGCCCGATCGCCGCCTCGGCACGGAGTTCGGCCGGCAGCAGCAGCAATATCCCCGCGTGGCGCGTGGCGGCCCGGCTGCGCAGTTCCACCAGGCCTGAAAGCATTTCGCGCGGGCTTTCGCTGTCGCAGATCAGCACATATACGTCGGCCGCCCCGCAGAGCGTCTCGGTCAGCGTCTCGCCCATCGTCCGGACCCGCAGCCTGTGCGAACAATACCGGCGGAGCCCGTCGATGAGGGGCAGCGCCGACACGGGCCTGCCCCCGGCTTTCCGGTCGGGTATGACCAGTGCCACCCGGCCCGGACAGTCGAGCGCGGCGGGCGTCTCGGCGAAACCGAGCTCCCGGCAGGTGGCCTCGCGCAGCTTCAGTTCTTCGGCGGAATCGCGCGCCCGCATCAGCGCCCTGATCCGCGCCAGGAGCGCCGTTTCTTCCGGCGGATTGGCAAGGAAATCGCGCGCCCCCGCACGCAGCGCGTCGAGCTTGCGCCCCGCCTGATCCGGCGCCGCCAGGACGATCACGGGGATCTCGGCCGTTTCGCCCGCCGCAGCCAGCCGGCGGCAAAGCGTGACGGTATCCATATCGGGCAGCCCCGCATCGAGTAGTATGAGCTCTGGCTGGGCGCAGGTCGCCAGCCGGAGCACCTGGGCGGCGGTCTGCGCCTGCACCACATCGTAATACGCATTGGACAAGCGCTCCCGCAAGGCGGCGCGGCTGGCGGCGACGGCATCGGCGATCAAGATGCGCCCGGTCATTGCGCCCCCCGGATTTGGTTGCTGCGTGCATCTTTGCCAGTGTTTAACGATAGTGGTTAAGAAATCCTTTCCCTGGAGGTAAACCATGACTGGCGAACGGGCCGAAGAGGTGGCGCTGATGGCACTGGGCTGGCTAGCGGCGGAGGATGAGCTGCTGCCTGTCTTCCTGGGCGCCACCGGTGCGGATCTGGCGTCGCTGCGGGCCCAGGCTCATACGCCCGCGCTCCAGGGTTCTGTGCTCGATTTCATTTTGATGGACGACGCCTGGGTGCTGGCGGCTGCGGGGGCGCTGGGATTGCGGCCGGAGGAATTCGCCCAGGCGCGGCAGATGCTGCCGGGCGGGGCCACGGTCCATTGGACATGATGGCCCCCGGTAGGCGCGCAGGGCTCCGGCCCGGACACAGACAGCCGGCGTCCGGCATCTCCGCGCTGATTTTCGACAAGGACGGGACGCTCTTCGGATTTCAGGCCTCCTGGGGCGCCTGGGCCCGGGCTCTGATCGGCGAATTGACCGGGGGCGACGCGGTGCGCGAAAGGCGCCTGGCCGCACGCCTGCGATTTTCGCTCGACGAGAGCCGGTTCTGCCCGGACAGCCCGGTCATCGCCGGGACCCTGGACGAGGTGGCCGATCTGATGCTGCCCGAACTCGTAGGCTGGCAGCCAGAGACGCTGCGCGCGCGTCTGAGCCAGAGCGCCGCCGCCGCCCCGATGGTGGAGGCTGTCCCGCTGCGGGCCACGCTTGGCGCGCTCCGCGACCGCGGCCTGCGCCTGGGTGTGGTGACAAACGACACCGAGGCCGGTGCACGCAGCCATCTCTCGGCCGCCGGGGTCACGGATCATTTCGACTTCATCGCCGGATACGATAGCGGCCACGGCGCGAAACCCGAACCGGGCCCGCTTCTGGCTTTTGCCGCGCGCCTGTCGCTGCCGCCCGGATGCGTTGCGATGGTCGGCGACAGCACCCACGACCTGCTGGCCGCACAGCGGGCAGGCATGTTGGGGATCGGCGTGCTGACCGGTCCGGCGAGCAGAGAGGAGCTCGCACCCTTCGCGGATGTGGTGCTGGCCGATATCGCGGCCATCGGCGCCTGGCTGGACGGGCGGTCGGCCGGCCCGGCCGGGCCGGGGGCGACCGAAAACGACTGAAGGCGTCGCAAACCGCCAAATGCCCCGGGCCGCGCCCCGCTTAGTCTGGGGGCGGCGGAGGGCACGAGATGGCGGTATCGCGCGACAAGCAGCGGCGCAGGAGACGGGCCGGTCAGCACGCGGGCGGCCATGCCGCAATGGCCCGCCGCCGGGGCGGCGCGCGGCTGGCACAAATGCCCTGGTCCCAGCCCGTCGTTACCGACGCCCCTACGGAGCCGCTGACACCCGAAGGCGTGGCTGCAATCCACGACGGTGCCATGCGCATTCTCGAAGAGATCGGGATCGAGTTTCTGAACCCCGAGGCGGCCGAGATCCTGCGTCAGGCTGGATGCAGCCTGCGCGGCAGCAACG
>FYBJ01001649.1_pt1 | contig 15569 bp, 15 predicted proteins | sample 1134611 | NCBI WGS metagenome assembly FYBJ01 (sample SAMEA104116008, study PRJEB20421) | marine metagenome | isolation source: marine | reverse complement strand
GGAAATCGCGGGGCGAGGACCCGCGCAAGAAACTTGTGATTTTTTCCGACGGACTGGACGTCGACAAGATCGAGGAGCTTTCCGCGCAGTTCGCTGGCAGGGTGCGCGTGTCGTTCGGCTGGGGAACGCTTCTGACCAATGATTTTCGCGGTCTGGTGCCCGGTGATGCGCTGGCCCCTTTCAGCCTGGTGTGCAAAGCGGTCAGCGCCAACGGACGGCCGACCGTCAAACTGTCGGACAACCCGGAAAAGGCGATGGGCCCCCCCGAAGAGATCGAGCGCTACAAGAGAGTGTTCGGCGTGGGCCAACAGCGGCGGTTCGAGGTTCTGGTTTAACGGCGCCGCCGTCCTCTTAGCACCAGCTTGCTTCGTTGGCACGGGCACCCTGCAGGATCTCCTGCACATTCGCCTCTATCAGGCGATACCCTACGTTGCCGAAAAGCTTTTGCCGCCCTTCGTTCATGATATAGGTCGGGCTGCCCCGCACGTCGTGCTTCTGCCCGAGGCTGTAATCCAGCTCCAGCTGCGTGATCGCTTCGGAACAGCGGATTTTCGCATTTACCCGGGCGTAATCGATGCCGATCGCAGCCGCGATATCTTCGTGCACCGACCAGTCCGATATATCGCGTCCCTTCACGAAGAACGCGCAGCGAAGCTCCCACGCCGCGCGGGTGGAAAGCCGCTCCAGATAGGGAGGGCGTGGCTGATCAGCCTCCAGATCCTCGGTCTCGATGACCTCGATGGCCTTGACGAACATATGCGCACCGGCAGAGCTGCGCGGTTTGGGGTCGAGCCAGATGTTTTCGTTGACTTCCACATGCGGAAAGGTCTCGGCAATGCCGCGGACGTGCCTGTGATAACCCTCGAAACCGCCGCGATCCTTCCAGCCGCCCGCGATCTTGCCGTGCGCATCCGGAAAGACAGAGCAGAAATGTGCGTCAATCGAAATCGCGTCCCCAAAGGTGCGCACAAGCTGTTCCACCCGCCGGTTGCCAACATAGGCCCAGATACAAAGCAGATCGGTGAAATATGAGATACGAACGGGGGGCACCACGGACTTCCTTCTTTTCTTCTGTGCCGCGGCGAGGCAGCGGCTCGACGCGAGGACAATGCCCCCGGGAAGGTGCCGAAGGCAACGCACCATCCGTCGCACCGTCCGGTGACGGCCCGTCACTTAGCGTGGCGGGTTTCTTACGGCTGGAGGCGCAGTGGCCCCTGCGATCCCGCGAGATACCGTTCCGCCAACTGAACGGCGCGGTTCATATAGGCCGCGGTCTTCGGGTCGCCGGCGGACAGGCGCGGTTGGGTCCAGCCCAGCGACGCGAAGGCGCGCAGCATTTCGAACATGGGCAGTAGCGTGAGCGCGCGCGGAGACAACGGGCGAAGCGTGCCATACCCCTGCGCCAGGGCCTGCCGCCAGAGCGGGAGCTCCGGTCGGTCGAAGCCCTGTGACAGCGCCACCGCCAGATCGTAGAGCCGATAGCCGAAACCGCAGTCGTCATAATCGATCAGAACCAGCCCTTCAGCGGTCCGGAACACGTTTTCGCGCAGAGCATCGGCATGTATTAATCCGAAGTCGGCGTCCGCCCAACCCTCGAGCTCCTGCCGCGCCTGCTTTCGCGCCGCGAGGATCGTCGCCCTGTCCCGCGTCCCGAGTCGCGGATGTTCCCAGTAGCGGCCCCAGAGCGGTTCTTCACCGGTCAGCGCCTCGCGGTCCCAGCGGGGCCGGGCGAGACTGTTGGGCATACCGAGCGTATCGGTCGCATTGTGCAGGCGGGCGAGGGTTTCGCCCAGCTCCCTGAACAGCGTGCATTGTTCCTCCGGCCTACCCGAAAGCGGCTGATCGCCGGCTCCAATGGGTCTGCCGTCCACCCAGGCAATGAGCGTCGCCAGTATCTGTTCCCCGTCCCGCCCTGCCTCCGCGGCGGCGATCCGATCGCCCCCAAGGGTGGGAATGGGACGCGGCGCGGCAAAGCCCGCAGCACAGAGCGCCTCTGTCCACTGCAATTCAGCCAGGATTTCCGCGGCAGTGCGATAGAGGGAGCGATGCAGCCGCAGGGCCGCCCGTCGCCCGTCACGCAGCCGGACCTCGAACACCGCATTTTCACGATGGTTGATCAGCCGGGGCGGAACCGCCGCCCCGCCCCAGTGGCGCAGAGCGGCCTGCGCAAGATCGGGCCAGTCGCGGGTCATCCCGGCAGTCTGCGCAGCGCCCGGGCCAAAGCGTCGACCGCAATATCCGCCTGTTCTGCCGACATCGGCATGGGCGGGCGCATCTTCAATATGTTCATCGCCCGGCCGATCCGGTTTATCAGCACGCCCTGACGGCGCATATCCTCCACTGCGGCGGCGGCGTCATCGGTGGCGGGGCTGCCATCCTCCCGGATGAGTTCGAGGCCGAAAAACAGCCCCCTGCCCCGAGCCTCGGCGATGAGCGGATGATGCAGGTCCCGAAGCCGGTCCAGGGTGTATTGGCCGACGCGATGTGCATTGCCGATCAGGTCTTCCTCCTCGATCACGGCAAGCGTGGCCAGCGCGGCGGCGCAGCTTACCGGGTTGCCGCCGAAGGTGTTGAAATAGCCGAACGCCTCCCGAAATGCACCCATCACGTCGGGCCGGGTGACGACGGCCGCCACCGGATGACCGTTGGCCATGGGTTTGCCGAGGGTGACGACATCAGGGGCCACGCCCAGCCATTCATGCCCCCACCAGTGGCTGCCCACGCGGCCGAAGCCGGGCTGTATCTCGTCGCAGAGCAAAAGTCCCCCGGCCCTGCGGACGGCGTCGGCGGCGGGGTCCAAGAAGCCCGGAGCCAGATCGGGAAGCCCTTCATTGGCGAACAGCGGGCAGAACATGAACCCTGCCAGACCATGCCCCGCCTTTTTAAGTTCTTCGATGGCGCGCTCGACTCCGGCGGCAAATGCCTGCGCCTGTGCCTCGCGGGTGCCGCCCAGGGGCCGGACGCTGTCGGGCGCCGGAACCAGACGCACATGGCCGGGGTAGCCGCCGATCGGCGGTCGACGTGTGGAAAGCTGACTGACCGCGGCGGTATTGCCGTGATAAGTGTTGTCGGTGGCGATGAAGCCGCTGTTGCCGGTCACTGCCTGTGCCATGCGCAGGGCGACATCATTGGCCTCGGAGCCCGTGCACATCATCATGACCTGCGACAGCCCGTGCCCGAAATGTGCCGTCAGCCGTTCGGCGTATTCCAGGATGCCGTCGTGGAGATAGCGCGTATGCGTGTTCAGCGTCGCCGCCTGCTCGGCAATGGCCCGCACCACCCGGGGATGGCAATGTCCCACATGCGGCACGTTGTTGTAGCAGTCGAGATATCTGCGCCCCTGCGCATCCCAGAGCCAGACGCCTTCGCCTCTCCGGATATCGAGCGGCTCTTCGTAGAAGGTGGGCACGTTGGGTCCCAGCAAACGCCGCCGCCGCTCCAGCATCGTTTCGGTCATTCCGTTTCGTCGACCTTTCCTCGCAACGACTTGAGTGTGCCGGTCCGCTTCTTCGCCGCCAGGCGCCGTCTTTTCGAGGCGAGCGTGGGCCGCGTCGGTATCCGCCGCTTGGGTCGTTGTAAGGCCTTTTCGATCAGTTCCGCCAGCCGTCTGCGGGCGATTTCGCGATTTCGCGACTGGGTGCGCGTATCTTCCACATGGATCAGGACCGCTCCGTCCTGGGTCCAGCGCCGGCCGGACAGCCGCTTGAGCCTGGCTTTCGCGTGGTCGGGAAGATTGGGGCTGCGCTCGGCCTCGAACCGCAGGTCGACGGCCGTTGCCACCTTGTTGACGTTCTGTCCCCCCGGCCCCGAGGCGGTGCCGAAGGTTTCGGTGATCTCCCAGTCCTCTATCGCAATGTCGTCGGTGATCCTAAGCATCAAGCTTCCGGCCGCTGGCCACAAGCCCGCGCAGCGCTGCGATCACGTCATCTTCCCGCACCGGCTTTTCCAGAACGGGCGTGTCGGGAAATTCGGCCGAAAGGGTATCGATATCGGCCTGTCCGGTGGTGAAGAGAAACGGGATGCCCATCTCGCGCAGACGTTCCGCTACTGGCTGAGAGCTGGTCTTACCCAGCTGCACGTCCAGCACCGCCGCATCCGGCGGCGGCGCCTCGTCCAGCCGGTCGAGCGCGCGGTCGGCGGTGGAGTAGGGGCCGAGCACGATCGCATCCTCGTCCGTCAGGCTGAGTTCGAGCGACAGGCCTATCATGATCTCGTCTTCGACGATCATGATCCTCATGTCGCGCAACTCCTCGCGGTTGGGGGTACTGAGCACCTCCGACTTCAACGTTCTTTCGGTGCTGCTTACCTCGTCGAGGCGGATTTCGCAGATGACCCCGGTGGGGGGGAACTCGACGGTCACGCCGCCGTGTTCGCCCAGTAGCGAATTGAAGAGCGTAGTGCCAAAACCCTGCCGTTGCGGCGGGTCCACTGCGGGCCCGCCGGTTTCCCGCCAGACCGCCCTGGCGCCGGCCTGCTTGCAGCCGTGCAACTCGATTTCCACCCGCCCCTCCTGGTTCGACAACGCGCCGAAGCGCAGGGCGTTGAGCAGCAGCTCGGTCAGGATCAGCGTCAGGCTCTCGGCCACCTTGGGCGTAACGGTCAGATCCGTGTCGCCTGTCAGCCGCAGCCGGCCTGGGCCGATCCGTCCGGCGGGTATCGTGGTATGGACGAGTTCGGCAATGCTGATGGTATCGCCGTTGCGGTTGACAAAAAGATTATGCGTCCGTGCCAAGGCGGAAAGCCGTTCCTGAAAGGCCTCTTCGAGCTTGGCGACATCCGGGGTGCTTTTCGCTGTGACCCGCATGATGCCCTGGAGCATTCCGAGCATGTTGCGAACCCGATGGTTCAGCTCTGCCGTAAGCATTTCGAGCCGCTCTTCGTTGCGCTTGCTCTTGGTAATGTCGATGACGTGGCCGATAAAACAGTTGATCTCACCCTGCTCGTCCTTCAGCGGGCGGCCGACGGCGCTGATCCAGCGCTCTTCGCCATCGTTGGCGCGGCGTATGCGGCATTCGAACGACCAGGGATCACCTTTTTCCAGCGCCGCCGAGTAGGTTCTGTCGACCCAGGCCCGATCGCTGGGAGCGACCTGATCGAGGAACATCGGATAGGTCCATTCGGGCAGCAGTTCCTGATAGCCGAAGATCTGATCGTGGCGCAGGTTGCGCCGCGCTTCGCCCGTGCGAACGTTCAGTTCCCAGACTCCGATCTCGCCGACGGCCAGCAGCAAGTCCAGATGTTCGCTGTTGGGATCGAAAAACTGCGTATGTTGCTTCATCAAAGGTCTTTCGCAAGAAATTCGAACGGCGGTGTCCGTCAAGCTAATCCCTGGCGGAAGCCCTAGGTTCCGTCATTGGGCCGGTAAAACGACCTGTCAACCGCGTTACGCCAAGGTATTGGCAAATGTAGCGCAGGCACCGCATCGAAGAATGGAAAAAAGGCCACCCGATCCGGATGGCCTTTTACGAGAACTCTGAAGGGGGGTCGGTTAGGCCGACGGCCCGCTGGGGCGGAGCTTCCGCCAAGGGGTTGCCCTAGTGGCGCATCTCCCCAGCTGTCCCGACACCTTTCTCCAATACCTCTCTCGACACTGGATCACCTCCTTTCAGCAGTTGCGGTTACCTAGGAGGGTGGCACATATATTGTGTTTGTCAAAGTTTTTTTCGCTACCCGTGCGAGGGAGCAGTGCACAATGCGCTTTCGCGCCCGCAGGGCGTGCCTGGCCGCCCCTCAATCGGGTAGGGCGAATTCCACCAGTTCCGTCCGCTGGAAAAAGTTGAAGTTGTCGTCGGACACCAGCGTCATGCGCAGGCCTGCATCCGTCTGCCAGACGGAGATGCCTTCGAGGTTGTCGTAGACCCCGGCGGTAGAGCGCAGCAGCTCCACCTCTCCTGTCAGGCTGTCGCTGTTCAGGTCGAATCGCCGCACCCGGGTTGCGAAGCCCGCGAGCATCCCGAACGACCGTTCGAGCACATAGAGCCGGCCGTCGGGGCCAACATCGGCGCCGGTGATCTTGAAGGCGCCGCGCCGGCGGATGCTGAAGGGCTGGTCCCACGCGCCGCGCCGATAGCGATAGACCGGAAATCCGTCGCCTACCGGCTCTTCCGGCATGGTATAAAGCCAGCCGCGCGCATCGCGCGCCAGCGCTTCGAGAGAGCCGTTGCGCGCCATGAACTTGAAGGCCGGCGCCTTGGGCATCCAGGCCGCCGGCCCCCCCGGCCGCGGATAGGTCCAGATCCGGTGATTGCCTTCAAACGAGACATAGATACGACTGCCCCGACCCAGGGCCAGCCCTTCGCTGTCGCCCTTGCTGCGGGGCAGGATACGTCCTTCCGTGTCGCGCAGCGGTTCGAAACTTTCGATGACGGCACGGGTGATCCTGCCGTTTTTGCGCTCCAGCCGGCCGGTGCCGATCGCGGATCGGTCACTCAGCACGATAAACCGGCTGCCGCCATCCGTGACCGCAATCGCCGAAAGACCGCCAAAGGCGGCGATCTTCGGTTCGGTCCACATGTAAGAGCCCAGCAATTCCGCCTTTTGCGCCTCTGCAAGAAGCGGCCAGGCGGCCAGGATCAGCGCGACCCCAATACGGTGGAACATTGCGCGGGTAAATCGGCCAGAGTGAGCGGGCCCGCGGGCTTCGGCGGCGGGCCCTTGGGTTTGCGCGGGGGCGGCGGATTGAGGATGTTGTCAACCCAGCTCTGGGCCTCGGCGCAGCCGTCACCGGGCGGTGGCGGGGCCTGATCCACGCAACCCGCCTCACCCTCGGGACATTTCAGGCGCACATGGAAATGCGCGTAATGCCCATACCAGGGACGGATTTTCCGCAACCAGGACCGGTCGCCTTTGACCGAGTTGCACAGGCTGACCTTGCCGCCGGGAAACAGAAAGATGCGCGCGACGGCCGGATCTTCGGCTGCAGCCTTGAGAAGCGACATCTGGCCTGCGGACCAGTTCTGGTTGGTGAAGGCCCCCTTCGCACGCCGCATGGAGATCGAGGACATTTTCTCGCGCGTCTGCCGCGACAGCCGCAGGTCGGTCGCCGGCCGCATCCAGATATCCGCATCCAGCCCGATCTGATGGCTCTTGTGGCCGCCAGGCATCGGACCGCCCCGGGGCTGGGCGATATCGCCCACGTAGATCCCGTTCCACCCGGGGATGCGCGCGGCCTTGCGGCTCAGCCGTTCGATAAAAGCCAGCATGTCGGGATGCGCCCAGTTGCGGTTGCGGCTAAGGCGCATGGCCTGCCAGGTCGGGCCTGTCTCGGGCAGCTGCTGCGCGCCTGCCAGACAGCCCTTTGCGTAGCTGCCGAAGGCTGCCGGGCGGTGGGGCGAGGCGCTGCCCTTTTTAGAAAAGAGCGCGCTTGCCGCGTTGCCGTTCGCCGGGGTGACATCGGCGGCTGCCGGCCCCCCCACCGCCAGGGCGGCGGCGACCGTCAGATACCTTGCCTTGCGGAAAACTGATGGGATCATGCTGCTCGATCTCCTTCTGGTTTAACCCAGCCTAGCAGCAGCAGGCCGATAAGAAACAGCCCGATAACCGGCGAGATACCTATTCGCGGACTTTCGCTCACCCAGGTCGCCAGTCCGATCAGCGCCGGCGCCAGAAAGGCGGTGGCTTTTCCCGACAATGCAAACAGCCCGAAGGCCTCGGTCGGTCGATCGGGCTGTGCGTGGCGGACCATCATCGATCGCGACGAGGCGCCCAGCGCACCGCCGGCGCCCCCGATGGCCGCGCCGCAGACATAGAAGATGATGTCCGGTATGTTCGATCCGGCGGGCAGCGCAAAGCCAAAGAGCGACTCGCGGGTCATGCCCACGATCACGACGCAGACGGCGATCAGCACCAGAATGCAGCCGATGATGACAGGCTTGGGTCCAAGGCGCGCATCCAGCAGCCCTCCGATCCAGGTGACCACGGCCGCCGTCAGCGCCCCGACGATGCCGAAGATTCCGATCATGATGATCGACCAGTCCAGAACCAGCGTCGCATAGACCCCGCCGAAGCCGTCGAGCGCATTGAGAGCGTCGCGATAGAACATGGAGGCGCCCAGATAGGCCGTCAGGCTCGGTCTCCGCGCGAGCCTGCGAAAGGTCCGGCCCAGCTCCCGCAACGCCTGGGCGGCCGATGCGCTCTGGCGGAGCGCGGGTCCGTCCTTCACCCACAGGAAGAAAAAGGTCATGAAGACCAGATACCAGATCGCGGTGAAGGGGCCGACGAAGCGGGTGCCTTCGCGAACTGCCGGGTCCAGGCCGAAGATCGGTGCAATTCCCAGCAGCGTCTTGCCAGTCTCGTTCTCGGCGAAAAGCAGCAGCATGATCATCAGAGACAGGACGCCGCCCCAGTAACCGAGGGCTGAGCCGCTGCCCGAGATGCGTCCCACCTCCCGGTCGTTGCCAAGGCTGGGCAGATAGGCGTTGGTGAAGATCAGCGTGAATTCGGCTCCGATGAAGGCGACGCCGAACATGACCAGTGCGAACCAAAGGTTCGATCCGTCCGGCATCGTCCACCAGAGCGCGGCCGATCCCAGGACGTAAAGCATTGAGAAGAACACGATCCAGGGCATCCGCCGGCCGCTGCCGTCCGCGATCGCTCCCAGAACCGGCGCGCTGAAGGCGATAAGAAGCCCGACGGTCATCTGCCCCCAGGACCAGATGGTCTGGGCCTGGGCATCCGCCGCGCCCTCGGTCATTCCTGACGCTAGAAAGGCCTGCGTGGCGATGCCGGCGAAATAGGGGCCGAAGACGAAGGTCAGCAAAAGGGTGTAAAACGGCTGGCTCGCCCAGTCGAACATCATCCAGCCGCGGATGCGCCGGCGCTGTTCACGGCTGCGCGACAGGCTGCCGCCACCCGGCGGGGTGGCCACCGCGGTTTCGCTCAGGCTGGTCATTCTGCGCCTCCCTGTCCCTGTCGCGACGATCTAAGCCGGGCGAACGCAGGGCTGGCAAGCTTTCTGTGATGCCTTCCCGGGGCGCGGGATCAGCCGTCGGCCCCGGAGCGCAGACCCGCCGTGCGTTCGCCGGGGTCGTCGCGCATCGGTGGCCAGGGCCGCCCGCCGTCGGCAATGATCCAGGCCGCGATCCAGTCCGGCAGGTCGGGAGAGACGGGAGAGGCGCCCAGCGCCTCAAGCACCCGGGCGGTGGGAACGATGCCCGCCCTGTCGGTGACCGCAAGCCGCAGCAGCGCATGAGAGGTGCATTCGCCGCGGCGCCACATGGATTGTTCGACATAGAGAAACCGCGCATCCCAGCCGGTGCAGCGGCTCTCCATGTCGAAGCGGTCGAACATCCGCACCCTGCGGCGGTATCGCACCGAGCTCCCGGCCACTGTCATCCCCCAGCGGTTTGCGCGTAGGACACCGATCAGCCCGGTCCGCCGTGCGAGCACCAGCCGGCCCATGTCATATAGCGTCATGGTCCGGCCGTTGTTGAGTTCCAGGAACATGTCGATGTCGTGCGGCCAGCAGATGTGACGCGACACATGCGTTCCGGTGAGCTCCAGAGGCGGTGCGTTACGATTGATCGCAAGTTCCTTGAGCATCCTGACGACTGGATACATGGAGCAACCTCCGGTGGAAAAGCCGTGTTTCGGATCACGCGGCGCGGCGCCGCGACAGCTGCGGTTTGACACGGTTGCCGCCCGCGTCAACCCGGAACGTCGCGGTAGCCGGCGGTAGCCGGCGGGGGCCGCGCGCCGGGACCGGGCCGACCCTTGCGCAGGCAAGGCGCTTGTCAGCTGCCTCCTCTGCCCTTACCTCTGTGCCGAAATCGGGGATTGAAAGGGTTAGGGATGGTATCTTTGTTGCAGGCGATCGACCTGGTGCTCAGCGTGGTCTGGTTCATCCTGATCGCCCATCTGATCATGAGCTGGCTCATCTCCTTTCAGGTGCTCAATCTCAGCCAGCCGCTGGTGGCCCAGCTCTGGTTCGGGCTGACCCGGCTGCTGGAGCCGATCTATGCACCCATCAGGCACATCCTGCCCAATACCGGCGCGCTCGATCTGGCGCCGCTCGTGGTGTTGATCGCGGTGATTATCCTGCGCAATACCATTCAGAACAACATCTACAGCTTTGTCTGACGCGGTGCCGGCCGGCGACGCGCGGCGGCGGGGTTGCCCCGGATTCCCGACTGTGGGATTGTAGGAGTCCGAGCAGCAGTTCCCGCCAAAAACCACAGGTCGCATGCCCCAGGACAAGGCCCCGTCGCTTCTTGCCTCCGTCTTTGGATTCAGTGAATTCCGTCCCGGACAAGAGGAAATCGTCGATGCGGTCTGCCGCGGGCAGGACACGCTGGCGATCATGCCCACCGGGGGCGGCAAGTCGCTTTGCTATCAGCTTCCCGCGCTGTGCCGGGACGGCGTTACCGTCGTCATCTCGCCGCTGATCGCGCTCATGCGCGATCAGGTTCGCGCATTGACGGAGGCCGGTGTCGCAGCCGGGGCGCTGACCTCCGTCAACACCGAGGCTGAAAACAACGCGGTTTACGATGCGCTGGGCCAGGGCCGGCTGAAGCTTCTCTATATGGCGCCGGAACGGCTTGCCTCGGGCGGGACCGGACATCTTCTTAACCAGATCGGCACCAGTCTGATCGCGGTGGACGAAGCCCATTGTGTCAGCCAGTGGGGCCACGACTTCCGTCCCGACTATCTGCGGATCGGCGCACTGCGCCGGGCCCTCGACGTGCCGCTGGCGGCCTTCACCGCGACCGCCGACGAAGAGACGCGTCAGGAAATCGTCGAGCGGCTTTTCGATGGTGGCCAGCCGCGGATCTTTCTGGGCGGCTTCGACCGCCCCAATATTCACCTCGCCTTCCGGCCAAAGGACGGGCCGCGCCGCCAGATCCTCGACTTTGCAGCGGCTCGGCCGGGCCGGTCGGGCATCGTCTATTGCGGCACACGCGCCAAGACCGAAACCCTGGCGCGTGCGCTGGAAGAGGCCGGGCAGGCCGCCTGCCACTATCACGGTGGCATGGATCCCGAGGCGCGGCGCGAGGTGGAGACGCGTTTTCAGCGCGAGGACGGGCTGATCGTGGTTGCGACCATCGCGTTCGGCATGGGCGTGGACAAGCCCGACATCCGCTGGGTCGCCCATGCCGACCTGCCAAAATCGATCGAGGCCTATTACCAGGAAATCGGCCGCGCGGGCCGGGATGGCGCGCCGGCCGAGACACTCACGCTTTTCGGACCCGAAGATATCCGGCTGCGCCGCATGCAGATCGACGAGGGGCTCGCCCCGGCCGAGCGCAAAGATGCCGATCACGGCCGCCTCAACGCCCTTCTGGGTCTGGCCGAGGCGCTGGGCTGCCGGCGCCAGGCGCTGCTTGCCTATTTCGGCGAAGCGGCGGCGCCCTGCGGAAACTGCGACCTTTGTGCCGAACCTCCCGAGATTTTCGATGCGACCGAGGCGGTGCGCAAGGCGCTTTCCGCGGTGCTCCGCACCGGAGAAAGCTTCGGGACCGGGCATTTGATCGATATTCTGACCGGAAAATCCACCGCCAAGCTGCGCGACCGCGGTCACGACAGGCTGCCGACCTACGGTGTGGGCCGTGATCTCCAGCCCCGCGAATGGCAGGCCGTCTTTCGCCAGATGATGGGCCGCGATCTTCTGCGCCCCGACCCGGAGCGGCACGGCGCGCTGCGCATGACCCATGCCGCCCGCCCGATCCTGAAAGGCGAGGCGGGAATCGAATTGCGTCGCGACCTGCTCCGCGCCGGCGCCCAGCGGCCGGTGGTGCGCAGCGAGGTTGGCGAAGAAGATGCGCCCTTGCTCTCTGCGCTCAAGGCCAAGCGCCGGGCCCTGGCCGAAGCCGCGGGGGTGCCCGCCTATGTGATCTTCAACGACCGCACACTGACGGAGATGGCCGTGACCCGGCCCCAAACTCTCGACGATATGGCCCGGATCGGCGGTGTGGGCGCGAAAAAGCTCGACCGCTACGGTGCGGCCTTTCTCGGTCTGTTGGCCGCCGCACCGCCACCGCGGCTGCATCCTGCGCGCCGTAAACTGGCCGGCGGTCGCGAGGCACCGCTTTACGACCGCCTTTTGGATGTGCAGGCGCGGCTGGCGCGCGGCGCAGACGGAACCGGCAAACTGATGAGCTGCTCCGCCTCGGCCCTGGCGCGGCTGGCCGCAAAGAAACCCGGTGACCTGGAGCAGATCAGCCGGATGATCGGTGAACGCCACGGCGAGCGTTTCGGCGCGGCATTTCTCGAGATCCTGCGCGATGCGTGACCGCGCGGACCCGGTTGGATCATGGAAGAAGGATGACGACTGAATGCTGGTGGTGATCTCCCCCGCGAAGCGGCTCGATTGGACAGGGTTCGACGAGCTGCCGCTTGCCCCGGACCGGATGAGCGAGCCGCAGTTCCAGAAGGAGGCCGACCGCCTCGCCGCCCACGCCCGGCGGCTTTCGGTGGTCCAAATCCAGCGGCTCATGGGTATCAGCGCCGGCCTCGCCCGGCTCAACCGCGACCGCTATCAGGCGATGCGTCCGGGGAGCGGCGATGACGACCGCCGCCCTGCGGTCTTCGCTTTTGCCGGGGATACCTACCAGGGGCTGCACGCGAGGGATCTCGATCCCGACACGATGCGTTATGCGCAGGACAATCTGCGCATCCTCTCCGGGCTCTACGGGCTGCTGCGTCCGCTCGACGCGATTAAGCCCTATCGGCTGGAGATGGGAAGCGCCCTGAAATCGCGCCGCGGCAGCAACCTCTATCAGTTCTGGGGCTCTCACCTTGCCAGGGAGCTCGACCGCCAGGCAGAGCGCACCGGCGCCCGCGCCCTCGTCAACTGCGCCTCGAACGAATATTTTTCCGCCGTCGACCCCGCGGCCCTGTCCCTGAAGATCGTGACGCCCGTATTTCTCGAACGCAAGAACGGCGAGGAGAAGACCATCAGCTTCTTCGCGAAAAAGGCGAGGGGCGCGATGGCGCGGTATATTCTGGAACGCCGCCTCACCGATCCCGACGGGCTGCGCGATTTCGACAGCGGCGGATATGCCTACGTCCCCGACGCCTCGACCCCCGAGCGGCCGGTCTTCCAGCGCGACCACCCCGGGGCCTGAGCGCGGCTCGCCTTCGTCCCGCCTTTCCGGGTTCAGGAAATATCCCCGCCGGAGGCACCGGTCGGCAGTTGCCGGCCGGACCCGCCGCGTGTATCTCAGATACGTTCGATCGCCAGGGCGATGCCCTGCCCGCCGCCGATGCACATGGTGATCAGCGCGCGTTTCCCACCGATGCGTTCCAATTCGTAAAGCGCCTTGACCGTGATGATTGCGCCGGTCGCGCCTACCGGATGGCCCAGCGCGATGGCGCCGCCATTGGGATTGACCCTCTCTGCATCGAAATCGAGTTCCTTCGACACGGCCAGCGCCTGTGCGGCGAAGGCCTCGTTCGACTCGATCACGTCGAAATCCCCTGCGACGAGGCCCGTATGCTCGAGCAGCCGCTGAACCGCGGGGACCGGCCCGATCCCCATCACCTCTGGACGCACCCCCGCATGGGCATACCCCAGCACCCTGGCCCGGGGGGTGGCCCCGGCGGCTTCGGCTGCATCGGCACGCGCCAGGACCAGCGCGGCCGCGCCGTCGTTGATGCCGCTCGCGTTACCCGCGGTGACCATCCCCTCCTTGCGAAAGACGGGGCGAAGCCCCGCAAGCGCCTCGGGGGTGGTGGCCTTGGGATGCTCGTCGGTATCAAACGATACGGTATCGCGGCGCGAGCGGATATCGACGGGCACGATCTGATCACGGAAGTGGCCTGCGGCGATGGCGCGTGCGGCGCGACTCTGGCTTTCCAGCGCAAAGGCATCCATGTCTTCGCGGCTGATGCCGTGCTCCTCCGCCACATTTTCGGCGGTGACACCCATATGACCGGTGCCGAAGGGGCAGTTGAGCGCGCCCAGCATCATGTCCTGACCGTTGACGTCGCCCATCTTCTGACCCCAGCGCGCCTGCGGCAGAATGAAGGGAGAGCGGCTCATGTTCTCGGCGCCGCCGGCCAGCGCGAAATCCGCGTCCCCTAGCGTCAGCGCCTGAATCATGGAAACGATCGCCTGAACGCCCGAGCCGCACAGCCGGTTGACATTCATCGCCGGGGTGCGGTCGGGCACCCCCGCCTCCATTGCGGCGACGCGGCTCAGATACATGTCGCGCGGTTCGGTATTGATCACATGGCCAAAGGCAACCTGGCCGATGCGGTCGGGCTCGATGCCCGCCCGTTCGATGGCCGCACGCGACGCGGTGGCCGCCAGTTCGATCGGCGGTGTGCCGGCCAGCGTTCCGCCAAAAGTGCCGATGGCGGTGCGGGCCCCGCTGAGAATGACGATATCGGACATGCAGTTTCTCCCCAATGTGGCGGCGAACCGGTGCCGGTCCGCGGGCTGCGGCGACTAAGCCACGCGGGGCGCGGGGATTCAACTGCCTGGCTGATAGAGCGGCACGGTAGAGATCGACATCTTGGCGGAGCCCTCTGTCAGTTCGCGGGCATGGACCAGATAGATCAGGGTCTGGTTCGCCTCGTCGAATATGCGCTTGATCCTCAGCGTTTTGAGAATAATCGATCGCCGCTGCCGGAAGACCTCTTCGCCGCCCTCGCTGCGGTCGATGTCGCCGATGGTGATGGGCCCCGTCTGGCGGCAGGCGATGGAGGCGTTCGAAGGATCCTCGAACCAGTTGCCTTTCGACAGCCTGTCGATGATGCCGCGTTCGAAATAGGCGATGTGACAGGTTACGCCCTCCACTTTCGGGTCGTTGATGGCTTCGATGATGATGTCGTTGCCGACCCAGTCGACGCCTATCTCGCCGACCTGCTGGGCGGATGCGGGCAGTGCTGCGGCAAGAGAAAGGATAACGGCGGGAATGAAACGCATGGGGCACCTCCTGTCTGCGAACGCGGCGCGTCGCGCATCGTTCCGCCGCGGTCTGTATCGGCGTTGACAAGCGCGCCGCCGGAAGGTCACGGTTCGCCCATCATGAGCCGACCCGAAATCCATGACCGTCTGGCCGCCAGCCTGAAGTCCGCCCGTCGCAACAAGGGGCTGTCCCTGGATGCCGTAGCTAAGCTTTCGGGGGTGTCGCGGTCCATGGTCAGCCAGATCGAACGCGGCGAATCGAGCCCGACGATTGCAACGCTCTGGAATCTGACCAGGGCGTTGCAGGTGGATTTTGCAGGTCTGCTGGACGACTCCAGCACTGCCGACCGGATCGAAGTGCTGCGTGACGGCCAGGTGCCGACAATCGAGAATCGCGGCGAAGGCTGCACCATCCGTATCCTGTCGCCACCCGCGGATGCCGGGAAACACGAGATTTATGATATCCGCTTCGCCCCGGATGGCTCGCTGGACAGCAAACCCCATGCCCGAGGCGCGCGCGAACAGCTAAGCGTGATCGAAGGCCAGGTGAACGTCACCTCGGGCGATGCAACACAAAGCCTTGGCGCCGGAGACACGGCCCGCTACGCCGCCGATGTCGCGCATTGCATTCGCGCCATGAATGGCCCGGCGCGCGCGTTCCTGGTGGTGCGGGACGCCTGAGTCCCATTCTTCATTTTGCCAAAAATACTCATCGCGCCCT
>FYBJ01000393.1_pt1 | contig 15597 bp, 10 predicted proteins | sample 1134611 | NCBI WGS metagenome assembly FYBJ01 (sample SAMEA104116008, study PRJEB20421) | marine metagenome | isolation source: marine | reverse complement strand
CGTTGAATACCGGCTCCACGGCGAGACTGCAGGCGCTCTGGAGCAGCCTGCTGGCTCAGTATGCGGAGATGGTGAAGGATGTAATTGTTTCCCTCGGCCAGAATGCGCACATACGCAGGAATATTGCACGGCACTTTCAGGAGACAATGATTCGCGACATCGTCGCCTTGCTGGAACCCACCAATCACCGCTTCATCGAACAACTGGTGAGTGAGCCGCGGCTCTATCTCGATTCCCATGAAGAGTTGCAGATGGGAGAGTCAGAGGCGAAGAAATCCCTCTGGGAATTCACCCTGACCTATCTGCTGGTGGAGCGGGGCAGTCGCTTCAACAGGAAGTCCTATATTGCCAGTGTGATGGCGAAACTGGCCGCCCATGTGAATGTCGATCTGATGGAACTCTATGAATCCATCATGGTGCTGTTGTTGCCCGTGGCGAAGAACGATCCCATGCGTGCCGAGCTGCTGTCGCTGTTGCGGGAACTGAAGGCGCAACTGCCGGAAACCGAATCCAGCAGGCGCAGGCAGGCCGAGGCTGCCGCATCTGCGCGCAATGGAAGCGGTGACTCTTCAGGCACAGCCCCCGCTTCTGGCGATGATGCCGAAGCCCCTCGGGCTGCACAGGAATTGCTTGCTGAGGAAGCGCTGCATGTGGACAGCGAGGCCGAACGTCCACCCGCGGCCGCCATCGACGCCCTGGTCGCGGCCCTGCAGCGCAGCGATCTGGCGGCGCTCAAGGCGGCGTGGCGACAACTAACCGGTCGTTATGCACGCTGGCTGGCGGCGGTATTCCGCAGCGGAGCACGGCAGGAAAAAGTCAGGAAGAATATCGCCAGGACGTTCACCAATCCCATGTTCCGCGATGTGATCCTGTTGCTGGAACCGGTACACGGGGAATTTGTTGCCGAAGTGGTGCAAAGTGCGACACGCAAGCCACGTGTCGAGGGGCGTCGTCCCCCCGCACCGGAGAAGACTCGCCGCAGTGTACGGGAATTTACCCTGAGTTACCTGGTGGTAGATCGGGGTAGCCGGTTCAACAAGCGCTCCTACCTGGCCGCACTGTTGAAGCGCATGGCCGCACACGAGAACGTGAGTGTGCAAGCGATATTCCAGGGCATCAACGATTCGGTTCAGTCCATCGCCAAGAGCAACAGCTTCCAGCGTGAGCTGGCGCAGCTACTGGTAGAGGCGGCGGATGACTTGCGCATACAGGGCAAGACCCAGGGATCCCGCAGCAAGCCTGCAATCGAGCTGGCCAGCGAGAAACACCTGCAATCTGCACCAGAGCGGGAGGCTGAAGGGCGGGCCCGTGGCAGATCGGCCGAGAGTGACCGGGAGCTGGAGCAGCTGGAGCATATACGCAGCTACCTGCTGTATGAAAAACTGCTGTCGGCAATCGTGACCTACCGCGGCAGTGGCAGCAGTATTTCCTATCACGTGATTCGACTGCTGCATGAATTGATTCAAAATTATCCGTGGATGCTGCACCGCTTTAACCAGGAGGTTAATGCAGGACAGTTGGCGCTGGCGCCGGTTATCGCGCAGTTGCCGCGCTCCCTGCAGCGCAAGCTGGTGCTCTCGTTCTTCGATAGTTTTGCTGCTCGCTACCGCTTCAGCAAACAGGACTTCGAGTCTCGCCTCAGCGCGGTCGAGGCAGGTGAGAAGATCAGCAATGTTTTCTACAGCCAGATCCTTGGCAGGCTAATCGGGAACAGGGTGCAACAGCTGGACGCCATCTTCGCAGCGGAAGGCACAGACGCCGCGTCTGCGCAGGGCGGTGAGGCAAGCGCAGCAAAGGCCGGGGACGGAAGCCAAGGCGACAACCAGGAATCCATCTCCGCTTACCAGGAGCAACTGGCAGCGGAATCCCGCTTGCGGGAATCGACACCGTTATCGCTGAACCAGGGCACATCAGACCTGATCCGCGCCTATCTTCTGGGCAACCTGAATGTCATTGAACAGGACAAGCTCTCCATCGTCAGCACGATCGATCTGTTGCTGAGCAGTCACCCGGCAACGCTGGCACGCCTGCTGCGTGAATCGCTGATCGACAAATCGGCATCCGATCGCCTGGTCGAGATCGTACCGGAAAGCCTGTTGGTGAAACTCATGCTCTTGCTGCGCCCCGATGACCAGTACAAGGCTATCCTCTATGCGGATCTGGTCACCATGGCCGCCGTAGAAGCCGAGGCCTCGGGCAGTGCGCTGTCCCGTACCCTGCACCTCGCCAAGTGGCAGTTCATCTTCAATTACATGGTGATCGAGGGTAAGCGTTTCAGTGAAATCAGTTTCGTGCGTCGCTTTGCCGCGTTCCTGCAGCAGCGCAGCAGCGCCAGGACAGAGGCAGAGTTTACCCAGAAGCTCACCAGCAACCTTGCTGCGACGGCATCATCCACCACCCATGTACCGAGTGTGCGCATCGCCATGATTCTGCAGAGTGGTGCTTCCAGCGCACAAGCGGCCGAACATTCCGCCGGCGGGGAAAGGACAGGGGAGGCAACGAAATCAATAGAGTCTGCTGCCGGGCGCCGGGCAGAAGCTAATGAAGAGCGCGACAGTGACATCGATCCAGCCGAGGCCTTCATGCGTGGCATCGCCGAGCGTGACCGCGAGGAGAGGGCGAGAGAAGCCGCCAGGGAATCCGCGAGAAATTCGGCGCAGGAAGCAGCGTGGGAAGCCTCTTCACGGCAGTCTTCGATCCGGGATCAACTGCTCGGCGAGGAGCCCCGAAGGACAGATTCGTTCACCCAGGACAGCAGGCAGACACGGGTTCGGGATGAAGCGGGAGAGTCATCCTCCCGCCTGGACTACTGGGACAGCGAAGACGATTCCGATGTGCTGGAAGATGTCTACATAGACAATGCTGGCCTGGTGCTGCTGGCGCCCTATCTGCCGCGTTATTTCGACATGGTAGGCCTGCTGGATGGCAAGCAGTTCCGCGATCCGGCGGCGGCCGAGCGCGGCGTACACCTGCTGCAGTACCTGGTCAACGAGAGCACCGACAGTCCGGAGTACCAGCTGGTACTGAACAAGTTATTGTGTGGCGTGAAGGCGGGCGTGCCCATCTGCCGCAGCATCGAGATCACCGATCAGGAAAAGGAAGCGTCCGCAGGCTTGCTGAAAGGGGTCATCGGCAACTGGCCCATGCTCAAGAACACGTCGGTGGAAGGCCTGCGGGAAACCTTCCTGCAGCGCGAGGCACACCTGCAGTTGAAGGTCGATGCCTGGCACTTGCTGGTGCAGTCCAAGGCCTTCGATATGTTGCTGGATTCCCTACCCTGGGGCTATTCCACCATCAAGCTCGGCTGGATGCGGCAACCTGTTTATGTGGACTGGCGATGAATATTGAACTGAGCGCGGCCAACGCGGCAACACTGGAACGGGAACTGGCATGGTTCAATACCATCCTGGATACCCGTATCGCGCTCTATTTCGAGCACGATCAATCCTTGAACGAAGGTGAGGTCAGCTACGGCAGCATAGATGAGATCGTCGCGCCGGATATCGACAGTGATGACTCGCCCTACGCGCAGCTGGTAAAGGAAGCGGAACTGAGTATCGATGAGCGCATCCTGCTCATCCTGACACTCATTCCTCACATTCGACCCGACATGCTGGACCTGTTGTTTACCCGCAACAAAAACTTCGATCGCGGCTTCACCCAGTTCGGCGGCTGGAAAGGGCAGAGCCACGGCGGCTTCCTGCCGACCTGTGAAACGGCGGCGTTTATCATCGCCGGCAGCGACCTGCAGAAGCGTTTCACCCTGACCGAATTCCTCGAGGGTGAAAGCTACCTGGTGTCTCACAATGTGATCTCGGTAGAGCACAAGTCGCCCGGTGAGCCATTCATGAGTGGCGCCCTGCGCATGAGCACGGAGTACCTGAATCGATTGACCTCGGGCGTGTTGCACAAGCCGGACTACAGCATCACCTTCCCGGCCAAGCTGATCAATACCAAGCTCGACTGGGATGACCTGGTGTTGCCGGTGGAGGTGATGATGGAGATCGACAACATCATCACCTGGATCAGGCATTCCCGCACCATCATGGAAGACTGGGGACTCGAGAAGGTGGTGAAACCCGGCTATCGCAGCCTGTTCTATGGCCCACCCGGCACCGGTAAGACGTTAACCGCCAGCCTCATCGGCTCGGCGGTAGGTGCGGATGTGTATCGCATCGACCTGTCCATGGTGGTGTCGAAGTATATCGGTGAGACGGAAAAGAACCTGGCTAACGTTTTCGACCAGGCCCAGTCCAAGAACTGGATACTGTTTTTCGACGAGGCCGATTCCCTGTTCGGCAAGCGTACCCAGGCCAATAGCTCCAACGACCGCTACGCGAACCAGGAGATCTCCTACCTGTTGCAGCGAGTGGAAGACTTCCCGGGCGTGGTCATTCTGGCCTCCAACATCAAGGCCAACATCGATGAGGCGTTTTCACGGCGTTTCCAGTCGGCGGTGTACTTCCCCATGCCGGACAGCGAGCATCGTCTGCTGCTGTGGCAACGCATACTGGGCAATATCAAGAATCTGTCGCTGGATATCTCGCTGGAGAACATGGCGGAAAGGTACGAGCTGTCCGGTGGTGCCATTACTAACGTGGTGCGCTATGGCGCGATTAATTCACTGCAGATGAATCGCAATGAACTGCTGGAAGAAGATCTGATTGAAGGCGTAACCCGTGAGCTACGCAAAGAAGGCAAAACGGCCTGAGGGGCTGAGTGTATGACAACTAACAGGTTTTGCTTGAAGAGATGGACTGCCCGGATGCTGATGGTATTCGGCCTGGCCCTGTGCGCATCGGTTTTCTCCGTGCTGGCGCAGGCCCAGACCCAGACTGCCGCCAGGCAGACTATTAACAATCACTACATGATGACCGTGGAATCCCTGGAATTCCTGCGCCAGCGACTGGCAACTCAGACCGAGGCCCGGATCGCTCAACTGCCCCTGAACGTGGCGATCGAGGACTATATTGCCGGCCTGAATCTGGATCAGTACAGCCAGTTGATAAGCACCTACGCCAGGAGTATCACCGATGACAGGCTGCGCGAGCTGGCAACTGGTGATCTTTCGCATTTCTACAATGCCTACGTGGACTGGTTGTATGAGGATGAGTATGCCGTGGCCTTCCGCCAGTATCTCGGTGAACTGACCTCCCGTTACCTGGTAGCTGCGCCGGCGGGAACGACCCGGGCACGCAACTTCAGCGAATACGTGCTGCAGGAAGTGCTGCAACTCTCCGATAGTGCCTACAGCAATCTGTACCGTGACTACATTGAGACCCTGTGGCGCTACTACCTTTCGACTGCAACGGATGAGGAACTCATTGCCCTGTTGGGTGACGATTTCGACGATCCCGTGGCCAGTGCCAGCGCGGCTATCGCCGATGAGAAATACTTCAGCATGCTGGCCGACCATATTACCGCCATGGATGAGGCGGAATTCATCGCCAGTTACCGCGCCTATGTGACCGAGACTATCGGCGGCATCATCGAGCGACCGGAAATACTGGATTCCGTGGAGCAGCCTGCCAGCCAGGATCCGGCTGCCGCCGCGGCGACGGACGGCGGCGAGAATGCAGCCGGCGCGGCGTCCGACTCCACCACCGCAGCAGATGCGGCGGCGCAAGGCGACGCGGTGGAGAATCCACCACCGCCGCAGATCCCGTTCTTCGATCTCACCATGGAAGGCAGTCTGCGACTGATTCGGCAGCACATCGCCTCGGTGGCGATGAACTACTTTATTGCTGACTTCAAGGACAAGCTCATTAACTCGCCGTACTACTTCACCAGCGAGACAAGCCTGGCAGACCTGTCGCTGCTCACCACGATCCCGGATTTTCGGGCCGTGATACAGGAGTCGCTGAACGACCGTAATGCCCGCAACCAGGCCACGGTGAATTCTCTCAATGCGCTCATCGACGACACCTTCCTGGGAGGTGTCAGGTTGCGCCTGCGCTTCGTCGAGGATATCCCCTATCCCAACATGCGCTTGCTGCGAATAGCGGTGCTGCAGGTGATGGCGCCATACCGGGAAGGTTCGGACACCATAGATGCCCTGCCCCCGGCGCAGTACGACATGCTGCTGCAGGCCATCATGGATTCGGCGGTGATGTATGACCTCGATGGCCCGGTCCTGCCTCCCTCGCTGGCCACAACCGGGGAAGATGTGGCAGCGCCTGCAACCGAAGTGGTCAGCACCCAGGGTGCCATCAGCTGGGATTTCCTTGGCTGTGGTTGTGAAATTGATCCACCGAATGTGATCTACGGCTTCTATCCCGCCTGGGATGTACCGAAGCCCGGAGCCCCTGTGCAGCAGATCGATCTGCGCTTCTATAGCCGGGTTGCCTACTTTGGCTTCACCCTGGATGGGCAGGGTGGCATTAGCAATGACGACTACTGGCGTGAAGGCGGGGTCATGAATACCTTTATTCAGGATGCCCATGTCCGCAATACCTTCATCGATTTGGCCGTGTACTCCCCCTCCTGGCATGAGTGGGGGAGCACACAGATTGCATTTGCCACGGCGAACGTCGTGGACAAGCTGTCTATCCCGCTGGAATTTGATTTCATGTCCAGGTTCGCCTCGAACTACCTGCGGCCGATCTACCCGACTTCCTCCGAGACCATCGGCAAGGTCACCATGGGAGATGGCCTCACACTGTATTTCGATGAACTCGAGGATGAGAGCGGTGCTGTCAGGGATCTGGAGACTATCGTCGAGATCGTGACCTACATGTCCAACACCCTGGACAGGCAGTTTCCGGAGGAGCCGCCTCCAATCAACCTGATGCTGGATTTCCGCCAGGAAAACACCGAGGAAGTTCTGACCCAACTGCGCTCACTGATCGTGGGTACCGAAGCGAACATGAACCAGTATGTTTCCCGGGTACTCATCTTTCTGGAGCAGGACACCTGGGACAGCAGTCAGAATCTGATCCAGTCGATTCGATCTGTGTTCAAGGAATATGACAGCGGTGCTGTGCTGCGCAAGATGAACCCGATCATCATTCCGGCCATGGATGAGAACGATGAGTTCCCGGCCCTGAGCAGGGACCTGCGCGATATGCGTTGGACCTTCGGAAACGCGGGGGGCGCCGCGATATGGCCCATCCCGCTTGCCGATTCGGAAAAAGGCTTGCAGATCGAGCGTGCCTTTACCGAGGCCATGGTGGAAGACTCACACGGACTCAGGGATCGTGTGCAGCGCGCTGTCAGGAGTATTTACTTCCAGGCGCGACTGTCCCTGATCTTTACCATGACCGGGATCTATTTGCTGTCTATCCTGATCCTGATCTGGTCTATCCGTGAACCCATAAAGCCATGGATTCTCATGTTGGCCAAGGTAATGGCCTTCCTGACCTTTACCCTGTTTATGGTGTCCGCCATTGTAATCGACCCCTACATCAACATGATGCGAATTGCCTTCTTCCTGTTGCCACTCCTGTTTATAGTGACGGTGGTGCCCCTGCAGAGCTCGGTGCCAGACGTGCGAGTCAATCCCACGGGGAATCGCTATGTGAATCGAGCCGTCAAGCGGCAGAAGTCGCGGGCGATTCGCAAGTTACGGGGTGGCGTGCGCAAGGCCTTCAGGCAAGGCTTGTGGGGCGGCGGTGCACATTAAGGACCTGGCCACGGTCAAGGCTTATCACAGCGAGCGAGTTGCCCGCTTCGGCCAGGATGCCTGTGAAGCGCTGGGCTGGAAGAATGATGACAGTCAGCGCAAGCGCTTCGAGGCTCTGTTGCAATTGGGCGATGTCAGCGCGCGCAGCGTGCTGGACCTCGGTTGCGGGCACGGCGATCTCTATCCCTTTCTCAGGCAACACTGCGGGGCCTTTACCTACATCGGCGTCGATACCATGCGCGATTTCCTCGATGTGGCGGCAGCCCGCTACGGTAAGGATCCCGATACCCGATTTCTCTTGAGTGATTTCTCCTCGCCGCAATTGCCGGTCTGTGACTTCGTTGTCTGCTGTGGTGCGCTGAATTATCGCCAGAGCGACCCGGCCTACCTGCGGCAGACTATCAGCCGCTTCTTTGGACTCTGTACCGAGGGGTTGGCATTGAGCCTGCTGCACAGGGTCGATTTTGCCGACGGCATACTGGTTCCCACTGATCCGGAACAGGTCTGGGAAATCTGTCGCGGGCTGAACGGAAACACCGATATTCAGATGGCAGACGGGGAAGATTTCTTTACGGTATTGCTGACCCGGGACTAGGGGGCGGTCTTATTGCCGGTATTCCCAGTAGCGGCCGTTGCTTGTGAAACAGGCCGTGAGCAGGTGCCGCGAATTGGCCCGGGTATCATTGCGAAACAGATCCTGAATGTCGGCGATGATGGATCGCCGGTCCTGGTAGCCGGCGTGGCCCGAGAGGCTGGTATCCGCCGCCATGGAATTGATGCTCTCAACGCCCGGCGCGACAAATTCGCTGGCGGCATTACTGCCTTGCTGATTGCTGCCTCTCTGACAGGACGATGCACCCAGTACAGAGTCTTCCGGGCTGGCATAGATGGTGACGGGTGAATCCACGTTGCCAATGTAGGGCAGCAGGTCGTTGCGAAACTCCCGGCCATCGATGTCCGGTGCCACCAGCACGATTTCCTCCAGGCGCGAACGAAAGGCCGGGTCTACCAGTAATACGTCCTTCATCACCCGGCTGGTCAGGCGTGCGCCGAGCCCGTGGGCGATGATATACACACGATTGGCCCCGGTCCGGGAGATGATCGTGTTGAGCATCCCCTGCAGATGGCGCTCTGAGGCCCTGGCACTCTCGACATCTGCCACATAGGTGGGGAAGTCACCGCGAGCGGGCCAGCTGAAGAATACGCTGGTTCCTGAAAAGCCCAGATCATAGCTCAACTGGGCGCTGTTGATAGCGGCATCTTCGAAGCTGACGTTGTAGCCATGGATATAGAGCAACAGATTCTCATTGCCTGATTCCGTCACCGCCTCGGCCAGTTCCTCGGGAAAGTCTTCGCGATCGAATACTTCATTGTGGGAAAGCGTTGCGGGCTCACTGGGTTCGTTGCCCAGTCTCACCTTGATCAGGTCCGGCGGCTCGATGGCGAAGGTGTCACCGGCGCGTCTGAGAATCACATAACTCTTGCCAAAGGTAGGTGCCTGGGCCCGGCCCTGTCCAAACATCTGGTGTGCTGCGCTGCCTTCAGAATAGGAGCGATTGGTGGCGAAGAAGCTGCGTACCACGGTGTAAGGCGCATCCGGTTCCAGCGAGGCATTGGGTACCCGGTAGTCGCTGTCGATGGGGGCACTTCTCTCAAATTGTGCTGGCATAACAGCGGAGGGCAGATTACGAATGCCTTCCACGACGCCGCTGACAACCCCGGTGGAAGTCTCCTGCGCACCCTGCAGGAAACTGCAGCCGCTGAAGCCGGCAAGCGACAGCAGGGCAAGCACGCGCAAGGTTTGCCTGGGTGAGATGTGTAGTCCTGACGGGGTCATTCTGGCCATGCCTGTGGGGGCAGATTTCACGCCTGTTTTTGTGTTTTCAGCCAAGGAATTGAAACATAATTCAGAAGCAAGCTCTACCGCTTTATCCTTTCAGAACAGGTATTTATGATCATCATCGGCGGCATACAGGGTGCATGGCAGAGGCAGCGCCCGGGCCGCAATTTCAGGTGCCGTCTGGCTGCTCCGGTAATCTGAAATGAACCGGGTGAGTACCTGTTTCCTGTCTATACTTAGGCAGTAAGCTGCTGCCGTACACGGCGATTGCCCTATGGAGAACGGGAATGGATAGACTGGAAAGCGCGAATGAGGCTCGCTTCACTGAACAGCGATCGGAGCCTCGCCACGAGAAACGCCTGGCAATGGTAGGAACTGTCCGTCGCTGCGAAACCGAACCGTCCCTGCAAGGCAGTCCGATCAAGGTAGAAACCATCAATCTCTCGGATCATGGCTTGCAGTTCCGTTCCGATATACCGCTCGCTGAGGGCACGATCATCCGTATCGCAGTCGCTGTGGATCCCAGGAATATCTGTTCCGTGGAGGGCGAAGTGCGTTGGTCCAGGGAAGAAGACGGCGAGCCTGTTGTGGGGGTAAGACTCTTCGACAATCAGGATTCTGATATGGATGCCTGGATGGAACTCATCAAGATCGAGTTGTCCTAGCTCGCGCCCGGTCTCAGCCTGTGTCTCCGGGCTTGTAGCCCCCTGCGGGATCGTAGCCGATGCCCGATAATTGGGCGGGCATTGGTATGCATTCGCCCCCAGTATTTGAGTAGAATGGAAAGCTGCTGGCCAGTGACGGCGCGGCACTGCGAGTGCGTGAATGTGATTTAGTCCTCACTGCCGGTCCGGCATTGGCTGTATGCTTGCGCTTTCCAATCTGTCGCGTGTATCCGAGAGTAGCGGCCGACTCCAGGCAGGCCCCAAATCAAGAACAGAAGGTTCAGGGATTAATGAATGCTTTAAATCTCACCGACGGTGATCTCACCCATCGCGCAGAGATCGTGCAATTGCTGAACATGGCAATCGCCCAGGAATGGAAGTTCGCCTTCATTAAGCAGAATCGCAAACTGCTGACCACCCACGACGTGCGTCTGGTGTCGGTATCCGTACAGGATGCTACCTTCTGTGTCGAGAGCGAGGCGCTTGGTGAGGTGTTGGCGGGCGGTGCATCCTCACTCATGTTCCGTGGCCAGAGCGGGGGGCTGTCCGTGATGTTCAAGTCGCCGGTCGCGGAGACCAACACCAGTACAGCCCGGAGCAGCATCCTCCACCACTTCGTACTGCCCTACAAGATTACCTGTACACAACTGCGGAAGACTGCGCGTGTCCAGCTCGATGACATGGGCGAGGTGCCCGTTACACTGTTTCTCACGAACGGAGCCATGTACGAGGGTACCTGTCTCGACATTTCCACCTCCGGTGCCAAGTTCCGGGTTGATGAGAACCTCAAGAAAGAATTACGCAATCCCCAGGTAGTGGATGCCTGCAAGATCACCCTGCCGGGTGACCTGGTACTGCAAACGGGGATTCAACTCATCGATCTGATGGCTGAGGATGAAATGAATATTTCTTTCCTGCGCTGCCAGTTTTCGCATATGCGCAGCAAGGATGAGCAGGCTCTCGAGGCATTCATCGACGAGGCCCTGCAGAAACAATCCTGATCGGGGTTATTTGCTGCTCTGCCATTGCGCCAGGGTGGCGTGGGCGGCGTCCTCATCAAACACTTCTCCCGCGGGGCCTCGCACTGGCGCCGTCAGTTCAATGACATAGCCATTCGGGTCGCGAAAGTAGATAGATTCGATGAAGCCGTGATCGGCCACCCCGCGGGTCTCGATGCCCGCCGCTTCGCCCCTCGCTTTCATTTCCAGCATATAGTCGCGTTCAACTTCCAGTGCGATATGCAGATCGAAATCGCGCTGTGGCTTGAATTCGAAAGGGGCATCCGGTTCCTCGAAGAAGGCCAGGAAGGAGCCGTCATGCATCTGGAAGAAACTGTGCAGGACATTGCTCGGGCGCCCACTCTTCGTGATCTCGATAATGAATGAGTGCTTCAGCGGCAACCCCAGGAAGTCTTCATAGAAGGCGCGGGTCTCTTCCGAGTCCCGGCAGCGATATGCGTTGTGATGTAAACCTTTAATCATGGAGTAGCCTGGGAGTGTTGCCGGTAATCGGCTTACCTGTCCTGTGGGGTCGTGGTCAAAACGGTGCCTTCACGGCGCGGGTCGGCGGCACCAATCATACCGTCGTCCTGGACCAGAATGACATGCAGCCCGGAATTCTCGCCCTCACGTTCTTCGACATTATAGCCAGCCGCTTCCAGATGTGCTGCTACGTCGGCACCGGGTGCCACACCGGTTTCCACCCGGACTACTTCGCCGCGGGCGATGATGTTGGGAAAATCCACGGCTTCCTGCACGCTAAGCCCCCAGTCGACTATGCCCAGAATCGTCTTGGCAGTATAGGCAGGGATAGAGTTGCCACCGGGTGAGCCGGTCACCATGAACAGTTCATTATTTCGATCCAGCATGATGGTGGGCGACATGGAGGAGCGCGGTCGGGCGCCAGGTCTCACAGCATTGGCTGATTCGGGAGCGTCCGGATCATAGTAGCGGGAAAAATCCGTAAGCTGGTTATTCAGTACGAACCCGGCGGCCCAGCGCGCCGAGCCGAAGACCGATTCCACGGTCATGGTGACGGAGACGGCATTGCCTTCGCTATCCACAATGGAATAGTGGGTGGTCCCCGCCGGTTCCAGGGTGGTATCCACCGACCAGTGGGCAACGCTGCCGCCGAGGACAGCGGCAGGGTCACCGTGCTGGGGTTCGGCAGCGGGTGCCGTGGGATTCTCGGCCCGATACTGCAGGTAGCGGGGATCGAGCAGTTCCGTCAGCGGCACGTCCACCCGATCCGGATCGCCAAAGTAATAGTCACGGTCGGCGTAAGCGAGTCGCTGGGCGTCGACGAAGGCGGTGACCTTGTCCATGAGGTCAGCATCGGTATCCACCAGGCTGTCGTACATGTTGGCAACCATGATCTGCATGGCACCGGAGGAGGGCGGTGCTGCCGAACAGATCTGGTAGACACGCCAGTCTCCACAGATGGCATCTCTCTCCACCGCCTCATAGGCGGCAACATCGTCCAGGGTCAGGCTGCCGCCATTGGGTTCAGCCTGGGCAGACGCCACGATGGCCTCGGCAATCTCACCGCTATAGAAGGCTTCCGGGCCTTCTTCCGCGATGCGCTGCAGGGTTGCCGCATATTCCGGATTGCGCAGGAAATCACCCGCCTTGAGTGGTTCGCCACCGGGGTAGAAATACTCGGCGCTGCCCGGATACTCATCCAGTGCCGACATCTGCCGAATGCCTGGCAGGAAATTAGCCATCTTCTCGCTCACCACGAAGCCCTCTTTAGCCAGGCGGATGGCGGGTTGGAATACTTCCGCCCAGGGCAGTCGACCGTGCTTGTCATGGGCCAGCTTGTACAGGGCCACAGCGCCAGGCACGCCGACCGCGTGACCGCTCTCCTTGGCGTCGAAGAAGCCGAGCATTTCGCCGCCTTCCATGAACATGTCAATTCGCGCGCCTGCCGGTGCGGTTTCCCGGCCATCATAGAATCGAACCCGTTTCTCGGCATTGGAATAAACCACCATGAAGCCCCCGCCGCCGAGGCCGGAGCTTTCCGGTTCAACCAGGCCGAGTATGGTATGGGCAGCGATGGCAGCATCCACGGCGTGACCACCCTTGGCCAGGATCTCGGCCGCCGCATCGGTGGCGTAGGGATTGGCTACGGCAGCCATGAAGCCGTGTGGCCAGGCCGTGCCGGACGTGTCGCCGGGGCCCGCTGCAGCAACGGCGGCGACAGGCGTCGCCTGCTGCTGCACCTGGGGAATCGCGCTCTGCGCCGGATTCGAATCCGGGGATTCTGAACAGGCACTAATAAAGGCGATGGTGACGGTGGCCAGGACGGTATTGCGTACTAAATGCTTGGACATAATGCTGTGCCGCTTAACGGGATGATCAGGGTGCGGGAAGCCGCGAGAAGTGAACAGTGTATCACAGCCACAATGGGTAGCCGGAGCCAGGCAAGAGCCCTGGCAAACAGGCAGCTGGATTATCGGTATGCCTGGTCCATCGGGCAGTAAAAACCCCGTCTATACTTGATCGAGTATCGAGGGAACTCACTGCTATGGAACCCATTCAAGACGATCATTCCACGCCATCGCCCACCAGGGCGCCGGTATTGACGCCAGCACTCATCGAGCCCGATGACAGCGGCAAACTGCATGTCTTACGTGACGTGGCCCTGGAGTCGATCTGGGGATTGCTGGAACATTGCCAGCTTCGTTCCCTGGCGCTGGACGAACCCCTGATGGAGAAAAACCAGGATAACAGGCATCTCTATGTCGTGCTGCAGGGAGAGTTGAAGGTTTTCCTCGATGCAGAATTCATTCACGGTGTCGCCACCCTGAGCGCCGGGCAGACAGTGGGCGAGTTGTCGGTGATCGATGGTTCCATCACCTCCGCCTATGTGAAGGCGCTGGAGCCCAGCATTGTCCTGCGTATCGATGAGGAGACGTTCTGGCGCCTGGTGCGTGCCTCCCATGAATTCTGCGCGAACATGATGATGATGCTGTCGGCGCGCATGCGTTCCAATAACTACTCACTGGTGGAAGGCAATCGCCTACAGGGCAAGTACCAGCGGGAGGCGATTACAGATGGCCTCACCGGCATCTTCAACCGCGCCTGGCTGAACAAGAAACTGCCCTCGCTGGTGAGTCGTGCCGGGCGGGACCAGCATCCCCTGTCCCTGTTCATGCTGGATGTGGATCACTTCAAGCGCTTCAATGATCGCTATGGTCATGCTGCCGGGGATACCGTGTTGAAGTTCGTGGCCGAGGTTCTCTCCACCAATGTGCGGCCACTGGACCTGACTGCTCGCTACGGGGGTGAAGAATTCTGTGTGATTCTTCCCTACACCCACGGCCCCGGTGCCAGGCTGGCGGCCGAACGCCTGCTCAGAGTCCTCGCCGAGGCTACCATGCCGGAAGAAGGGGGCGAGGAGCTACCCAACATAACAGTTTCCATTGGGGTGGCCAGCGTCCAGGATGGCGAGCACTGGGAGTCTCTCATCAAGCGTGCCGATGATGCGCTCTACCTGGCCAAGAAGAACGGCCGCAACCGCATTGAGATGGCTGAAGGCGGCTCTTCTTCGCAGGAGGCTGTCCACTGAAATCGCAGGAAGTCATAGTACAAACTGTCAGCCGCTTGCCTTAAGCGGGAAATATTTACTGTGCTATTAGCTCGCCATGCTGATATTCGGCGCACCACCCTGCATGAGGGCAGCGGAGATGAGTTTCTGTAACTCACTTTCGTCGGTTTCGCCCATTTCCACGAACTCACAGCGAATGAAGCTCACGCCGCAGGATGTGTCGAAGAAATTGCCGCGAACCTGAGCCTTGAGATCCACGGTACGGTTGTTAGGCAGTATGAGCTGGCAGTCTTCGATCACCTGCATCGGTTCGAGTTTGCTGGATACGTCTCCCAGCAATTGGATCTTGGCCCCGGTCGCCGAGAGATCGATGACCCGGCCCTGGAATTGCTCGCCCCGGTCGGCATACAGGGTGACAGGGATGGCGGGCTGATCCAGCATATTGATGCGGACCGCCTTGCGCAGCTGCGAGAAGCGCAGGAATTGCGGGAACCTGAACTTGCACTCGCAGGCTGACGGGTCTTTGCTCGTACCTTCGAGCGTGGCCTTGAAGATCAGCGACAGCCCACCGCTCTGAGCGCGAAACGCCACTACCCGGGTCTTCTCAGAACTGGCCACCAGCACATCGCTGTCGACGATGAACTCGCGATCGAACACGTTGACATCCAGCACCGTCACGGCATCGGAGGTGAGATGATTGCGTACCAGCTGCATGCAGCTGAAGTTCCAGCCATGCAGAAATGCCATCTGCAACAGCTCGCCTATTTCCTGTGAATCGCTGATTTCTCTGTCAAACTCAGTGCTAATGCGCATTACCAAATCCCCATTTACTGTGTCAGGAATAACTCATTGGTCAGGCTCTAATTTAGGGAATCGGGGGTTTTAATGAGTTACGGGGATCACAGTTTTAATTCGACCTGGAT
>FYBJ01001529.1_pt1 | contig 15677 bp, 14 predicted proteins | sample 1134611 | NCBI WGS metagenome assembly FYBJ01 (sample SAMEA104116008, study PRJEB20421) | marine metagenome | isolation source: marine | reverse complement strand
GGGGGCACGGTCATCGTCAAACAGGCTCTGCCTTATGTCCGGCTTGTGGGGGATAGCTGGCCGCTGCCGCTCTATCGCGCCTTTTTCGAATATCACGCGCTGACCCGGCAGGCGGCGCGCGCGCCCGGCGCGGTGCCCGAGGTCTATCATTTCGACGAGAGCCAGGCGCTCATCGTGATGGAATATCTGGCGCCCCATCTGATCCTGCGCCGCAAGCTCATCGCAGGAGAACGGGTCGCCGGGCTGGCGGAATTTCTTGGCCGCTATTGCGCGCGCACGGCGTTCCGGGGCTCTGAACTGTCGATGAAGAGCCCCGACAAGAAGGCGGACGTCGCACTGTTCGCCGGCAACGTGGAGATTCCGGCGATAACCGAGGCGCTGGTCTTTACCGATCCATATTATCAGGCCGAGATGAACCATCATACCGAGGGGCTGGAGCCGGTGGTGGCGGATTTGCGGGCGGATCTGGCGCTCAAGGTCAAGGCGCAGCAGGCGTTGCAGCGCTTCGTATCCTGCAGCGAAACCATGGTGCACGGCGATCTGCATTCCGGCTCTATCATGTCGACCGATTGCGAAAGCCGGGTCATCGACCCGGAATTCGTCCAGTATGGCCCGATGGGGTTCGACATCGGGATGCTCTGCGCGAATTTCCTGATGGCCTATTTCAGCCAGCCCGCCCATCGCGGCGGCGAACTCGAGGATTATCAGGACTGGATCCTTGGTGTGATCGCCGATCTCTGCGCGATCTTCGAGGCAGAGTTCCGCCATCTCTGGGCAACCGAGCGGACCGGCATCCTCTATCCGGCAGCCCTGTTCGAGGATCAGGGCCAGGACAGCGGCCCCGCATGCGACGCCGTCCTGTCGGGGATCTGGCGCGATGCCTGGACGGTCTGCGGCATCGAAATGCACCGGCGCTGCCTGTCATTGGCTCATAACGCGGATTTTGAAGAGATCGACGATCTGCGGTTGCGCGCAGCGCTCGAGGCACGGAACCTGCTCATGGGGGCAGAGTTGATCCGCACCGCGGAAACGCTTTCCGGCGCAGGGGCCGTCTGCGCCAGGGCCCGGGATTTCAATGGAAAGGATTTCCCATGAAAGTCGATGGTACGCATTACCGGTCCCTTTGGTGGTCGGCCGAAGACAACGTGCTCGAAATCATCGACCAACGCTGGCTGCCTCATGACTTTCGGGTGATCGCCGTCCGCACGATGCAGCAATATGCGGATGCTATCCGTGAAATGCGGGTGCGGGGCGCGCCCTTGATCGGCGCGACGGCGGCCTATGGCATGGCGCTTGCCATGGCCGAGGACCCTTCTGACGGCAATATCGACGCGGCCTGGACGTTCCTGGAAAAGACGCGTCCGACCGCGATCAACCTGCGCTGGGCGCTGGATCGCTGCCGCGCGGCGCTGCTGCCCCTGCCGCAGTCGGACCGGGCCGCCGCGGCCCTGGCCCTGGCGCATGAGATTGCCGACGAGGATGTCGAGATCAATCGCCAGATCGGAGAGAACGGCCTGTCGGTGATCCGCGAAATCGCGGCGGAAAAGCCCAAGGGCGAACCGGTCCGCCTTCTGACCCATTGCAACGCCGGCTGGTTGGCGACGGTGGACTGGGGCACGGCCACCAGCCCGATGTATCAGGCCCACGACGCGGGCATTCCGCTGCATGTCTGGATCGACGAGACGCGTCCGCGCAACCAGGGGGCCCTGACCGCCTGGGAGCTGGGAAAACACGGGGTGCCGCATACTTACATCACCGACAATGCCGGCGGGCATCTGATGCAGCACGGATTGGTCGACATGGTGATCACCGGCACCGACAGGACCACGCGGCGCGGCGACGTCTGCAACAAGATCGGCACATATCTCAAGGCGCTGGCCGCACGGGACAACGGGGTGCCCTTTTATGTGGCGCTGCCCTCGCCGACCATAGACTGGGCGGTCAGCGACGGCGTTGCCGAGATCCCGATCGAAGAACGCGACGGGCGGGAGGTGACCCATGTGCAGGGCACCACGCTCCGGGGCGAGATCGAAACGGTCCTGGTGACGCCCGAGGACACGTCCGGGGGCAATCCGGCCTTCGATGTCACGCCCAATCGACTCGTGACGGGTCTGATCACCGAACGCGGGGTCTGTGCCGCCTCCGAAGAGGGGCTCGCCGCGCTTTTCCCCGATCTCGCACGGGCGGCAGGATAGGCCGTGCCGCCGCAAGCAAGCCCTCTGCCAAAGGCGCGTAACTCGGCCGATCCGGTCCGGCTGGCGCCCCGCGACGACGCCCCCTTTGTCGAGGCCGCCTGGCTCTATTATCACGACGGCCTGAATCAGAGCGAAATCGCTGCGCGTATGCGGATCAGCCGGGCCTCGGTGGTGAACTATCTCAACGAGGCGCGCAGCCGGGGCTGGGTGCGCGTGCACCTCGACAGCGATGTCTTTCGCGGGCAAAGGCTGGCTGCCGAACTCTGCGAGGCCTACGGGCTGGCCGAGGCGCTGGTGATCCCCGACGATCCGGCCGATCCCGACCTGACAGGGCGCGTGACCCGCGCCGTCGCCGATTGGCTGCCCCGGCTGCTGGAACCCGGTGACAGGCTGGGCGTCTCCTGGGGCGCGACGGTCTATCAGATGGCCCAGCAGGTGCCGCAGCATCCGGTGCCTGATCTGACCGTGGTTCAGCTTTTGGGCTCCCGGCCGGCGGCCTTCGGCTTCGCCGCCGAGGCCTGTACCGCCATCCTGGCGCAGAAACTGGGCGGGGAATGCATCAACCTGCACGTGCCGCTGATCCTGTCGGACAAGGGGCTGCGCGACGCGCTTTGCAACGAACCGGTGGTCAAGGCGCAGCTCGACGCGCTGGCCTCGTGCAACAAGACCATCCTCGCCTGCGGGACCTGCGACGCCGACGCCCATGTCGTGCGCAGCGGGATCCTCAGCCCCGAGGAGATGGAGCATTACCGCGCCAGGGGTGCCGAGGGCGTGATCTGCGCCCGGCTGATCGATGCCAGCGGCAATCCCGTCGTGGCCGAGGTCGAGAACCGCATGATCGGCGTGACCCTCGAACAGATGAAGGGCAAGGACATGGCGTTGCTGGTGGCCGCAGGGGCAGGGCGGGCGCGACCCGCCCGGGCCGCTCTCCTCGGAGGGTTCGTTACGCATTTCGCGACCAGCGCGCGCCTCGCCCAAGAGTTACTGGAGATCAAGACGTGACAGTCGCAGAACCCCTTCCGGACAGCCGCCATACCCGGCAGGCCCTGATCGATGCCTGCCTGTGGATGAATGCGCGGCACCTCAACCAGGGGACATCCGGCAATATTTCCGCGCGGCTCGCCGATGGCATTCTCATCACGCCCTCGGGCGTGCCCTACGAGGAGTTGACGCCGGAGGCTCTCGTGACGATCCCGCTGGACGGCGTGCCCCCGGAGGCCGGACCGAAGCCCTCCTCCGAATGGCCGTTTCACCAGGGGATGCACCAGGCGCGTCGGGACATGCCCGTCGTCCTGCACGCCCATCCGCCCTACTGCAGTGTGCTCGCCGTCCAGCGCCGTGCGATCCCGGCCTGCCACTACATGATCGCGGCCTTCGGTGGCAACGACGTGCCCCTGGCCGATTACGCGCTCTTCGGAAGCCCGGAGCTTTGTGCGAACATGGCCGAAATCATGCGGGACCGGCACGGATGCCTGATGGCCAACCATGGCGCGACGGTCCTGGGCGAAACGGTGGAAAAGGCCAAATGGCGGCTGGAAGAGCTGGAAACGCTCGCGCGGACCTATCTGTTCAGCGGCATCGGGGGGGCGCCCAACATCCTGAGCGACAGGGAAATCGACGAGGTGCTGGCTGCCTTCCGGAGCTACGGGCCACGTGCGGCAAAGGACATCCAAAGCTAGAGGGGGAAATGATGGAATATCGGACACTGGGACGGACCGGGCTGAAAATTTCGGTCATCACCATGGGGACCTTCACCTTTGGCGGCCGCGGCGCATTCGGGCGCACCGCCAGCCAGGATGTGGAAGACGCCCGCCGCCTGGTCGATACCTGCATCGACCACGGCGTCAATATGTTCGATACCGCCAACATGTATTCAACGGGTCTGTCCGAAGAGATCCTGGGCGAGGTGCTGGAAGGGCGATACGACGACGTCCTCGTGACCTCCAAAGCCCGGATGCCGATCGGAGAGCGACCCAACGACGAAGGCGTATCGCGCTGGCATCTGATCCGGGAATGCGAACGGTCGCTCAAGAGGCTGCGCACCGATCACATCGATCTCTATTACATGCACGAATGGGACGGCCTGACGCCGGTCGAGGAAAAGATGGCCGCGCTCGATACGCTGATCCGGCAGGGCAAGGTGCGCTATGCCGGCTGTTCAAACTATTCGGCCTGGCAGGTGATGAAATCGCTTGCCGCGGCGCCCAGTCACGCGAGCCGCTTCGTGTCGCAACAGATCCACTACACGCTCGAAGCGCGCGAGGCGGAATACGAACTGCTCCCGCTCTCTGTAGATCAGGGGCTGGGGGTGCAGGTCTGGTCACCGCTCGCCGCGGGCTTGCTGTCGGGCAAACACCGGCGCGGGGCCGAGACGCCGGAGGGATCGCGCCAGGCCGCCGGGTGGAACGAGCCGCCGATCCGGAATATGGACCGTCTGTGGAACATCGTCGATGTCCTCGTCGACATCGCAGAGACCCACGAGGTCGAGGCGGCGCAGGTGGCGCTGGCCTGGTTGCTGACCCGCCCGGCGGTGGCGTCCCTCGTCGTCGGGGGGCGGAATGCAGACCAGTTCGAGCGCAACTTCCGCGCGGTTGACCTGAAACTGTCGGAGGACGAGCTGACCCGCCTGAACGATGCCAGCCGCCTGCCGCTGGTCTATCCCTACTGGCACCAGCACAATTTCGCACGCCCGAGGTTTTCTGCCGCGGACCAGGCGCTCCACGCGGATTATCCGGATCGGCACTACGGCGGGGAGGATCCGCTGGTATGAGATCCAGCGCCGCCTCTTGCCCCAGGCGCAGGGGCCGCGGCGCGCCTAAGCCACGACCGCGGCCTTGACCACCGACTGCATGGCCAGCATGCCGGGATCGTCCATGCCGATGCACTTTTCGCCGAAGATGCGGGCGCGCCCGACGGTGGCCGGCTTGTCGCGCAGATCCTCAAGCGCGGCATCGACGGCCCGGACGGCGGCGCGGCCCTTGTCCTCGGCCTCAGCCATGGCGCGCGCCATGTAGTCGAGGCTGTCGAGCACCGTTTTTCCGCCCAGTTCGGCCTTCCCGCGTTCCTGCATCTTGTCCCGGGCCCCCGCGATGAGGTCGGGGATGCTGGCGGGATCGATCCGGTCCTGCCCGCGCAGGGTCCTGGCCGCGCTCATCAGGCCTGTGGCCATAAGGGTCCCATAGGAAGATCCGGAAGATTTGGTGAAGGCCTGCGCACACTGAAACAGCGCCATGCCGACATCCTCGGGCAGCTCGTGCTTGATCGCCGCGATCGCCCGCATGCCCCGGGTCATCGTGACGCCCAGGTCGCCGTCGCCCAGTTTTCCGTCAGCGCTGTTGAGCATCTCAAAGTCCCGTTCCATCGCCGCTGCGATGCGGTCGATCGCCTCCTGCAGCGTCTTGCGCGTGATGGTCATCCGACCCTCCAGAAGGCGCAGTCGCAGGGCGCGGTGAGAAGCCTCTCCAACTCTTCATCGAGTTTGCACAGCGTGAAGGACACGCCGGCCATCTCCATCGAGGTGGCATAGCGGCCCACCAGCGGCATGACGATCGCGGCACCGGCCTCTTCCAGCCGGGCCTTTACCACACGATAGAGGATATAAAGCTCTTCCGGAGGGGTGGCGCCCAGCGAATTGACCATGACCGACACCCGTTCACCGCCGCTCAGCGGCATATCCGCAAGCAGGCGGTCCATCATCTCGCCCGCGATCCGGTCGGCGGTCTGCAGCTTGCCGCGCCAGACGCCGGGCTCGCCGTGGATGCCCATCCCCATTTCCATCTCGTCCTCGGCGATCTCGAAGGTGGGCCTGCCCGCCTGCGGCACCGTGCATGGCGAGAGTGCCACGCCGATGGATCTGCAGGCGTCCGCGGCCTTTTGCGCGGCGGCGGTCACGGCGCCGAGATCGCGGCCCTCTTCTGCGGCGGCGCCCGCGATCTTGAAGGCATAGACCATGCCTGCCACGCCCCGGCGTTTTTCGGCCTCTTCGGGCGGGGCAGAAGCGACATCGTCGGCCAAAAGGACGGTGGTGCAGCTAATATCCTCGAATTCCACCAGTTCGCCGGCCATGTCGAAGTTCATCACGTCGCCGCCGTAATTGCCGTAGAGGCGCAGAACCCCGGCGCCACTGTTGGCGGCGCGGATCGCATCGGCCATCTGTTCGGCCGAAGGCGATGCAAAGACGTCGCCGATGGCGCAGGCATCGAGCAAACCCGCGCCCACGTAGCCGGTAAATACCGGCAGGTGACCCGACCCGCCGCCGGTGACGATGCCGACCTTGCCCGCTTTGCCGGGCCTGGCGCGGGCCACGACCTTGCCGCTGTCGCCGTGCAGGCGGTAATATTCGGGATGCGCGGCGGTCAGCCCCTCCAGCATCTCATCGACATAGGCGTCGGGCTTGTTCAGGATCTTTTTCATCGTGTCGTCCTTTCGGTCAGGAACGGTTGTCAGATCGAAGGTTTCAGGCTGCGGCGAAGGCTGCCTATCGCCTGGGTATTGATCACCATCACCAGGATCAGCAGGCCCCCCCAGATCAGCTCGCGGGCGAAGTTCGACACCTGCAGCATGTTCAGTCCACTGGACAGGAACTGCATCGACAGCACCGCCAGCACCACGCCGATAACCCGGCCATAGCCGCCGTAGGGGTTCACACCGCCCAGCACCGCGATCAGCACAGCGAGCAACAGATAGGAGGATCCGTAATCGGCCTTGGCTGAATTGGCGCGGCTCATGATGATCAGCCCGGCGACAGAGGAGAATACCCCCGCAATCACGTAGACCTTCAGCAGCATCCGGTTGATGTCGATGGCGGCATAAAGCGCGGCAAGCGGGTTGGCGCCATACATGGTCACGCGCAAGCCGAAGGCCGTTCGCGTCAGCACCAGGTGCAGGACGATCGCGAGCATCCCGAACAGGATCAGCGGGACGGGAACGCCAAGGACCTGCGTGTTGCCGATCACGGCGACGGTGGAGGGAAACCCCATCACCGCGCTGCCTCCGGTCATGGCGATGGCTAAGCCGGTGAAGACAAGCCCCGAGCCGAGCGTCGCGAGAATCGGCGGCAGGCCGAAGAAGGCGACGAGGCATCCGTTCACCAGCCCCGCCAGCGCGCCGATCGACAAGGCGGCGGCAATCGCGAGGCCGAGCCAGGCCGCCGATTGGGAGGCCGCCATGCCGGGGTCCGTGAACTGCGTGAGGATCAGGGCCATGACCACGGCAGACAGGTTGGCCACACCCACCACCGACAGATCGATGCCGCCGGTCATCATCGTGATGGTCATCGCCAGGGCGAGGATCGCGAATTCCGGGAACTGGAACGCCATGGAGGTCAGGTTCTGCGGCGACAGGAACCGGTCCGGCGACAGCGCCGACATCAGGCCGAAGACCAGGACCGCGATGATCAGCAGGCGGAATTCCGGCGTGCCGGTAAGGGATCTCGAAGAGCGCTGCGGTGTCATGGTATAGTCATCCCGAACGTGCGGCGGCCCGCTTGGCGCGATAGGCGGGCAGGCCGGTGCCAAGAAGGATCAAAACGCCTATTGTGACCGATTGCCAGGTGGTCGGGATGCCCACGACGATCAGGCTGTTCTGCACGATGACGATCAGCGCGACCCCCAGAAGCGTGCCGGTCAGGGTGCCGTATCCTCCGATCAGACGGGCCCCGCCCAACACCACCGCCGCGATCACCGACAGTTCGAGCCCCACCAGCGAAAACGGGTCCGCCATCCGGCCGACAGAGCCGTAGATGATCCCGGCAAGCCCTGCCAGTGCCCCGACATAGACATAGACAAAGAACTGCGTCCACTTGACGTTGATCCCAATTCGCCGCGCGCTTTCGACCGATCCCCCGATGGCATAGATCGACCGGCCGAGCATGGTCTTGCGCAGGATGAACCATGTCAGCACGATAACGAAGAGCAGCGCCAGCGCAGCCCAGGGGATCGAATAGAAGTTCCCGGCCTCCGTGGTGCCCCGCGCCAGCACCCCGCGGGAAAAGTCCCGCATCGACGGCGGCAGGGCAGAGATGCGCTGCGACCCCACAAAGGTCAGCAGGAAGCCGCGAAAGATCGACAGCGTGCCGAGAGTGACGATAAGCGTGGGCAGCCCCAGAACAGCAATAAAAAAGCCGTTGAACGCCCCCAGCAAGGCGCCGAACAAGACCGACGCGGCGAAGATGACGGGCCACGGCGCCTCGGGCCAGACGGCGAGGAAAAGCACGGTCGAGGAATACATCGCAAAGACGGCAATGGCGGTGAAACTGACATCGATGCCGCCTGAAACCAGCACCAGCATGGCCCCCACGGCCAGGATGCCTATCACGATCGAGGCGCGCAGCAGATCCGATACGGTGGTGATGGTGAAAAAGCGCGGATCGGACAGGGTCGCCATGATGCCGAACAGCACGATCACCCCGGCCACGAGTGTTTCGTTCCGGGTCCAGAAATCCCTGGGCAGCGAGACGCTCATGACGCCAGCCTCTGCGCGAGATCGTCCTGTGTCACCGTGCGACCTTCCAGGGCGTCGATGATGCGGCCTGAGCGCATCACGAGAATGCGGTGACAGGTGGCGAGAAGCTCCGGCAGATCGTCCGATATCACGATGATCCCGATGCCGCGGCTGGCGAGATCGCGGATGATGTCATGGATATCGGCCTTTGACCCGACATCCACCCCGACGCTGGGTCCGTTGAGAATTAACACCCGGGGTGCGCGCGACAGCCAGCGGGCCAGGGCCACACGCTGCTGGTTTCCGCCCGAAAGGGACTGCACCGGCGCGGTGACGTCGGGCGCCCTGACCCTCAGCCGCTGAATCCATTCGGTTGCCTCCTGCATCAGCCCGCCCATATCAAGAAACCCGCGCCTGGTGTGGGCGTCGAGCCGGCCGACCGCGACATTGCGCAGGATCGACTGGCTGAGAAAGAGACCTTCGGTCAGGCGGTCCTCGGGGACGTAACCGATCCGCGCGCGCGAGCTGGCCTGCGGATCGCCGGTGGGGACGGTCCGGCCGTCGACGGTGATCCGGCCCGCATCCGGCACCACCAGTCCGAACAGAGCCTTGGCGACCGAGGTGCGCCCGCTGCCCAGAAGTCCGGTGATGCCAAGCACCTCTCCGGCCTTCAGCTCGAAGGTGATATCGAAAAATGACCCCCGCTTGGTCAGACCCTCGACCTCCATCAGCGTCGCCGACCCCGCGACCACCTCGCTCGGCGGCATTTCCGGCACCTCGCGCCCGGTCATGTGGAAGGTCAGCGATTGCGTATCAAATTCCGAGGCCGGACCTTCGGCGACCTTTCTGCCGTTGCGCAGCACCACGACTCTCTCCGACACCTCGAGCACTTCGGCCAGTTTGTGACTGACGAAGATGACCGCGACGCCTTCGTCCTTTAGCATCCGGATAATGCTCTTGAGGCGGCGGACCTCCTTTTCGGTTAGCGCCGTGGTCGGTTCGTCCATGATGATGAGCCGCGCCTTCGAAGCCAGCGCGCGACAGATGGCGACAAGCTGTTTCTGGGCGACCGGCAGGGTTTCGACACGGGCGTCAAGGTCGATCTCGACCCCGATACGCTCGAGCGCGGCGCGCGCGATATCCCGCGCGGCGCGGGTCTTGTAGAAACGCTCGTGCCGGGCGAGCTGGGTCGCGAAGGCGATGTTCTCCGCGACGCTCAGATTGGGAAAGAGCGAGAAATCCTGAAAGATCACCATGACCCCGGCCGCGGCGGAAATGCGCGGGTTCAGAACCGGGTGTTCCTTGCCGGCGATGCGCACGACGCCTTCGGTCGCGGGTTCCACACCGGATATGATCTTGATGAGGGTCGATTTGCCCGATCCGTTTTCTCCGGCCAGGCAGACGGCCTCGCCCGGCTGGACCGTGAAATCGACCGAATCGAGCGCGGTGACGCCGGAGTATCGTTTGGTGATCGCGCGCAGGTCGATGAACGCGGTGTCATGGTCTGAGGACATGAACAGCCAACTTGCAACAGGAAGCTAAGGGGGAAGGGGGCAGCCCCGGGGGGCCGCCCCGCCAACCCGCAGGATCAGAACGGATAATCGGCCATGTTGTCCGCGTTCACGTTCACCCAGGCCTGGCCATAGATGACCTTGCCATCAAGCGTCACGCTCTCGTAGCCGGGCAGGCCAAGATCCATGCCGTCGGTCACGTCCTCGCCGTTCATCACCATTACGGCGAGCTTGTTCATCGCCTCGCCCGCGACGGCCGGATCCCAGAAACCGATCCCGTCGACTGCGGCGGTTTCGAGATACTGGCCGGCGATAGAGGGCAGGGAGGTGCCGAAAACGCAGGTCGCGTCTTCGCGGCCGCGCTCTTCGATGGCGCGCCCGATACCCGCGACGTCGGTCGAGGCAGACCCCTGCATCCCCTTGATGTTCGGGAAGGCCCGCAGGACCTCTTGTGCCTTGGCATAGGCCTGTTCGGCATCATCGAAGGTTTCGTTCTTGTCGCCCACCAGCGTCATGTCGGGATAATTGGCTTTCTGATAGGCGATCGCACCGTCGACCCACTGGTTGTGCGTCTGGGAGGTGAGCGAGCCGACGAAAACGGCATATTCGCCTTCACCGCCCATGCAGGTGGCGAGCTGCTCCATCAGGTTGGCGCCGAAATCCTCGTTCACGAAGGCTTCGAGGTCATAGGCGGTGTTCTGCTGGGCGGCGGCCTCGTGCGTGATGACGGCGATGCCGGCCTCCATCGCCCGGCCGAGGACCGGCTCCAGCGCCTCGGGGGACATGGGAACGACGGCGAGCGCATCGACGCCCTGCGCGATCATGTCCTCGATGAGGGCCACCTGCTGCTGCGGGTCGGCCTGGGCCGGGCCCACCTGGAACGCGTTCATCCCCGTATCCGCGGCGAATTTGTTGACGCCTTCCTCCATGCGGTTGAACCACTGGATGCCGGCAATCTTTACCACGGTGGCGATGTCCTTGGAGTGTTCTCCCGCAGTGGCCTGGGTGCCGATGCCGACAGAAACCGCAAGCGCGGCGCCGGCCATCAATTTGAGCTTGGTTTTCATGTTTCTTTCCTCCCTATGCCCGCCGCCACGGGTCCCTCCCAGGATTGCCGGCGTGCCGGAAGCCACTTGCAATCAAGTCGTTCCCGGCGCCGCTTTTCGGGGCAAACCAGCCCGGGGCGACGTGCATCATAACACTTGTGCATTGACTGCACGTTTGTGACTATATAAGCACCCTTAATTGGGTCAAGCCATTTCATCGTGGCTCTCCGGGAGGACCGAAACCCCTTATGTCGATGCAGAAACGCCAGGTTGGTGACGATATCGCGCAGGCTGCGTGGCTCTATTACGTGGGCAACCTGAGCCAGCAGGAAGTCAGTCAGCGACTCGGCGTCTCCCGTTTCAAGGTTCTGCGTTTGCTCGCCGATGCCCGCGAGCAGGGGCTGGTCCGTATCACGGTCGAACACCGGACCGCGCGCACCCTGGCCCTTGCCGATCAGCTGGTCAGCGCATTTGGCCTGCAGGAGGTGCAGGTCGCCCCGTTGGAAGCCGGCCCCGACGACGAGGTCATGGCCCGCAACGCGGTAGCGATACTGGCGAGCGGTTATCTGACCCGCATCGCAAGTTCCGACAAGCCCATCACCATCGGTGTCGGATGGGGCCGCACCCTCTCTGCGATGGCCGACAACCTGACAAGGGTGCGCAATAGCGGCCTGACCTTCGTGTCATTGATGGGCTCCGTCACCTATGCCTCGCATACGGCGCCGGGCGATGTCTGCGTTCGCCTTGCCGCTCAGACGGGGGGGCGGGCGATCCTGATGCCTGCGCCCTTCGTGACCGACAGCGCCGTCGCCTGCGAGGGCATCATGGCGCAGCGGCTCGTCCGCGAAGCCGTCGACGCCGCGCGCGGCGCGGATCACGCGCTGATGAGCGTAGGCGAGTGTCGCGAGGGCGCGATCCTTTTCGACAGCAACATTTTCAGTCCCGATCAGATTGAGGAGCTGCGCGCCGCGGATGTGGTAGGGGATTGCTGCGGCGTCTTCTACCGCAAGGACGGCACGGTCGCGGATATCGAGTTGAACCGCTGCACGCCCTGCGTTCAGCCCGAGGACATGGCGCGGATGGACAGTGTTCTTCTGGCCGGGGGGGCCGGCAAGCTCGCCGCCACGCTGGCGGTCCTGCGGGCCGGGACCGTCAAGCGGCTCCTGGTGGACGAGGGTCTCGCTGTCGCGCTCTTGGCGGCCTGCGACGAAGGGACGGTGCCGTGAAAGGCTTTGGCGTACACACGAGCATGTGGACGATGTCCTGGGATCGCGACGGCTGCGAAAGGGCCGTGGCCAAGGCGAAATCCTACGGTATGGATTTCCTCGAAATCGCGCTCCTCGATCCGCCCCGGGTCGATGCCTCCCACAGCCGGCGGGTGCTGGAGACCGCAGGGATGCGGTCGGTCTGTTCGCTCGGGCTGCCCGAGGCGGTCTGGGCCTCGCGCAATCCCGACGGCGCGGTTGAGTTCCTGACGGTGGCGCTGGACAAATGCGCGGCCATCGGGGCGGAGGCGCTCTCGGGGGTGGTCTATGGCGGGATCGTGGAACGCACGGGCCAGCCGCCCACACCGCAAGAATTCGACAATGTCGCAGATGCCCTGACCCGTGCGGCCAGACATGCGAGATCGCTCGGCCTCCTTTTCGGGATCGAGCCGGTCAACCGCTACGAGACGCATCTGCTGAACACCGGCCGCCAGGCCGTGGAGATGATCGAGAGGATCGGGGCGGAGAACATGTTTGTCCATCTCGACACCTATCATATGAACATCGAGGAAAAGGGGATCGCGCAGGGCATCGTCGATGCGCGCGACCACCTGCGCTATATCCACCTCTCCGAATCCGATCGCGGAACCCCCGGTGCGGGCACCATCGCCTGGGACGAGGTCTTTTCCGGCCTGCGGGCGATCGGGTTCGAGGGCGGCCTGGCCATGGAGAGTTTCGTCAACATGCCGCCCGAGATCGCCAACGGCCTGTCCGTCTGGCGACCCGTGGCCTCGGGCGAAGCGGAAGTCATGGAAAACGGTCTGCCGTTTCTGCGCAACAAGGCGCGGCAATACGGTCTGATCCGATAATGATGGAACGCGGATGAAAAACGCCACCCTGCCGCAGCTTTATACCGATATGCGCCGCATACGCACCTTTGAGGAACGGGTGGGTGAACTCTTCGTGCGGGGGCAGTCGGCCGGCTCCATGCTTCATCTGTCTATCGGAGAGGAGAGCGCGGCCGTGGGCGTCTGTGCGGCCATGCGGGACGGGGACACCTTCACGACCCATCACCGGGGGCATGGCATCTTCCTCGCGCGCGGGGCCGATCCCAACCGCATGATGGCCGAAATCGCGGGGAAGGAGAGCGGATACTGTCACGGCAAGGGCGGCTCGATGCACATCGCGGATATGGGACTCGGGCATCTGGGGGCAAACGCGATCGTCGGCGGGGGCATTCCGGCTGTCGTGGGTGCGGGGCTGTCCGCGCGGCACAAGCAGAACGGCGCGGTGTCAGTGGCCTTTTTCGGCGACGGTGCGACCGGGCAGGGGGTGCTCTACGAGAGCATGAACATGGCCGCGCTGTGGAAGCTGCCCGTAATGTTCGTCTGCATCAACAACCAGTATGGCATGGGCACCCGGATCGATCAGGCGACGGCCAATCCCAAGCTGCACGAACGGGCGGGCGCCTTCGGTCTTGCCGCGCGCAGGGTGGAGGGGCTCGATGTCGAAGAGGTTGCCGATACCGCGACCGAGCTGATGGAGGGCGCCCGGGCGGGCAAGCCCGCCTTCCTCGCCGTGGAATGCTACCGGTTTTTCGGCCACGCCCGAAAGGACAAGTCGCCCTATCGCGCCGAGGCCGAAGAGGCAGAGGGACGCAGGAAGGACCCGGTGCAGCACGCGCGCGACAAGCTGGTGACCAGCGGATTGATGACGGAGGAGGAACTCGCGATCCTCGACCGCCGGGCAGCCGAAGAAATGGACGCCTCCATTGGCTTTGCCATGGAGGGGGAGCAACCGCAGATGTCCTCGATGTTCCGCGACGTCTATGACCCGTCAGCGCCCGAGCCCGAGCCGGTTCGCGTCCGGCTCGACCGCGTCCTGGCAAAGGGGTGACGCGCATGGCCCGGCAGGACGCCACCTATCGCGATGCCCTGCGGCTGGCCCTGAGCGAGGCCATGGCCGCCGATGACAGCGTCATTCTCATGGGCGAAGAGGTTGGCCGCTACGGCGGGGCCTATGGTGTCAGCAAGGACCTGATCTCTGAATTCGGCCCCGAGAGGGTGATCGACACGCCGATTTCCGAGGCTGCCATCGTCGGTGCCGCCGTGGGGGCCGCGATGACCGGTCTGCGCCCCGTGGCCGAACTGATGTATGTCGACTTCATCGGCATGACGATGGATCAGCTCGCCAACCAGGCGGCGAAGATCCGTTATATGTTCGGCGGCCAGATCGGCGTGCCGATGGTGCTGCGCACGCAAGGCGGCACGGGGCGATCCGCGGGGGCGCAGCACAGCCAGAGCCTGGAAGGCTACGTCATGCATACGCCGGGCCTTCGTCTGGCCATGCCCGCCACGGTCGAAGATGCCTATCACCTGCTGCGGCAGGCGCTGGCGCAGCCGGATCCGGTCGTGTTCATTGAACACAAGGCGCTCTATACGATGAAGGGAACACTGGACCGCGAGGCCGAACCGGCCCCCTGGGGCAGGGCCAGGGTGCTGCGCGACGGTGGCGATCTGGTCATCGTGACCTACTCGCGACAGGTGCATTATGCGCTTGCTGCCGCCGAGATGTTGCAGGCCGATCATGGGCTGAATGCGAGCGTTGTCGATCTGCGCACGCTGAACCCGCTCGATTTCGACAGCATCCGCCCCCTGGTCGAAGACGCCGGCAAGGCGATGGTGGTCTCGGAAGGGGCGATGACCTGCGGCGTTGCGGCGGAGCTCGCCGCGCGTATCACCGAGGAATGTTTCGACTTTCTCGAGGATCCGGTGGTTCGTGTCGCCGGCGAGGATATTCCCATCTCGGTTTCCCCCTTGCTGGAGCGGCACTCGGTTCCGACCCCGGATCTGATTGTCGATACCGCGCGGAAGATGTTCGCATGAGCGCGCCGGCCAGACGCATCCTGCCCATGCCGCGTCTCGGCGAGACGATGGAAGAGGGCACCATTGCCGAATGGCTCGTCCAACCGGGCCAGGATTTCAACCGCGGCGATCCGCTGCTGGAGGTCGAGACGGACAAGACGCTGGTGGAATACCCCGCCCTCGGCAGCGGCACATTGATCGAGACGCTGGCGGGCCGGGGCGATGTGATCGAGGTGGGAAAGCCGATTGCAGTGATCGAAACGGCAGATGTCTGGGAAGGTATCGAAGGCGATACCCGCGCCGAACCGACACCCGGACACGCCGGCCCCGGGCCCGCGCCAGCGGTCGCGGCGCCCTGGTCCTCTGACGGCGTGCGGTCCAGGGCCACCCCCTTGGCCCGCCGCATCGCGCGGCA
>FYBJ01002199.1_pt1 | contig 15720 bp, 12 predicted proteins | sample 1134611 | NCBI WGS metagenome assembly FYBJ01 (sample SAMEA104116008, study PRJEB20421) | marine metagenome | isolation source: marine | reverse complement strand
CTCGGAGATGTGTATAAGAGACAGGATGGGCACCCACGTCACCGGGGCATCCTGCACGATGCCGCGATCCGGGCCGGAGGTGAGGCGCAGCGCGCGCTGGCCATTCATCTGGCCCAGCTTTGCCTCGGCGACCAGATGCTCCTCGGTTGCCTCGAGCCGCACCTTGAGCCCCGCACAGCCCGAAACCGGCAGCACATCCCCCACCGACAGGGCCATGGCGGCATCCAGCGGCAGGTCGATCCGGCCCATCGTGGCGCGCAGAACCACCGGCGCATCGAGCGCGAGCTGGCCCAGCACGGCCTCGCCCGCGGCCAAGCCCGCCCGGGCGGCGGTGTCGGACACCTGCGGCGCCGGCGCTTCGGGTACGAGAAATTCGATCGTCCCGGTGCGAGCCGCCCCGTCCCCCAGCGCGACCGACAGGCGCAACAGGTGAAACCGGTCCGCTTCGAGCGCCAGCGCCAGTCCGTGCACGTCCTCGATCATCGCGCCGAACCGGAACCCGTGCCAGGCCTCGGCCCCGGCCTGTCCGGCAAGGCTGGCCTCGGCCCGCTCAAGGACAGCATCCATCAGCGGGGCCACCATTGCGGCATCGGTGCGGGTCAGGTGGCGGTCCTCGGCGGCATGTGACGCGATCCGCCCTGTCGTCAGATGCTCGATCACCGAAGCCAGAAAGGCCATGTCGATCCGGGCCGCCCCGCGGCGGCCCCGCTCACCCTCCAGCAGCAAAAGAAGACCGCCATCGCCGAACGCCGCGCCGAGATCGGCCTGAACCACGTCCTGCTGCTCGACCGTGCTGACCGACAGGACAAGGTCCATTTCCGCATCCGCGGCCTTGCCCAGCGCAAGACGCAGCGCGCGTGCAGGGGACATGGCGCGGGCATCGAACCCCTCACGCCCGACGCGGGCCTTCTTGTGCATGGCCGTATCGGCCGCAACCGTTTCCATACGTTACCCCATCGTCCCGACGGACATCATCGGCCTGATCTTAGCCCGGTCACGGTTACCAAATACTGAACACTTCCGGGGAGATGTGGACGCGATCAGGCCGCGCGTCCGGCCGGGTTCAGCGCCTCGGGCACGATCACGCGGAACGCCGCACCGCCCATGCCGGGCACATAGGCGATCTCGCCCCCCAGCCGGCTCATGATCTCGCGGCAGATGGCAAGCCCCAGCCCGGCCCCGCCGGCCTTGGTCTGGCCCACGCGGCTGAACTTCTCGAAAATCACCGTCTGATGGTCGCGCGGCACGCCGCTGCCATTGTCGACGAAGTCAATGGCCACGCGCCCGTCCTGGCTCTGGACACGCACCGACAGCTCGGGCGCTTGGGCGTCGCAATATTTGCGCGCGTTGGCGATCAGGTTGATGAACACCTGCGCCAGCCGGTCCTGGTCGGTGGTGAGGGTGACGTCCTCGGCGGGCCGGTCACGCCGGATGGTCATGCCGCTTTCGGGTCCGCCCGTCGCCGCGACCGCGCGATCCAGCAGGTCGCCGAGCCGAGCGGCGCTTGTGTGCAGCTCGACCTGGCCGCTTTCCAGCACGCTGAGATCCAGCAGATCGTCCAGAAGCCGGGTCAGCCGCTTGGCCTCGTCATGAATGATACCCGAATATTTCGCCTGGTCCTCGCCCGACAGCGTGCCGCTGTCGCGCAGGATTTCCGAAAACGCCCGGATCGAGGTCATCGGCGTGCGCAGTTCGTGACTGACCTGGCTGAGAAAGGCGTCCTTCTGAAGCGAAATCTGCGTGAGCTTGGCATTGGCTTCACGCAGCTGGCGCGCGGTGCGGGCCTGTTCGGCACTCTTTTCCTCGAGCTGGCTGGAATATTCCATGATCTGCGCCGTCTCGTCGGCCACCGCCAGCAGGTCCTGAACCGACACATTGGCCCCGCCCATGATCTGGCTGATCATCGCATGGGCCGTGGCCGCCCCCACCGAGCCCGACAGTTCGCGCTCCAGAAGTTCGACGAATTCCGGTGTCGGTTCGGGCAGGTAGCCCGCCAGCCCCTGCACGCGGGCGGCGCGCGAAAAGAGGGTGCGCGCCTCGTCCGAGCCCATGATGCGCTGTGCCATGACCAGAAGGTCCTCGGACTGGCCCATCCCTCCGCCCCATTGGCCCAGCGTGGGGGCATGGTCGAAAATGTTCACGAATTGCGCCCCCTGGAGACGCTCCACCGGCGACGGGAAGGACAGGAGCGACACCACGACAAAGCCCAGAGTGTTGAGCGACAGGCTCCACAGGACCGCATGGACCACGCGGTCCATGCCCTCGGTGCCAAAAAGCGCATAGGGCCGCAGCCACGACAGGCCCATGAGCCCGCTGTCGAGGACCGATTGGGGCAGGATCGCGCTGGGGCCGAAGCTGGGCAGGAAGAGGCTGTAGAGCCAGAGCACGAACCCCAGGCCCAGCCCCGTCATGGCCCCGGTTCGCGTCGCCCCGCGCCAGATCAGACCGCCCAGCAGCGCCGGCAGGAACTGCGCCACGCCGACAAAGGCGATAAGCCCGATGGCCGCCAGTGCCGAGCCACCGCCCGACAGGCGAAAATAGAGATAACCCAAAAGCACGATGGCCGCGATCGACAGGCGCCGCGCCAGCAATGCGACGTTGCGCACGTCGCCGGACATGGTCGCCGTCCCGCCTGTTGCGCGCAGCCAGATCGGCATCACGATATGGTTCGACACCATCGTCGACAGCGCGATCGAGGCCACGATCACCATCGAGGTGGCCGAGGAAAACCCGCCGAGAAAGCTGAGGATCGCCAGCCCGTCCTGCCCCGCGGTCAGCGGCAGCGTCAGCACGAACAGGTCCGGATTGGCCGTACGCGGCAGCACCTGAAGACCCATGACGGCTATCGGCACCACGAAAAGGCTCATCAGCATCAGGTAGACCGGAAAGGCCCAGGCGGCGGTGCGCAGGTGATCCTCGTCCTGGTTCTCGACCACAAGGACCTGGAACATGCGCGGCAGGCACAAAAACGCGGCCCCCGACAGCATGGTCAGCGCGATCCAGCGGCTGCCGGGCACTTCGAACCCGGCGATTTTCGAGGCGTCGATGCGCGCGATCATGTCCACGGGCCCGGCGCCCAGTCCCCAGACCACGAACACGCCCACCGCAAGAAGCGCAAAGAGCTTGACCACCGCCTCGACCGCGATGGCCATGACGACCCCGTGGTGGCGTTCGTTGACATCGAGGTTGCGGGTGCCGAAGAGAATGGTGAACAGCGCCAGCCCGCCGGCGATCATCAGCGCGGTGACATCCTTGTCGATGATGGTCCGGCTCTGGGTCGGATCGGGCTGGGCGAAAGCATTGATCGACAGCGTCACCGACTGCAGCTGAAGCGCGATATAGGGCGTCGTGCCGATGACGGCGATCAGTGTGACGAAAACGGCCAGCTGGTTCGACTTGCCATAGCGCGACGACAGCATGTCGGCAATCGACGTGATCCGCTGCGCCCGCCCGATGCGCACCATGCGGCGCACGATGCCCCACCAGCCGATGATCACCAGAGTCGGGCCAAGATAGATGGTCACGAATTCCAGACCCGAGCGCGCCGCAAAGCCCACGGCACCGTAGAAGGTCCAGGCTGTGCAGTAGATCGACAGGCTCAGCGTGTAGACCATGGGCGAGCGCAGCCAGCCGCCCCGGCCCTGCCGCGCGGCGCGGTCCGCGGCAAAGGCCACGGCGAACAGAAACACCACATAGGTCAGGCTGACCAGGACAAGCAGGTTGAGAATGGTCATGGTGCGCCGGTCCCGGCAGGAGCGGCCGCCGCATCCGGGCCATCGGGGCGGTCCGGATGATCCGAATCATCCGGATCGGCCGCCGGCGGCTCGGGCCGCAGGCGCAGCGAACAGGCCAGCGCAAGACCGGCCAGCCCGATCCAGACCCCGAAGACGTAGAGCATCGCCGTTGCCGTTCCGATGCCCCGGCCCTCGGGGGCGCCGATCCAGAGGATCGGGATCAGCAGCAGGCTCGCCCCCAGGAACGGCAGGAGCCTGACCGCATCCGCCATACGCCTGCGCCGGTAGGTGCGGCGCTCGACAAAAAGAGGGTCCTTGGGTGCGCTCATGTGGTGACGAGGTCCCGCACCGCCTGCAATACGTCGGCATTGGAAAACGGCTTGGTCATGTAGCGGCTGGCCCCCAGACGCTCGGCCATTTCCCGGTCGCGGCTCTGGCCACGGGCCGTCAGCATCAGCACCGGCAGCGCCGCCGTGGCCGCATCGGCACGCAGGTCGCTCAGGATGTCATAGCCGCTGCGCCCCGGCAGCATGACGTCCAGGATCAGAATGTCCGGCGCTTCGCGTCCCACCACCGCGACAGCATCCACCCCGTTGGAATGGGTTTTCACTTCCATCCCGTCACGCGACAGGATGAAGCTGATGGCCTCGATGATATTCGGCTCGTCTTCGATCAGAAGAACTTTGTTGCCCATTCAACCGGCCTCCCCTCCGATCAAACAGTTCGCGCCCGCAGTTCGCGCCCGCGAAGGCTGGTTCGAAGCACTATCCGCCAAGGGCGGCCCCGTGTCAAAATTCCTCTCTGAGGATCGAGGGTTCGCGACGCGCGGCACAGCTGGCGCGCGTGCATACCCGGCAGGTCACGCCCAGCTCGATCGGGGCTTCGGCGTCCGTTTCTGCGGTCGCCGCGGATGCGGCGGCGGCCGTCGCGACGGCAGGCACCAGCAGCATGTAGGCGCGGCGCGGTGGCGGCTGGTTGTAGCCGGTTTGCGTCGAGACCTCGGAAAAGGCGCTTGCGGTAAAGACGCGCCGGTCGGGGCCCACCTGCGCCACCCGAAGGCGCAGGGGCGTTCCGGGCTGGGCCAGCGCCGCATAGAGCGGCCAGATCGGGCACCCTCCGGACAGGCGCGGCAGCGAAAACCCCGCGACGGGCCGGCGCATCACCAGCACGCCCGAGCCGTCACAGAGCGCATAGCCCAGCTCGCCCACAGTCCCGGTCGGCAACGCCGCCAACCGCCGGAACGCCAGGCCGGGCGACACACCGCAGCGCGCCGCCAGCGCCAGAGGGTCCGGGCCAAGGGCCGCCAGCGCGGCCTCCAGATCGGTCAGTGGAAACCGGCGCGCGTCACGCAGGTAATTCATCAGGTGCAGTTCGGCGAGATTGCGCGCCGCGTCGCTGGTCAGGTGGTCGGCCGCGGCCAGCACCGCCAGCACATCGCGTTCCGTCCCGTCCTCGAGCGCCGGAAAATGGTATCCGTGCGTTTCCAGAAAGGCATCCAGCTCGTCCTGGGGCGACAGGATGACCTCGGCGTCGTCGGGTGCCGCATCCAGATACCGCACCAGCGCCTCGGCCCCTTCGGCCAGCCGCGCGCTGTCCTCGTTGATGTTGCGGTGAAAGCGCCGCTGCCAGTCGCGCTCCAGTTCGGGCGTGTCCACCAGGATCGACGCGGTGGAGCGGATGGCGGTCACCACCGAAAGCACCTCGTGCAGGCGCTCGGCCAGGTTCGGGTCATGGGCCAGCCGGTCGGTCAGCGTACGCACCGCGCGCTCCAGCGCATCGACCTTGCCACGCGTCCGCAGCAACAGCCCCGCCCATTCCGGGAACCGCTCGGCGAACTCCTCGGGCTTGGCCCGATCCGGCGCGTCCTCGGGCATGTCCACCGCAGCCTCGCGCAGCCCGGCCACCAGCCCGGCCGCTGCCCCCCGGGTCAGCAGGGTCGGCTCGACCCCCAGAACGGCCGCAATACGCAACAGTATGCGCCCCCCGATTCTGCGCCGGTTGTGTTCGATCAGGTTGAGGTAGGAGGCCGAGATCCCGGCGCGTTCGGCCAGTTCGGCCTGCCTGATCCCCGCCGCGATGCGCCGTTCGCGAATGCGGGCACCGGTAATCGCGCTTTCCGTGACGTCATTTTCTGCCATGAATCGAGACCCCTAGCGGTTCGTCTGATAATTTCTTTACACTTTACACGATATGAAAGTGCATTTCTTTACAAAATAATTGTTATTTTAAAGGTACTTGTTGAGTAATTTTCTGACGTCATGCGATAATCAATTTGCACTTCTGTGCCTTTTGGGGGCCGCGCGGAGGACACGCGCCCTCGATGCATTCTTAAACTGGGAGGACTTCATGTCACAATCCAACTTCACACGCCGCGGCCTGCTCAAGACCAGCTCGATCGCGGGCGCAGGTCTTGCGGTTCCGACGATCTTTACCGCGTCGTCCGCTTCGGCCTTCCCCAACGAGCCGACCGGCAGCACGGTCACGCTGGGCTTCAACGTGCCCCAGTCCGGCCCCTACGCCGACGAAGGTGCGGACGAACTGCGCGCCTACGAACTGGCCGTCGAGCACCTGAACGGTGGCGGCGATGGCGGTATGATGAGCACGTTCTCGTCCAAGGCCCTTCAGGGGAACGGCATCCTCGGCAAGAAGGTCGAGTATGTCACGGGCGACACGCAGACCAAGTCGGATGCCGCACGCGCATCGGCCAAGTCGATGATCGAGAAGGACGGCGCAATCATGATCACCGGCGGGTCGTCGTCGGGCGTGGCCGTGGCCGTGCAGGCGCTGTGCCAGGAGGCCGGCGTGATCTTCATGGCGGGCCTTACGCACTCCAACGACACCACCGGCAAGGACAAGAAGGCCAACGGCTTCCGCCACTTCTTCAACTCCTACATGTCGGGTGCCGCCCTCGCGCCGATCCTGGCCGCCAACTACGGCACCGACCGCAAGGCCTATCACCTGACCGCGGATTACAACTGGGGCTACACCACCGAGGAAGCGGTCCGCAACTCGACCGAGGCCATGGGCTGGGAAACCGTCAACGCCGTGAAGACGCCGCTGACGCAGACCGACTTCAGCTCCTACATCGCGCCGGTTCTGCAATCGGGTGCGGACGTGCTGGTTCTGAACCACTACGGCGGCAACATGGTCAACTCGCTGACCAACGCCGTTCAGTTCGGTCTGCGCGACAAGGAAGTCAACGGCAAGAACTTCGAAATCGTCGTTCCGCTCTACAGCCGCCTGATGGCCAAGGGTGCCGGTGCCAACGTGAAGGGCATCTTCGGCTCCACCAACTGGCACTGGTCGCTGCAGGATGAGGGCTCCAAGGCCTTCGTGAAATCCTTCGGCACCAAATACGGCTTTCCGCCGTCCCAGGCCGCACACACCTGCTATGTCCAGGCACTGCTCTATGCGGACGCCGTGGAACGTGCCGGGTCGTTCAACCCCTGCTCGGTTGTCGAAGCGCTCGAAGGCTTCGAGTTCGACGGCATGGGCAACGGTCCGACGCTGTATCGCGCCGAAGACCACCAGTGCTTCAAGGACGTGCTGGTCGTGAAAGGGAAAGAGAACCCGACGTCCGAGTTCGACCTTCTCGAGATCGTCGAGGTCACGCCGGCCGAGCAGGTTACCTATGATCCCGCCATCTTCGGCGGCGATCTGGGGACGTGCAGCACGGGCGCATGATCGCCTGATCCCGGACCTTCGACACGGGCGCAACCGCGCCCGTGTCCCACACCCGGTCGCGCGCCGAGGCGCCGCTGCCGGACATTTCAGACAACCGAGGGGCAGACCGATGGACGCACTCATCCTGCAAATTCTCAATGGCTTGGACAAGGGGTCGGCCTATGCGCTGATCGCCCTGGGCCTGACTCTGATTTTCGGCACATTGGGCGTGGTCAATTTCGCTCACGGCGCACTTTTCATGATCGGCGCGTTCTGCTCCGTTACGCTGAGCCGCATCCTGACGCTCAGCTACACGGTGATCGATGAATCGCAGACCGACTTTCTGGGCAACCCGCTCAAGGTCGACGTGCCCTATATCTACGACTGGCTGGGCAAGGAATCCGGCGACGTGATCATAGACTGGGCGGTGCCACTATCCATCATCTTCGCCATCCCCGTTATGATCGGTGTCGGCGTTCTGATGGAACGCGGCCTGATCAAGCATTTCTACAAGCGCCCCCACGCGGACCAGATCCTCGTGACCTTCGGCCTCGCCATCGTGCTGCAGGAAGTCATCAAGTTTTTCTTTGGCGCGAACCCGATCCCGACCCCCGCGCCCGCGGTCTTCACCGGGTCGTTCGATTTCGGCGCGATGCTGGGTTTTGATCCCAACACGATCATCTACCCCTACTGGCGCCTCGTCTACTTCGCCTTCGCCGCGGTCATCATCGGCGCGGTCTTTGCCTTCCTGCAATTCACCACCTTCGGGATGGTGGTACGCGCCGGCATGGCGGATCGCGAGACGGTGGGCCTTCTGGGCATCAACATCGACAAGCGTTTCACCATCATGTTCGGCATCGCCGCCGCCGTGGCGGGGCTTGCCGGTGTCATGTACACGCCCATCAACAGCCCCAATTACCACATGGGCATGGACTTCCTGGTCCTGAGCTTCGTGGTGGTCGTCGTCGGTGGCATGGGCTCGCTTCCGGGGGCGGTGCTGGCCGGGTTCCTGCTGGGCATTCTCGAGAGCTTCGCCTCGATGGCCGTCGTGCTCGAATACATACCGGGTCTGAACCAGATCATCATCTATCTGGTCGCAATCATCATTCTGCTCACCCGCCCGCGGGGCCTGATGGGCCGCAAAGGCGTGATGGAGGACTAAACCATGCTGGGACTCACGAAAAAAGACTTGAACCTGATGGTGATCGTCGTGGCGCTGGTGGTACTTGCGCCCTTCATCCTCAACCCCTTTCCCGAAGGGTCGAACTTGGCGCAGTTCAACGCCGGGTATCCGGACCTGATGCAGCGTTTCGTGATCTTCGGCATCTTCGCGATCGGCTTCAACATCCTGTTCGGCCTCACTGGCTATCTCAGCTTCGGCCACGCGGCCTTTCTCGGGGTCGGCTCCTACGCCGCGATCTGGATGATGAAGCTGCTGACCACCAATATCATCCCCGCGATGATCATGGCCGTGGTGGTGGCGGGCGTCTTCAGCCTCGTGGTGGGCTATATCTCGCTGCGGCGCTCGGGCATCTACTTCTCGATCCTGACGCTGGCCTTTGCGCAGATGTCCTTTGCCATGGCCTATTCGGTCCTGACGCCGATCACCGGCGGCGAGACCGGCCTGCAGCTGAAGGCAAATGACGCGCGCATCCTGGAAAGCGTGCCCACGGACGGCTCGATCAGCCGCGCCAACTTCTTCGGGCTCGACATGACTTCGAGTTACGAGCTCAGCGTCGGCGCCTGGCAGTTCACCTTCAACACCGGCTACTACATCGCGGCGATCATCATGCTGCTGGCCTTCTACCTCAGCATCCGCATCTTCCGCTCGCCTTTCGGCGTCATGCTGCGCGCGGTGAAATCCAATCAGAACCGCATGAACTACACCGGTCTGAACTCGCGCCCCTACACTCTGGCGGCCTTCGTGATCTCGGGCATGTACGCCGGTCTCGCCGGTGGCCTGATGGTGGCGATGGACACCCAGGTGGGCCCGGAACGGATGTTCTGGACAGCCAGCGGCGAAGTCGTGCTGATGACCATCCTCGGCGGTGCCGGGACCCTGATCGGGCCGGTTCTGGGCGCGGGCATGATCAAGTACATGGAGAACATCATCTCCAAGATCAATTCGTCGATCCTGCATCAGTGGTTCTACTGGCTGCCCGACGGGATGGAGGATTTCGTGGTTGCGATCATCTATCCGTTCATCGGCAAGGGCTGGAACCTGACGCTCGGCATCATCTTCATGGCCGTGGTGATCTTCCTGCCCGGCGGCCTCGTGGAAGGTGGTCAACGCATCGCGAAGCTCTTCGGACGCAAGAAAGAAGCGGCCAAGGACGCCCAGTCCACCCCTGCGGAATAAGGAGACAGAAAGATGGGAATTCTTGAAGTCAAAGGCGTCAACAAGCGCTTCGGCGGTCTCCAGGCCCTGGGGGATGTGAACCTCAGCGTAGAGGAGCAATCGGTCCACGCCATCATCGGCCCGAACGGGGCGGGCAAATCCACTCTGCTCAACTGCCTGGTGGGCAAGCTGATCCCCGACAGCGGGTCGGTCAGCTTTGACGGCCAGTCGGTGCTGGGCCGCAAGCCTTACGAGATCAACCAGATGGGCATCTCCCGCGTGTTCCAGACGCCTGAAATCTTCGGCGATCTCACGGTGCTGGAAAACATGATGATCCCGATCTTCGCCAAACGTGACGGCGCGTTCCGTATGCACGCGATCGAGGCCGCCACGAACGAGCGCGAGATCATCGAACAGGCCGAGCACATGCTGGAAAGCCTCAACCTGGCCGACCAGCGCCACGACAACGCGGCCGCCATGTCGCGCGGCAACAAGCGGCGTCTCGAGATCGGCATGTGCCTGGCGCAGAACCCGCGCCTGCTGCTGCTGGACGAACCCACGGCGGGCATGGCGCGTGCCGATACCAACAACACGATCGACCTCCTCAAGCAGATCAGCGACGAGCGCGACATCACCATCGCGATCATCGAACATGACATGCATGTGGTGTTCTCACTGGCCCAGCGCATCACCGTGCTGGCCCAGGGCACGCCGCTGGTCGAGGACACGCCCGACAAGATCAAGGGCCACCCCAAGGTACGCGAAGCCTATCTGGGCGAAAGCGTTTAACCCGTCAGGGAGGAGAAAGACATGAACGTCAAACCGGACTTTTCCAAGGGCAAGAACGTTGCCGAAACGGCCCCGGCCTTTCTGTCGGTATGGGAGCTTCAGGCCTATTACGGCGAAAGCTACATCGTGCAGGGCATCAGCTTCAACGTGCACGAGGGCGAGATCCTCGCCCTGCTGGGCCGCAATGGCGCGGGCAAGACCACGACGCTGCGCGCCATCGCGCGGATGGACAATCCGCAGTTGCAGCATGGTGAGATCTGGCTGGATCACCAGCCGCTGCACCGGATGAGCTCGCACCAGGCCTCATCCGCCGGTATCGGGCTTGTGCCTGAGGATCGTCGCATCATTGCCGGCCTCACGGTCGAGGAAAACCTGCAACTGGCGCAGATCGCGCCGCCGATCGGCTGGTCGCTGGAGCGTCTCTATGACCTCTTTCCGCGCCTTGCCGAGCGGCGCAAGCAGGAGGGCGTGACCCTGTCGGGCGGCGAACAGCAGATGCTGGCCGTGGCCCGGGCCCTGGCGCGCGACATCAAGGTGCTGCTGCTCGATGAACCCTACGAGGGCCTGGCCCCCGTGATCGTGGACGAGATCGAAAAGACCCTCTCCGTGATCAAGGAACAGGGCATCACCACGATCATCGTCGAACAGAACGCCGTGCGGGCGCTCGAACTGTCGGACCGCGCCGTGATCCTCGACACCGGCGGCATCGTCTTTGACGGCACCGCCGCCGAGGTGCTTGAAAACGCCGAGCTTCGCGCGGAATATCTCGCGATCTGAGCCTTCGGATACCTGCGCCCCCGCGCGCCACGGCGCGCAGGGGCCGACTGGCCTTTCCGGCCATCACACTGAACACATGACGGAACGAAAGGACGCACACCATGTCCGATACCACCTATGCCCCCTCTGCGGACTTCGCCGCGAAGGCTCATGTCGACGCCGCCAGATACGACGGGATGTACGCCGCATCGATCAAGGACCCGGCGGCCTTCTGGGGCCAGCACGGCAAGCGGCTGGACTGGATCAAGCCCTACTCCACGGTCAAGGACGTGAGCTTTGAGCTCGGCAAGGTATCGATCAACTGGTATGCGGACGGCACGCTGAACGTCGCGGCCAACTGCATCGACCGGCACCTGGCCACACGCGGCGATCAGACCGCGATCATCTGGGAGCCGGATGATCCGAACGAACCGGCCCGGCACATCACCTATCGCGAATTGCACGCGCAAACCTGCAAGATGGCCAATGTGCTGAAATCCCTGGGCGTGGCCAAGGGCGACCGCGTGGTGCTCTACCTGCCGATGATCCCCGAGGCCGCCTATGCCATGCTGGCCTGCGCGCGCATCGGTGCGATCCACTCGATCGTCTTTGCCGGCTTCTCGCCGGATGCTCTGGGCGCGCGGGTCAATGGCTGTGATGCCAAGGTGGTGATCACCGCCGACACCGCCCCCCGCGGTGGCCGCAAGACCAAACTCAAGGACAATGTGAACCAGGCGCTGCTCAACGATTTCGACGAGGTCAAATGCCTGGTCGTCAAGCGCACCGGAGATCAGATCGCATGGCGCGACGGGCTGGATTTCTGGCTGCACGAAGAGGCGGAAAAGGTCGGCGACGACTGCCCGCCCGAAGAGATGGGGGCCGAAGATCCGCTCTTCATCCTCTACACCTCCGGCTCGACCGGGATGCCCAAGGGCGTGGTGCATTCCACCGGCGGCTACCTCGTCTATGCCGCGATGACCCAGGAGCTGGTCTTCGACTACCATGACGGCGATGTCTACTGGTGCACGGCGGATGTGGGCTGGGTCACCGGCCACAGCTATATCGTCTACGGACCGCTGGCCAACGGGGCCACCACGCTGATGTTCGAGGGCGTACCGACCTATCCGGATGCCTCGCGCTTCTGGCAGGTCTGCGAAAAGCACAAGGTCAACCAGTTCTACACCGCCCCCACCGCCATCCGCGCGCTGATGGGCCAGGGCAACGAATATGTCGAGACATGCGACCTGAGCGACCTCAAGGTGCTGGGCACCGTGGGCGAGCCGATCAACCCCGAGGCGTGGAACTGGTACAATGACGTGGTGGGACGCGGCAAATGCCCCATCGTCGACACCTGGTGGCAGACCGAGACCGGCGGCCACCTGATGACCCCCCTGCCCGGTGCCACGGCCACCAAACCCGGGTCGTGCACCCGGCCCTTCTTCGGGATCGAACCGGTCATTCTGGAGCCCACGACAGGTGCTGAAATCCACGACACCGAAGCCGAAGGCGTGCTGTGCATCAAGGACAGCTGGCCGGGCCAGATGCGCACGGTCTACGGCGATCACGATCGGTTCGAGAAGACCTATTTCTCGGACTACAAGGGCTATTACTTCACCGGTGACGGCTGCCGCCGCGACGCGGATGGCTATTACTGGATCACCGGCCGGGTCGATGACGTGATCAACGTCTCGGGCCACCGGATGGGCACGGCCGAAGTGGAAAGCGCGCTGGTCGCGCATCCGAAAGTGGCCGAAAGCGCCGTGGTCGGCTACCCGCATGACATCAAGGGCCAGGGCATCTATGCCTATGTCACCCTGATGTCCGGCGAAGAGCCCAGCGACGAGCTGCGCAAGGAGCTCGAGACCTGGGTCCGGTCCGAAATCGGCCCCATCGCCAAGCCGGACCTCATTCAGTGGGCCCCCGGCCTGCCAAAGACCCGCTCGGGCAAGATCATGCGCCGTATCCTGCGCAAGATCGCCGAGGATGATTTCGGCTCTCTGGGTGATACCTCGACCCTGGCCGAGCCCGCCGTGGTCGACGACCTGATAGAAAACAGGATGAACAGAAGCTAAGGCTTTTTCTCCTTTTTATCAGGCAATTGCCCCGCAGTCCTCTCCCCTGCGGGGCTTTTTGCGACCACCCTGTCGGAAAACCACAAGACCCGGTCGCTTTCGACCTGCACCATTGCGTGTCACATCCCGTCACGCGAGGTCCCAGATGAGCGTTGCCACCGCAAGCCCGGCCATTCGCCCCGTCGAGGGGATCGGATGCCTGCTGGCGAGCATGGTGTTCTTCGCCAGTCAGGACGCGATGATGAAATTCCTGCTTGAGGAGTATCCGGTCTGGATGCTGATCGGGGTGCGCGGGATGATCAGCACGGCGATCCTTCTGCCGCTCATCATCTGGGTCAGCGGCGCGCGCAGCCTCGCGACGCCGCTCTGGCCGCTGCACCTCTTGCGCGCGGTGCTTTTTGCCATGGGCTTCAGCCTCTTCTACGCGGCCTTTCCCTTCATGGGGTTTGCCGAGGTGGTGACGATCTTCTTTTCCGCCCCGCTGATGACCGCGATCTTTGCCGCGCTCTTCTTGCGCGAAACCATCGGGCCCTACAGGGGTGGCGCGCTGATCGTGGGGTTCATCGGTATTCTCATCGCCATCCGCCCCGGTGCGGATACGTTTCAATGGGTCGCGATCCTGCCGCTGATCTGTGCGGTGACCTATGCGCTCAGCCAGATCGTCGCGCGCCAGATCGGCGAGCGTGACAGCACGCTGGTCGTGGGGCTCTATACTCTGGCACCCTCGGTCTTCATCGTGGCGGGCATGGGCTGGGGCCTGAATGCGGTGATCGACCTCGGCCCCGAGTATAAGCACCTGCGCTTTGCCTATCCGATGCCCAGCGCCGAGACACTGCCCTGGCTCATCGTGACGGGCGTGGTGGGAATGTTCGCCTATCTGCTCATTTCGCGCGCCTATCAGATCGCGCCCGCCAGTCTGATGGCACCGTTCGACTATACCTACCTGCCGATTGCGGCGGTTCTGGGCTATGTGCTGTGGGGCGAGGTGCCGCCGCTGGCGACCTTTGTCGGCATGGCGCTGATCATCGCGAGCGGCGTTTTCATCGGCTACCGCGAGATCGTGACCGCGCGCCGGGCCAAGGCGGTGCATATCGCGCCCACGGCACCCTATGTGGCGGACGTGCCCCACCGGGAAGACGGGGTATGACCGATGTCACGGCCCTGCCCGACACCGCACGATCACGCGGCATCCTGCTGGTCTTCTGTGCAGGCCTGTTGTGGTCCACCGTGGGTCTTGGCATTCGCCTGATCGAGGATGCCGCCGCCTGGCAAATTCTCTTCACCCGATCCTTCAGCCTGACCATCCTGCTCTTTGTGGTGATCCGCTGGCGCACCGGGCAGGACCCGGTGCGGCTGGCCCTTGCCACGGGTCTGCCCGGGCTGCTGGGCGGGCTGTCGCTGGTGGCGGCCTATGGCGGCGGCATCTACGCGATCCAGACCACATCCGTGGCCAATGCCATGCTGCTTTTTGCCTCGGCGCCTTTCATGGCGGCGATCCTCGGCCTGATCGTGCTGCGCGAAGCGGTGCGGCCCATCACCTGGGCCGCCATCGGCGTGGCCATGCTGGGCATCTCCATCATGGTGCGCGACGACACAGCCACAGCGTCGGTCGCGGGCAATTTGGCGGCCCTCGGCTCGGCCTTCGGCTTTGCGGTGTTCACGGTCATCATCCGCTGGGGCAAATCCGGCGAGATGCTGCCGCTGGTCTTCATCTCGGGCATTCTGGGCGTTCTGGTCATGGGTGCCGTCTGCGTGGTTCTGGACCTGCCGCTGATCCTGGCCCCGCGGGATGCGGGAATCGCGCTGACCATGGGGGTGTTCCAGGTGGGCGCGGGGCTGGTTCTCTACACGCTTGGCTCGAAATCCGTTCCGGCCGCCGAACTGACCCTGCTGTCGCTGGCGGAGGTCGTGCTTGGCCCGCTCTGGGTCTGGCTGTTCCTGGGCGAGATGACCTCGCGCAGCGCGCTCATGGGGGGGGCGATCCTGCTTGCGGCCATCGCCGCCAACGCCACATTGGGCAAGCGCCGCCGACCGCCGCCGCACGTCTGAAACCCGCGCCGCGGCACCCTATCGGGCGCCGCACAGGCCCCTTTGCGGGGTTTTTTCCCCATGCCCCTCGCAATCGGAGGTGATTTACCCCATTTTACCCGCAACAACCCCGCTTTCCTAAGGTCAAAGCATGGCCTATAAGCGGCAAAAACAACGGGCACCGCCCCTGTCGCAAGGGCGCTGCAACGGTCGAGGAACCAGATGGCAAAGAAAACACATGACGACGACGTCGCCTTCATCAAGGCGCTGGCCGAGCTTCTGAACGACAACGAACTGACCGAGCTTCAGGTCAAGCGCGAATACGGCGAGGCAGACAGCC
>FYBJ01001446.1_pt2 | contig 15738 bp, 11 predicted proteins | sample 1134611 | NCBI WGS metagenome assembly FYBJ01 (sample SAMEA104116008, study PRJEB20421) | marine metagenome | isolation source: marine | reverse complement strand
GGTCCGGTTGCCGGATCGGCCCTTTTCATTCCGGGCCAAAGGAGTAACCCATGGCAAAACGTGACTTCTACGAGGTGCTTGGCGTCAGCAAGGGGGCTTCCGCGGACGAGATCAAAAAGGCTTACCGTCGCAAGGCCAAGGACTTGCACCCGGACCGCAACGCCGACAACCCGGAAGCCGAGGCGCAGTTCAAGGAAGCCAACGAAGCCTACGAAATTCTCAAGGACGCCGAGAAAAAGGCGGCCTATGATCGCTTCGGTCACGCCGCATTCGAAGGTGGTATGGGCGGTGGCGGCCCTCGCGGTGGCCCCCAAGGCCAGGGCGACTTCGCCAGCGCCTTCTCGGACGTGTTTGACGATCTGTTTGGCGATTTCATGGGCGGTCGCGGTGGCGGTGGGCGTCAGCGGGCGGCGCGCGGGGCGGATCTGCGTTATAATATGCGGGTCACGCTTGAAGACGCCTATGCCGGCATCCAGAAAACCATCAATGTCCCCGGCACGGTGCAATGTGAAAACTGTTCCGGTTCGGGCGCCGAAGGCGGGGCGGAACCCACCACCTGCCCCACATGCTCGGGCATGGGCAAGGTGCGTGCACAACAGGGTTTCTTCACTGTTGAACGCACTTGTCCCACCTGTTCGGGGCTTGGTCAGATCATCAAGAATCCCTGCAAAAGCTGCGGCGGTCAGGGCCGAACCGAGAAAGACCGCGCGCTTAGCGTGAATATCCCGGCGGGCGTTGAAACCGGTACCCGCATTCGCCTTGCGGGTGAGGGTGAGGCCGGGATGCGTGGCGGTCCGTCAGGCGATCTCTACATCTTTATCGAGGTGGCCGCGCACAAAATCTTTGAACGCGAAGGCCCCAATCTCTATTGCCGTGTTCCGGTCAGCATGACCAAGGCGGCGCTGGGGGGTGACATAGAGGTGCCCACGATCGACGGTGGCCGCAGCCGGGTAAAAATCCCTGCCGGGTCTCAATCGGGCCGTCAGATGCGCCTGCGGGGCAAGGGCATGCCCGCGCTGCGCGGCGGCGGTGCCGGAGACATGATGATCGAACTGGCGGTGGAAACCCCGGTCAACCTGACCGGCCGCCAAAAAGAGCTTCTGCGCGAATTCGAGGATCTCTCGGAAGAGAACAATCCCGAAAGCAGCAGCTTTTTCAAATCGGTCAAAGGGTTCTGGGATTCGATGAAGGGCTGATCTTGCCGTAAGGCGGGCCTTGCCCGCCTTACGTGCCGTTTGCGGCAATCACTTCACGATCGGCGCGATCATGTACAGGGCCTGAAGGGCCAAACCAGGGCTCAGATTCGGAATGGCCTGGGCCAGTATCTGTTCCATCGCGCCCGTTGCGTACATCTCTGACAGGGCGCGATCCACAAGCACGCGAAAATCGCTGTCGCCCCGCGTCATGGCCAACCCCTGTTTTTCGATCGTCAGGATATCGCCCGACAGCTTGAATTTGTCGCGCATGGCACTTTTTGCATACAGGCCCGACAAAATGGCCTGATCCGCGAAATAGGCATCAATTGTGCCCTGTTCCATCGCCTTCATGCCATCGTCGTGGGATACGAACCGCTCTACCGTCGCGTTGACGTTGGCTGATTTCAGCGAGTTGTTCAGCGCCATTTCGGTCGTGGTGTCGCGTCGCACGCCCAGCCGCTTGCCCGCCAGATCCAGGAAATTTTCGGAAGCGCTCGCCGGAAGAATAAGCGCGGTTCCGTCTACATAGGTTGGGATGGAAAAATCAACCAACGCCCGCCGCTCCAGAGTGATCGTCGCGGCGCCACAATGAAGATCGATCTCGCCGCTGGCGACTTTCTCGAACCGGTTTTGCGCGTCAACCGGGACGAACTGCACGTTCAAATTCGCCAGCTTCAAGTGGTTGGCAATGGCCTGGGCCACCTGAACACAGACCAGCGGGGTAAAGCCCGCCGGCTCGCCCGATTCCAACTGATATGACATGGGCGCCGCATCCAGGCGGTATCCCAGGTTCAGTTCCCCGGTTTCCTTAATCCGCTCCAGGGTTTGGGCCGTGGCCGGAAAAGCAAGAGCAACCGTAGCGAGGGTTGCCAGAATCAAGATACGCATGAAATGTCCTGTCATGAATATGGGCGAGGCCCGGAAAAAGCTGTGCAAATCTTCCCATCAATTCTCGATCACCACAACCCTGCCAAAGGTTAATCCTCTGGCGCGATGCGGATGATACCGACGCAATACCGACGCGATACCGACGTAATACCGACGTTGGTCCCGGCGTTAACGATTTTGGTTTTTAACGTTTCGTTTACCGAGTTTTGGCAGGGTTCCCGCATGTCCGATCCGCCCGCCTTTGCCGAAAAGCCGCTGTCGCTGTTTTCAAGCGACGAGGCGCCGGCCACTCAACTGCCCAACAGGCGGACACCCTCCTATATTGCCGATCATCGCAAGCGGCTGCGGGCGCGGTTCCTGTCCGGTGGCGCACAGGCGATGCCGGATTACGAATTGCTTGAACTGGTCCTGTTCCGCGCCATACCGCGCCAGGATGTCAAGCCATTGGCTCATAACCTTCTGGAAACATTCGGGGATTTCAATGGTGTCCTGTCCGCCCCCTTTCTGCGCCTGACCCAGGTCAAGGGCGTTGGCGAGGCCGTTGTGACCGAGTTGAAGATCGTCGAGGCGGCCGCCCATCGTCTGGCGCGCGCGCGGGTGATGCAGCGCCATGTCCTGTCGGGCTGGGACGCGCTTTTGGACTATTGCCGCACCACCATGGCGCATCGCGACACGGAACAGTTCCGGGTGTTGTTCCTTGATACGAAAAACACTCTGATCGCCGACGAAGAGCAGGCCAGGGGCACCGTCAACCATGTCCCGGTCTATCCTCGGGAGGTGGCAAAACGGGCACTGGAACTGAACGCCAGTGCCTTGATTCTAGTGCATAATCACCCTTCCGGCGATCCCACGCCCTCGGATGCCGATATCGACATGACCGACAAGATCAACGCCGCCGCTCAGGCCTTGGGACTCTCGTTGCACGATCATCTGATCATCGGAAAATCGCGCGAACTCAGCTTTCGATCCGAGGGATTTCTTTAACGCACCCACACTTCGACGCGCCGATTCACCTGCCGCCCCCAGGCGCTGTCGTCGCAGGCCATGGGCATCGCCTCGCCAAAGGCAACAACCTCCAGGTTCAGGCGATCCGGGTTGGCAGTCTCGGCTGCGGCCAGCACCGCATCCCGCACGGCCATGGCGCGCTTGCGGGCGATTTCCCGATTGCCGGCTGCTGGCCCTTCGCCATCGGAAAATCCAGCAAAAACAAGGCGTCGCGCATCAAAATGCCCCGCCTCGACCGCCCGCGCCAGCTGTTGCACATTCGAACGGGACTGGGCGTCCAGCCTTGAAGACCCGGTTTGAAACCGGAAAGAGGTCGTCAGCCGTTGCAGGGGGGCCAAGGTCTGGATCAGGCGCTGCAACTCAGAAAGTGGCACCTCTTCTCCGGCTGCGGCGATGGCGTTTGCAAATCGATCGCCTTGTAGATTGATCGGTATTTCCTCGGCGGTCTGGTCCACGAAACCCGCCCGCCGGATCACGATCTGTGCCGACGGGCTGCGCGTGTAAGACAGGAAATCGCGGGCCAGCTTGGGCTGTCGGCGGGCAGGAAAATACAGAAACATCGGAGCGTTAAGCGGATAATCCTCGGTTTTGATCGACCGCCTTGATGCCGCCAGCGAAAAGCCGCAGCTGCCCGTCAAGGTCAGCTTTTTTGCATTGCCTGAATCGGCAAAGCTGGCAATACCGATCGCAAAGGGATCGCGGCTTACAGCGGAAACAAGGGAAACATTTCGGGAATGGCGGATGATACCGTCAGCAAAGGTTAACTTGGCGCGGGCCATCAACTGGTCTTCCGCCGCCTGGGCCAGCCCGGATTGCGGTTGCATCACGTGCAGACCGATCGGTGCATCCGGCCCCCCCAAATCCTTCCAGTTGGTGATCTTTCCGGCGAAAACGCGTGCCAATTGGTTCAACGACATTGCCGTGACCGGGTTGCTTGTGGCGACAATCGGCACCATGCCGTCCAGCGCAAGAACGCGGCTTCGATTGGGCTCTGTCATGTCGCCCAGACCGGCCTCGTAGCCCAGTTGAGCTTCGCGCGGCCGAATTTCGCGAAGCGACATGGCGATGTCCGCCTCATCGGCAAGAAGATCTGCAAAACCCTCGTCAGAATTGCTGGCATGAAACCGGAACCGGGCCACCTTTTGGCCTGTGACCCTGTCGGTCAGGGTGTACTCAAACTGGGTCACGCTTTGGCTGATCCGCTCGACGTTGAAGCCTTCGCGCTGTGCAAAGGCTTCGAGCAGAGCCGGCATCAGAATTTCCGCCATGGTGGAAGAGCCGGAGATGGTCACGTCGGCGACAAAATTTACCAGATTCGGACAGCCCGGTCCTTCGCATTGAACGCCCGTACTATCCACGGTGAGTTCACCATAGACGGTGTCCACACGATAGAATTCACCGTCAAATCCCCGCAAGGTGCCGGTGATTTCAACCCGCCCGTCCTGGGATGTCAGCGTGACATCCTGCGAGATAGCCGGAAAAGCGTACACAAATAGGAAAAGTGCGGCGAGAGTCGCCGCACGAAGGTTCAACATGTTCCGTCCTGATCCGAAATCTCAGTTCTGCGCGATCTTCAGGTCTTGTAGCAGGTTTTTCAACACAAGATACTCACCCGAGGCCTCACAACCGGGAATTTCCAGCATCAAGTCATGAATCGCGGCCACGCGGCCAACCTGCAATTCTATGGACTGAGCCTTGACGCTTTGACCGCAGTTTGCCTTTGAAATCTCGGCCTCGATGCTCATTTGCACGGTCCCCGGCGACTGTATCGAGCCTGAAGGGAAAGTGTACACCTGCGCCAATTGCGGTTCGGCAAGGTTTGTATCGCCCAGACGAACAAGAAACCCGCCCGAGCCGTCGATCACGGCCAGGCTGTCGCGTGGGGCGCCGCTCCAGACATGTCCGGACTCACCGTACCCGGCCCCGAATTCAAGCGCGTGCAGCTCAAGCCCGCCTTGCCCTTGCCACTGGATTGCGACCCGGTCGTAGAATGCCAACGCGTCTACACGAGCCGTTGCCACCGCGCCATCGCCGTTGGGAAACACGGCTGCAAACATGGCGTTCTGGGCAAGCGCCGGGGCCGATACAATCAGGCTACCGTCAGATCCGACCGTTTCGGTGAACCGAAGGCCGGCATGATGAAATGTCACGCGCTCCCCTGCCTGGCACGGGGCGTCCAGGCGCAACTCGACCATGGCGGCAGCCAGGGGATTCGCCTGCAATGCGGATTCGCAGCCCGGAGCGGGCGCGGCTTCTTCCTGCGGCAGCAATCCTACCGGCGGGTCCTTGGCAACGACAAGCACAACGGGTTGTTCCGGCAGCGATGCATCGGGCGAGCGATCCTGAGGTAGAGTCGGCAAAAGACGGGCAGAGGATGTTCTGGGCGCGCTGAGTGCGCCGGGCAGTCCTGCTTTCTCTGGCAGCGTAACACGTGCTGCCTGGGACGCTGCGGGGGCGATTACAGCCTGGCTGGCCTCGGTGCTTTGCATGAAAAATCCGATTGAGATCGCAACAGAAAATGTTGCGCCTGCAAGGGCATATCTACGGTATACGTTCTTCATTATCGCCATTTCGCGCTCCAACCATTTACTGCCCCGCGACATGACCATCCCAACAAAAAAGGGCGCACATATGGCGCCCTTTTGATCTTTGTCTGGCCTGTTGTGGCTAGATCAGCCGGCCATGGCAATGCTTGAACTTCTTGCCCGAGCCACAGGGGCAGGGTTCGTTCCGGCCCGGATTACCCCAGGTTGACTGATCATTTTCGTCAAATTCCGGCGCGGCATCCGCCAAAGCGGGGGCCGCGGTCTGGGCCGCAACAGACTGGGCGGCCGCATCTTCCATGACCTGCCGTTGCTGACTCATTTCCAGGGCAAGCTGCTGCTGCTCTTCTTCTGTCATCGGGCGAATGCGCGACAAGGTTGCCGTCACATCTTCGCGCAGACTGTCCAGCATGTGTTCGAACAGCTGGAAGGCCTCGTTCTTGTACTCGTTCAGCGGATCCCGCTGCGCATAACCCCGGAATCCGACCACCGAGCGCAGATGTTCCAGCATCAGAAGATGTTCGCGCCATTTGCTGTCAATGGTTTGAAGCAAAACCTGCTTTTCCACCATGCGCATGGCTTCAAGACCGAAACTTGACGCTTTCTTGGCCATCATCTCGTCGGCGGCATTTTCCAGCCGTTCCCGGATGGTCTCGTCGTCCACACCTTCTTCATTGGCCCATTCGATCACTGGCACATCAAGGCTCAGTTTTTCGATGCATGCGGCGTACAGGCCCTCGGTATCCCACTGATCGGCATAGGACTTGGGCGGCATATACTGTTCGATGAGGTCGGCAATCACGTCATGGCGCATATCCTGAGCGATTTCAGACAGATCCTTGGCTTCCATGATTTCGCGACGCTGGCTGAAGATCACCTTGCGCTGATCGTTCATCACGTCATCAAACTTCAGAAGCTGTTTTCGGATATCAAAGTTGCGGCCTTCAACCTTGGCCTGTGCACGTTCGAGCGACTTGTTCACCCAAGGGTGCACTATGGCTTCTCCGTCCTTCATGCCCAGGGTCGACAGCACCTTGTCGAGCCTTTCGGAACCGAAGATGCGCATCAGGTCGTCTTCCAGGCTTAGGAAGAATGCCGAGCGACCCGGATCGCCCTGCAGCCCCGAACGCCCCCTCAGCTGGTTGTCAATCCGCCGGCTTTCATGCCGCTCCGTGGCGAGCACGAACAGGCCGCCAGCGGCCTTGACCGCTTCCTCGTCGGCCTTGTGGCCCTGTTCGATCTGCGCGCGAATTGCCTCGTGGTCGCCTTCCGGGTTTGCCGTGATGGCTTCGAGAACCTTGAATTCGACGTTCCCGCCAAGTTTGATGTCGGTTCCGCGCCCGGCCATGTTGGTGGCGATGGTCACCGCGCCCAGTTTGCCTGCGTCGGCCACGATCTGGGCTTCTTGTTCGTGTTGGCGCGCGTTCAGAACGTTGTGTTTGATGTTGGCCTTGGTCAGCAACTCCGACAGGAATTCGGATTTCTCGATCGAGGTAGTGCCAACCAGCATAGGCTGGCCCTTGGCGTTGCTTTCCTTGATTGTCTCGACGATGGCATCGTATTTCTCGCGCGCAGTCCGATAAACCGCGTCATCGTCGTCCTGGCGGGCCACGGGGCGGTTGGTGGGCACTTCGACCACTCCAAGACCATAGATCTCGGAAAATTCGTCTGCCTCTGTCGCAGCGGTGCCCGTCATGCCTGCCAGCTTGTCATAAAGGCGGAAATAGTTCTGGAACGTCACCTGGGCGAGCGTCACGTTCTCGGGTTGAATATCGCAGCCTTCCTTGGCCTCGATGGCTTGATGCAAGCCGTCAGACAGGCGGCGTCCGGCCATCATGCGCCCGGTGAATTCGTCAATCAGCACCACCTGGCGGTCGCGCACGATATAGTCCTTGTCCTTGGTGAACAGCTTGTGCGCGCGCAGACCCTGATTGATGTGATGCACGATGGTGGTGCTTTCGGGGTCATACAGGCTCTGGTTCTCCTGCAACAATCCCCTTGCCTGAAGCTGCGCTTCCAGGAACTCGTTGCCGTCGTCAGTAAACGTGACGTTGCGGGTCTTTTCGTCCAAGGTAAAATGTTCGTCCTGAAGCTCGGGGATAATTTTGTCGATGGCGACATAAAGATCGCTGCGGTCCTGGGCCGGCCCCGATATGATCAGCGGCGTACGCGCTTCATCGATAAGGATGCTGTCCACCTCGTCCACAATGGCAAAGTAGTGATCGCGCTGCGACATCTCGCGCAGCTCGCCTTTCATGTTGTCGCGCAAATAGTCAAAGCCCAGCTCGTTGTTGGTGGCATAGGTCACGTCGCAGGCATAGGCCTGACGCTTTTCGTCATCCGGCTGTTGTGGGTAAACCACGCCGGTTGTCATGCCAAGCGCGGCGAAAACATTGCCCATCCAATCGGCATCCCTACGGGCGAGGTAATCGTTGACGGTCACGATATGCACACCCTTGCCGGTGAGCGCGTTCAGATAGGCCGGAAACGTGGCCACCAGGGTTTTGCCTTCGCCCGTTTTCATCTCGGAAATATTGCCCTGATGCAGAAAGATGCCACCCATCAACTGCACATCGAAGGCCCGAAGGCCAAGCGCGCGCCGCGCCGCCTCGCGGCAGATGGCGAACGCCTCGGGCAGGATTTCGTCAAGATCTTCCCCGCCCTTGGCGCGCTCGGCCAGCTCAACCGTCTTGGCCTTGATTTCGTCATCCGACAGCTTCTCGAAATCCGGCTCCAGAGCGTTGATCTTCGCTACGAGAGGGCTTGTTGCCTTGACCTTGCGGTCGTTCGGTGTCCCGAATACCTTTTTGGCAAGTTTTCCCATTCCGAGCATATGATTTGTCCTTCGTTGACACTTATCGCTAGGCATTTGCTTGCCGACCCGGCCCGCCACCCATAAAAACGGGCAAACTACCTGTTTGCCTCGGCCTCAAAGCGATGTAAGCGGCGTTAGTAACAGTGTCAACGTCGCCTTCCCGCGCGGCTCCAACCAAGGACTAAACGATGTCGAAACTCCTCGAATTGCTACGCCCCACCGTATTGGCCGTTGCTCTGGTCGCGCCCGCGATGGCGCAAGATGCACCGGGCATTGACACGGTCATGGCGCAAGTGAACGGCCAAGAGATCACATTGGGCGAGATGATCGCCGTCCGTGGTGCTTTGCCTCAGCAGTATCAGACGTTGCCGCCGGAGGTTCTGTTCAGGGGTATTCTGGATCAACTGGTGCAACAGACAACGCTTGCGCAGGCGTTGCAGGGTGACGTTCCACGCCACGTTGAGATCGCGCTGACCAATGAACGGCGCGCGCTTCTGGCGGCCGAGGTGCTGCAAGCGTTCCTGGCCGACCAAGCCTTTGGCGAAGACGATATCCAGGCCGCTTACGACGCGAAATATGCCGACTACCAGGGCGCGGCGGAATTCAATGCATCGCATATTCTGGTCGAAACCCGGGAAGAGGCCGTTGCAATCCGGGCCGAGCTGGAAAATGGTGCGGATTTCGCCGAAATGGCCAAGATGAAATCCACCGGGCCTTCCGGTCCTTCGGGAGGAGAACTTGGATGGTTTGGCAAGGGCCAGATGGTTGAGCCATTCGAAGTTGCAGTGGCGGCCTTGAACGTGGGCGAGATTTCTCAACCTGTGGAAACCCAGTTCGGCTGGCACGTCATCTCTCTCAACGATATGCGCCAGACACAGGCCCCATCGTTGGAAGATGTCCGCGACGAGCTTATGAACGAAGTTCAGACCAATGCCGTGGATGCATTTGTCACCCGGTTGTCCACGCAGGCAGATATAGATCTGTCCGGCGCCGAGGGGATCGACCCGACACTGATCCAGCGCAGCGATTTGCTTGAAACGGACGAACCCGGTAACTGACCATGGCCAAGATAACGCATGTTTCGCCGCTGGCGCCCGCTGAATTTCCCAATCTGCCGCGTGTCAAGGGGGCGGAATATGCCGCCGCTGCCGCCGGGATCAGGTATCAGGGGCGCAAAGATGTCATGCTGGCCCGGTTGGCGCCGGGCAGCGCCGTGGCGGGGGTTTTCACCAAATCCTCGACACGGTCGGCCCCGGTTCTGGACTGCCAGGTCAAGATCGGAGCACACAGGGAAGAGGGCGCGGCAATCATTGTGAATGCGGGCAACGCAAACGCGTTTACCGGCCGCAACGGTGCCGAAGCCACGGATGCAGTGACCGGGGCCGTGGCCGAATGCCTGAAGCTGCCCCAGGCACGGGTGTTTTCCTCGTCGACCGGTGTGATCGGCGAGCCGCTGCCGCATGGTCGGATCACGGCAAAGCTTGACGAACTGGCGGCGGCCCTGTCTGAAACCGCGATCCGCGAGGCAGCCGAGGCCATACGCACAACCGACACCTTTGCCAAAGGGGCCGGAGCGTCGATAGAGATCGACGGCAAGACTGTAAACATAGCCGGGATTGCCAAAGGATCGGGCATGATCGCGCCGGATATGGCAACCATGCTGGTTTACATCTTTACCGATGCCGGGGTCGAGCAAGCGTTGCTACAGAAGATGTTGTCCGAACTGACGGACTTGACGTTCAACAACATCACCGTTGACAGCGACACATCGACATCCGACACGCTTTTGCTTGCCGCGACAGGGGCGTCGGGCGTTCAAGTCACATCCAATGACGGGCCGTTTCGCGCTGCGCTGCACGACGTTATGCTTGACCTTGCGCATCAGGTCGTGCGCGACGGCGAAGGGGCGACGAAGTTTCTGGAAATTCGAGTAACGGGCGCCGCGTCCAACACCGATGCCCGCACGCACGCGTTGGCGATTGCAAATTCGCCATTGGTAAAAACGGCGGTGGCCGGTGAAGACCCGAATTGGGGCCGTGTGGTCATGGCAATCGGCAAGAGTGGCGCCGCAGCAGATCGTGATTTGCTGGCGATCAGCTTTGGCGATGTTCTGGTGGCTGAACAAGGCTGGGTTTCGCCCGGTTACAGGGAAGATCTTGGCGCGGCGTATATGAAGAACCAGGACCTGGTGATTTCCGTCGATCTTGGGATTGGTTCAGGGGAGGCAACCGTCTGGACCTGCGATCTGACGCACGGATATATAACGATCAACGCTGACTATCGTTCATGAAGACAGTTCTGGTTTCTGCCGTAGCGCTTGTTGACGTAGACGGCCGAGTGCTGTTGGCGCAGCGTCCGGCCGGCAAATCGATGGCCGGCCTTTGGGAGTTCCCGGGCGGCAAGGTGGAGCCCGGTGAAACGCCGGAAGCGGCGCTGATCAGGGAATTGCAGGAAGAGTTGGGGATCAACACATGGGCAAGTTGCCTTGCGCCGCTGACTTTCGCGTCGCACAGCTATGATGATTTTCACCTTCTGATGCCGCTGTTTGTCTGTCGGAAATGGGCGGGCATACCAACCTCTCAAGAGGGGCAGGCGTTGCGTTGGGCTCGGCCTGAAAACCTGCGGGAATTCAAGATGCCGCCGGCGGATATTCCGCTAATCCCCATAATTAGAGATTGGATCTAGCGAAAACGCCTACATTTTGTGCGTAAACGCGATATATTGTGCGTGTTTGTGGGGAACTTGTTCTTCTCACGAACAAAAATTTACGTTACTTTTACGTTAGTGTGACATCTTTGCGGATACCGCGCTTTAGCACAAGGACCAAATCCGAACTGTCAAACTACTGGGGATATTTGACATGCTTAGGACAATAACAGTGAGCAGCAGGGTTTCCATTCAAGGAACCTTTGTGAAGGCTTTGCCTGGTGGTCGGATATCCGTTCGCGTGGGTAACGCGATCTACTCCGGCAAGCCAATCACGTCTGCCAACAGATAATCATTCACCGATCTCACGGGACAAAACGAAAATGAGGGGCGCCGCAAGCGCCCCTCTTTTTTTTCTAGTCAAGCGTACGGTTGACTTCTTCGCGCTCGAAGATTTCGATGACATCGCCTTGGCGAATATCGTCGTAGTTCTCGAATGCCATGCCGCATTCCTGGCCGGATTGCACCTCGGCAACTTCATCCTTGAAGCGCTTGAGTGTCTTCAACGTACCTTCGTGAATCACTACGTTGTCACGCAACAGGCGCACGCCGGCCGAGCGACGCGCAATGCCCTCGGTCACAAGACAGCCGGCAACCTTGCCGACATTCGAGACTTTGAACACGTCCTTGATCTCGGCATACCCGATGAAGTTTTCCTTGATTTCCGCGCTCAGAAGGCCAGATGCGGCGGCTTTCACGTCATCCACGAGGTCATAGATCACCGAATAGTAGCGAATCTCCACACCTTTCTGGTTGGCTGTATTTCGCGCCGAGGCGTTGGCCCGGACGTTGAAACCCATGATCGGGGCGCCGGATGCCTCGGCAAGGCCAACATCGGTCTCGGTGATTGCGCCAACACCCGAGTGCAGCACGCGGACTCGCACTTCGTCGTTGCCGATCTTTTCCATCGCCTGAACGATAGCTTCGGCCGAGCCCTGAACATCCGCCTTTACAAGAATAGGAAGTTCCGAGACGCTCTCGTCTTCCTTGGCTTTGGCCATCAGTTGTTCCAACGTCGTGGCGGCACCAGCAGCGGCGCGCTTGTCCTTGGCGACCTGGGCGCGATATTCGGCAATCTCACGGGCCTGCGCCTCGGTCTCGGTAACGTTCAGAACATCGCCCGCTTCGGGTGTGCCATTCAGGCCCAACACCTCGACAGGAACCGAAGGCCCGGCCTCTTCCACGCGTTCCCCCTTGTCGTTGATCAGCGCGCGGACCTTGCCGTATTGCTCGCCCACGACAAAGATATCGCCTTGGCGTAGCGTGCCTTTTTGAACCAGAACGGTTGCAACCGGGCCGCGACCCACGTCCAACTGTGCCTCGATCACGGCACCTTGCGCGGCGCGATCCGGGTTGGCCTTGAGTTCAAGGATTTCCGACTGGAGCGCAATGGCTTCCAGAAGTTCGTCCAGCCCCTGTCCGGTGATTGCGGATACTTCGACATCCTGCACTTCGCCCGACATCTTTTCGACGATGACTTCGTATTGCAGCAATTCAGCCCGCACCTTGTCCGGGTCGGCCGCAGGTTTGTCGATCTTGTTGATCGCCACGATCATCGGCACTTGCGCGGCCTTGGCGTGGTTGATCGCCTCGATGGTCTGCGGCATCACCGAATCGTCGGCCGCCACAACCAGAACAACAATGTCTGTAACCTGAGCACCACGCGATCGCATCGACGTAAATGCCGCGTGGCCCGGTGTGTCAAGAAAGCTCAGAACCGCGCCGCTGTCGGTTGTCACCTGATAGGCGCCGATATGCTGAGTGATCCCGCCCGCTTCGCCGGCAACCACCTTGGCATCGCGGATCGCGTCCAGAAGCGAGGTCTTGCCATGGTCGACGTGACCCATAATGGTAATCACCGGCGGTCGCGGCTGAAGATCCTCTTCCGTGTCGTCGCCATCGGAAATGACATCTTCGACATCGGCATCCGAAACGCGCACAACCTTGTGGCCAAATTCCTCGATGATCAGTTCCGCGGTGTCAGCGTCTATCGTCTGGTTCTGCGTGACCATCATGCCCATGTTCATGAGCGCCTTGACCACGTCAGCCACGCGCTCTGCCATCCGGTTGGCCAGTTCCGACACGACAATCGCTTCGGGCAGCTGTACTTCGCGGATCACCTTTTCGCGCTCCACAGGGCCGCCCATCGCCTTCTGACGCGCGCGTTCCTGCTTACGCTTCATGGCAGCCAGCGATTTCTGCCGCCCACCTTCGCCCGAAAGCGCCTGGTTCAGCGTCAACTTGCCGGAACGGCGGCCATCGTCGCGTCCCTTGCCCCGGTTCGAGCGTTGATCGCGTTCACGATCCTGCTTGCGCGGGGTCGCCGCCGGAGCGGGTTTGCCCGCACCGGGGTTGCGCGCGGCAGGCTCTGTCGTTGGCTGTGAGACGGCAGCGGCGGCTTCGGCTTCGGCACGTTTGGCCGCGGCCTCTTCCTCGGCGCGCTTGCGGTCTTCTTCTTCGGCTTTCTTGCGGGCCTTTTCCTCGGCCTCGCGCTGCTCGCGTTCTTTTTCCTCGGCTTCTTGCCGACGGCGTTCGCGCTCTTCGGCGCGTGCCTTTTCCTCGGCTTCGCGTGCCGCTGCCTCGTCGGCTTCACGCGCCTTGGCAGCGTGCAACGCCTTCAGGCGGCGCTCCATCTCCGCATCCGATATTCCGGCTGGGCGTCGCGCCGGATCGCCTCCGGGCGTCTTCGCAGAAGATGCACCCGGTTTCCCGGCGCCGGGTTTGGGAACCACAACACGTTTGCGCTTGGTTTCCACCACGACATTCTTGGTCCGGCCATGGCTGAAGCTTTGCTTCACATTGCCCGACCGGTTGCCGCCACGCAGACCCAGGGTTTTTTTACCGTCGTTATCGCTCATCTGGCCGTCTTTTCCTTTCCGATGGCCCCTGCCACCGTAATTCCGCGAACGCCTTTTAATCTTTGGGCCTCCTCTACAACACGTAGAGTGAGTCCACCAGACGCAAGCGCCCCATGTATCACAGTTTGTCGCCCAAATGCCAAACCCAATTCAAAGGCGGTCATCCAGTCGATATGTGCGCCGTCATCTGGCGGTCGCAACTTGCTTTTGCCTCTCTCGGAACCATCCGATGCCTGAAGCAGAACTTCCGCCTGATCCTTGATCAGCCAGTCCTTTACCTTTTCGTAACCGGCGATGGCGCTTCCCGATTTTCTGGAAAGACTGATCAGCTCGACAACGCGGCGTACCAGTTGTCTTTCGACCTCATCAACCAGCCCTTCGGGCGCCGCCACCCGAGTCTTGGCGGCGCGGGAAAACAGCCCCTTGTGCGCCGCCTTGGCGATGGCATCGCGATCCGCCCGGATCCAGATGCCGCGTCCGGGCAGCTTGCCGGAAATATCCGGCACGATCTGGTCATCGGGTCCGACCACGAACCGCACCAGTTCGACGCGCGGCGCAACCTCTCCGGTCACGATGCACTTGCGTTCCGGTTCGCCGCTCCGGTCGTTGGGTCGCCCACCGCGTCCCATGTCGTGCCCCCGGGGCCTGAGATCAGGCCCCGGTCTCCTCTTTTGCTTCGCCGTCCGCGGCGTCACCTTCTTCGGACTGCTCCTGAGCGATCAGATCCTCGGGGTCCACCCAGCCCAGCACGATGCGCGCGGTCATCACCATATCCTGCGCCTCTTCCAGCGATGTTCCGAAAGGCTCTAGCAGGCCGTCATCCTTGACGCGCTCGCCGTCTACCGTGGTCCAGCCTCCGGCCAGTTCCCAATCGGCACAGGTTGCGAAATCTTCAAGGGTCAGAACACCGTCCTTGGCCAGCGCCTCGATCATCTGTGGCGTCAGGCCCTCAAAATTCACAAGGCTGTCTTCGACGCCCAAAGCACGGGCAGTGTCAAGCGCCGCCTTGGCCTGTGCCTCCAGGAAGTCACGCGCACGGGCCTGAAGCTCGTTTGCCGTGTCTTCGTCCACACCGTCGATCACCAGAAGTTCGTCCACCTCGACATAAGCTACTTCTTCGAGGTTGGTAAAGCCTTCGGACACCAGCAACTGGGCAAAGAACTCGTCCAGATCCAGGGTTTCCATGAACAGCGCGGTGCGCTCTTCGAATTCCTTCTGGCGACGCTCGGATTCCTCGGCCTCGGTCATGATATCGATATCAAGATTTGTCAGCTGCGAGGCTAGACGCACGTTCTGGCCGCGGCGGCCAATCGCCAGCGACAGTTGCTCGTCCGGGACAACCACTTCGATCTTGCCGGCTTCCTCGTCCAGAACCACCTTTGACACTTCCGCCGGTTGCAGCGCGTTCACCAGGAAGGTCGGCTGATCCTCGTTCCACGGGATGATGTCGATCTTTTCGCCCTGAAGTTCGTTCACGACGGCCTGAACACGGCTGCCGCGCATACCCACACAGGCCCCCACGGGATCGATCGAGCCATCATAGGAAATCACGGCGATCTTGGCGCGCGAACCGGGATCGCGGGCCACGGCCTTGATTTCGATGATGCCGTCATAGATTTCCGGCACTTCCATCTTGAACAGTTCGGCCATGAATTCCGGCGCGGTGCGGCTCAGGAAAATCTGCGGGCCACGGGTCTCGCGGCGCACGTCCTTGATATAGCAGCGGA
>FYBJ01002103.1_pt1 | contig 15743 bp, 10 predicted proteins | sample 1134611 | NCBI WGS metagenome assembly FYBJ01 (sample SAMEA104116008, study PRJEB20421) | marine metagenome | isolation source: marine | reverse complement strand
CGTGCATGAAGCGGTTCTCGAAGATCTTCTCTTCCAGTACGCTGGTGCCTTCGGCCGTACACAACAGCGCCATCATTTGCGCCTGCAGGTCCGTCGGGAAACCCGGAAACGGCTTGGTCGTCACGTCAACAGCCTGAACGCGGCCATTGCGGCGGCACACTTTCAACCCTCTCGCGGTCTCTTCAACGTCAATCCCGGCTTCGTCCAGCTTTTCGACGAACGCCCCGACCAGGTTCAACCGTCCGCCCAGCAGTTCCACCTCGCCGCCACAGATCGCAGGGACCAGCATATAGGTCCCCAACTCAATCCGATCGGTGACAACCTGATGCGTCGCGCCATGCAGGCGATCAACACCTTGGATTTCAATGGTAGACGTCCCTTCGCCCTCGATCTGCGCACCCATTTTGCGCAGGCATTCGACCAGATCGACGATCTCAGGCTCGCGGGCCGCGTTCTTGAGCACGGTCGTACCCTTGGCCAGCGTCGCAGCCATGACGATGTTCTCGGTCGCCCCGACAGAGGCGAAACGCATTTCGTGTACCGCGCCCTTGAGCCCGCCCGGGGCAACAGCATGCAAATAGCCGTCCTTCAGCTCGATCTCGGCACCAAGCGCTTCAAGCCCTTCGATATGCAAATCCATAGGCCGCGCGCCAATCGCACAGCCGCCGGGCAAAGACACGACCGCTTGACCAAAACGCGCCAGCATCGGACCCAGAACCAGGTTGGAAGCCCGCATTTTTCGTACGATGTCATAATCCGCGGTGTGACTGGTCAGATCGTGACTGGACATCGCAATGACCTGCCCGTCCTGCAGGGTCGACACCTCGGCCCCCAGTGACTGCAACAACGCGGTCATTGTCTTGATGTCGCTTAGGCGCGGCGCATTGGTGAGCGTCAGCGGCTCTTCACTCAAAAGCGTGGCGGGCATCAGCGTCAGACACGCGTTTTTTGCCCCTGCAATCGGGATCTGGCCGCTCAGCGCACCATTCCCTGTAACCAGAATCGAATCCATCTGCTCTTAACTCTCGCTTTTCTCGTTACCGTCGCTTTGAACCGTGCGTGCCCTGGCCTGCGCCTTGCGCCGTCCCAGGTTCGCCTTGAGCGCCGCCTTGAGCCTGTCTTCGCGCGACGCTTCGGTTTTTGCCTTTTTTCGGGGTGTGTCTTTGTCTGCCATATCCCTTCTGTACAGGAGCAGAAAAAAACCGTCCAGATACCCTTGCACCCCGTTTCGTTTGAGTCTAATCAGCCTCCCACGGCGCTGCTGTAGCTCAGAGGTAGAGCACTCCCTTGGTAAGGGAGAGGTCGAGAGTTCAATTCTCTCTCGTGGCACCATTTCGCTATTCCCCTTACTCATTTCTGCCAAGACTCTGAAAGGAAAGGCGATAATTGGAGTTCGATACCCTTCGGAACGGTCGTATTTGAGGCGCTCGGGAAATACCAGTTTGAGCACTGACTGCCCTATCTCATAATCGCTGTTTTTGTATAGCTCCCAGGGGTTTGAGAGCAGCCTGAGCGCGAGTTCGATACAATCCTCCAACTTCCCTTTAGGCGGTAGGATTTTGTCTCTCTTCTCTGTGAGAAGGATCCGCTCGCGCTCAAGTTCGTCGACCCTTGTTTCGAAGCTTTTTAAAACAGTAGCGCTCGAAACATCGAGTATACGGTTCAAGAATAGGTCGATTTGCTTTTCGTTCTCCTTCAATTGGCTGGAAAGTTCGAACTTAGCAGTCTTTGCTTCAACCCATCGCTTGTCCCAAGCTTCGCACAACATTTTCTTCGCAAGCTCAAAGAAGCCTGGCGAAGGTTGAATAGACTTCATTATCTCAGCGAACTGCTGATGAACAACCGCCCGCGGAATCGACTTTCCTTTGGCCTTACATCCGCGTGTGGGGCACGTGTAGTAGGCGTATCTTTGGCGGCAGCCTTTGGACCACGATCCCGTGATTTTTCTTCCACAGTGGTCGCATTCCATGTGATCTCTCAGTGGAAAGTCCCTGTAGTAATCTGAACGAGCGGCTGCACGACGCTTTTTTCCGGCCATAACTTCGCGAACGCGCTGATGTGTGTGAAACGAGATCAAACCCGCATGCTTTCCCTTGCGAAGTGACACCCCCCACTTTGTTGATTCCACATACCCGGCGTAAATAACCTTCTCGAGCAGACGCTTTACTGTCATTGGACGCAGTGTGCCGTCCTTTTTGTCCTTGGGGAAAAACGGGTCGGCCTCAAGGAAACGCTGCACCTCCGCCTGAGAACCAAAGCGTCCGCTCGCATAACCCTCAAGGGCATTGCGGATTACAGTAGCAAGCGGTTCGTCAAGAACCAGCTTTTTGCCACCGCGCTCTTTGTCTCTTACATATTTGTATCCTAACGGGGCCTTAAAAACCCAATATCCGCCTTCAAGACGAGCTATGCTCTTTTGCCTGTTTTGCCTCGCGATTTGCTCACGCTCCATTTGACCAGAAGCCGCCATGATCACTTCAACGAAACGGCCTTCCGGGGAATCGTCAAACTCGAAGTTTAAACATTTCACATCCGCCCCGCGGCTTGCGAGCTCCCGACGTAGCTTCAGATGAAACTCTGTATCACGCGCAAAGCGCCGCAAGTCGTCGAAAATAACTACGTAGCGTTGCCCCTTTTTTGCTTCAAGATATGCCAGCATGGCTCGCATGCCCGGACGATCCATGAAATCACCGCGACCGGAAACATCATCTGGAAATACCATTTCGACGTGCCAACCGTGCTCATCAGCGAATTTCCGACAGCGATGCTCCTGGCTTTGCAATCCAGCGCCCTCGATACGTTGTTTTACAGAGGACACTCGGCAGTAAACGAGAGCCTTCAGGCGTGATTTATGATGATCAGCTTTGACTGTCATGATTCAATCCATTCGGTTATTGAGGAGCTTCACCGGATTATGATGCGGGCAGAATTGGTAATTTCTCAATCCTACATGAAATCCAGCGGTATGTTTTAATGTGGGATCACGGTGAAATCTAATTACGATATTGATTTCTTACACAGGAATCGCCTAAATGGAACCTAGGCACATGTACCCACCTCATTACGCCTATCTTTATGCGTTTCTTGTGGTGGGTTAATGTCAAACCCCAAGTCAACAAAGCATACGACAATTACCCATAGCGCCTTCAGAATCTCTTCCTTTTGCCCTGCGCTCAAATTTGAATTGTCTAGAAACTCTTGGTATCTATCCACATCAAAGTGCAGTGTTTGCGAAAACTCAGGAAGGTCAGTACGCTTGTTTACTGCCCTCCCATTTTCGTCGAGCATCGTCGATATATTAGCGTCTGACCTTCGCATGCCATTCCCCCGGTACGTCTAATAGCTTCGAGGTTATAGGTTGGCCAAAAGTCGAAAATATTTCAAGTCATTGTTTTAACTCGATATTATCAAGGATAAAGCATGGCCAAATTCAAGGATAGATAAGAATAGTATTCTTGCAGTAAGAGAAATTTGGAACCAATCGAAGAATAGCGTCCACCGCCATGCCTCTAAGGAGTGCGTATAAACTTTCGAATTCTTGGTCTCGGAATGCAGGTAAGGCGATTCGTTTCCGTACTTCACATCACTGTATTTTTTGACATGGTCTATTTGGGCGGTTTGTTAGGCTCAGGCCCCTTTGATTTCAGGATTACAACGTGATTCACGGTTCAAAAAATAAGCGGCAAACATGTCTGATCTTTTTGGCTATCGGATGTCCAGATGGCGCGTCTTGAGCCCTTCTTTCCAAAGCCCCATGGGAAGCCTCGCGTTGACGACCGTCGCGTCCTGAGCGGGATTACCTTCATCAATCGCAACGGGTTACGTTGGCGCGACGCGCCCAAGGAATACGGTCCACACAAGACACTCTATACCCGCTGGAAGCGTTGGAGCGATAAGGGCATCTTCGCCGAGATCCTGATTGGGTTGGCTGCTGACCACGGCGAGGAGAAGACCGTGATGATCGACGCGACCTATCTCAAAGCCCATCGCACGGCGTCCAGTCCGGGCGGAAAAAGGGGAGGCGCTGCCGCCTGATCGGCAGAACCAAGAGCGGGATGAGCACAAAACTGCACACCGTATGCGACAGCCGGGGCCGCCCGTTGAACCTCGTTGTGACCGCTGGTCAGGTCGGCGATTGCATTGGTGCACGGGCGCTCGTCGGTAGTCTGCCAAAGGCAGACTGGCTGCTTGGAGATCGGGGCTATGACACCAGTTGGTTCAGGGAGCGTTGAAAGACAAAGGCATACGCGCCTGCATCCCCGGCCGAAAGCAGCGCAAGGCACCCGTGCGATATGACAAACGGCGCTACAGGCGGCGCAACCGCATCGAGTTCATGTTCGGTCGGTTGAAGCACTGGCGCAGGGTCCCTACGCGGTATAGCCGCTGTCCAAAGGTCTTCCTATCAGCAATCGCACTGGCGGCCTTCGTCATTTACTGGCTATGAGCCCTGAGACCTGAGCCCAGGTTGAATTACACTCAGAATAAGATGTGAAACTCATAGTTCAACACGGGCCAACCTCGTTTTTTTGACTATGTCATCGATTGCTTCGTATGGATTGCTTGAAACTGGCGCAGATTCACCAAATACTGGCAGGAAAACAAAAGAAACTTCTAGGAAACCTCCACAAGTCTATTCCACACAACTTTTTGGCTGGTGTCATGACATGGGTCAAAAGCTGACATGCTGACCATTGATATCTAAAGTGGAAGGGCGCGGTAAGATCCTCGCAATCGATTTATGCTTCGTACGGTAGTGAAATTGGAATTTCCAGAGAAAAGACAGGCGGATGCAACACCCCATGCAGCATCATTGATCGAGGGCATGCGTGACTTTGGGTACACGCTTGAAACTGCCTTGGCCGATGTTATCGACAACTCCATTACTGCCGGAGCTTCAAGGGTGGAAGTTCTCGCCGAAACTACCTCTGATGAACCTTGGATAGCCGTCGTTGATGACGGCTCCGGCATGACGGAAACCGAATTGGTAGAGGCAATGCGGCCGGGTTCTCGGAACCCATTGGAAGAACGCGGGAAACGCGATCTTGGGCGCTTCGGCCTTGGCTTGAAGAGTGCGAGCTTTTCGCAATGCCGACAGTTGACTGTCATTTCCAGGAAGAACGGCCTTGTTTCCGCTGCTACCTGGGATCTAGACAAGGTTGCTGCGACCAACGTCTGGAGTGTGGATCTCGATGACGACATTTCGGACATTCCCGCTAGCGCAGACATTCCAGATACAGGAACAATCGTTCTTTGGCGGAAACTTGACCGGCTTTCGACTAATTATCGCAATGACGCTGTAAAGCGTGCCGGCGAAATCAACAAGGCTTTGTCAGGCGCTGAGCGGCACCTGCGCCTTTGCTTCCATCGTTATATGGAGGGCAGCAAGCCCCAACTTCGTTTGAAGCTGAACGGGCGTATTCTTTCGCCGATTGATCCGTTCGTTACCGACCACAAGGCAACTCAACCGGACCAAGAAGAAGTTTTGCCCTTGGCACAAGGCGACGTTGTTATTCAGTGTTTTACGTTGCCTCATCACAAAATGATGACAAAAGCGGCTTGGGAGGAGATCGGAGGCCCCGACGGACATTTACGTTCACAAGGGTTTTATATCTACCGGGAAAAGCGATTAATCATTGCTGGCAGCTGGCTGGGGCTCGCCAGACAGAAGGAGCTCACGAAACTTTCCCGAGTGAGAGTGGACATTCCGAACACGATGGACGCGGATTGGAAGATCGACGTGAAGAAGGCGTCGGCGCAGATGCCGCCAGTTGTACGCGAGCGCCTTCGAAAGATCGTGGAACGATTGCAGGGAACCTCCAAGCGGACCTATCAACGTCGGGGACGCAAGTTGGTGGCGGACGAAAACCTTCCACTTTGGAACCGCGTTCTTAAGGATGGAAGGATCGTCTATCGACCAAACACCGAGCATCCTTCCATAACCGGCTTTGCAGAGATTTTACCGGAAGAGTTTCGACATAGCTTTCAAGCCTGCATCACGCTGCTCGGATCAGGCCTACCTGTCGCCGCGCTACACGCTGACATGCTCGGCAGCGCAGAAAACGTCGAAACCGACGAAACGGATTTCCAAGAGCTCGCGGATATGGCCGAAACGGCAATCAAGGAGCTTCGGAAGGTCGGCATGTCAGGGCCGGATGTGGTGCGAACTCTATGCTCCACCGAGCCGTTTTTGAACCACAAGGAGGCCATACGGCGCCTTGTTGAAGATATTGAACAGGGAGACATTTCATGACTGCGCAGCTTAGACATCTGGATGATGTCGTGTCCCAGTCGCTGGCGCATCAGCGCAAGAGTGGAGACGATCTTCGCAGCTTCATTGCCACCATGAACACGGCGTTAAGTGTCAATGCAGACCCCGAAGCACTTGAGCAACTTGCGCGCGACATTGAAGAACGCTTCGGGATCACCATGGGGCTTGGCGCCATGGTCGATGATGAAAGCTTCAAACCATGGCTTGATGATGCCAAGGCAAGTATCAGGCCCTACTACTGGGATCGCTACAAGAAACTGTTGCACAAGAATGGTCTGCCTCAGGACGTTGTAACCACGACTGACGAAGTTACCGACCGAATTCTCGGTCGTTTGGGCAATCCAGGGCTCGCCGAACAATGGGATCGGCGTGGTATGGTCGTTGGCCATGTGCAAAGTGGAAAGACTGCAAACTATACAGGCCTGATTTGCAAGGCCGCAGATGCTGGCTACCGCCTAATTATTGTCATTGCCGGTATTCACAACAACCTGCGCGACCAAACCCAGCAACGGATCGACGAGGGTTTCATTGGACGCGATACCGGTAGGCTTGCCACCCAGGGCAAGAAAGGTAATCGTGCAATCGGTGTCGGACTGTTTGATGACAGGAATGTACCAGTAAGCCTTACGAACACTCTCTTCGACTTCAAAAAAGACACCGCGTCCACGAATACGAGCCAGATTGATTCATACAAGGTGCCGGTGGTTCTAGTGATCAAGAAGAACCACAATACCCTGAGAAACCTTCTGGACTGGCTACGTGAGAACAGTGCTCGTGGGAACGATCTGATGATTGATCAGCCGATGCTTTTGATCGACGACGAAGCGGACAATGCCTCAATCAACACCAAATACTCCAAAGAGGAGATTACGAAGATCAACGGTCAAATCCGTGATCTTCTGAATCTTTTTCATCGCAGCTGCTATGTCGGCTACACGGCGACGCCGTTTGCAAATATCTTTGTTGATCCTGATCAGTATGACGACGCACTGAAAGAAGACCTGTTTCCCAAACACTTTATCGTGGGCCTTGATGCGCCAACGAATTACTTCGGACCGAGCAAGATTTTTAACGATGGCATGCCGGATGAGGAAGACCCTGTTTGGCTGCGATACATAAGTGACAACGAAGACATTCTGCCAATCAAGCATAAGATCGATCAGACTGTCGACGAACTTCCTGAAAGTCTGGAGGAGGCTCTTCGAGCATTCCTGATAGCCCGGTGCATTCGAAATCTTCGTGGTCAGGCGGCATCACACTGTTCGATGCTGGTGAACGCCAGCCGATTCACCGATGTTCAAGGGAGAATACGGAACCGGCTACACGAGTATTTGACGGCAGTCTTGGATTCTCTTCGGGTGAATGGTTCGAGAGGAAGCGACGGCCTGCGGGATCCGCAAATCTCCGCATTGCATGAAACTTGGCTGCGCGAGTATGCAGACGCCGAACCGAGTTGGGCACGCATTCAGGCCGCACTGTTGGAAGCCGTAGCAGCTGCGAAGGTTGTGGAAGTGAACAGCAGAGCTAACGGCTTGGACTATTCGGGTGATACTTCAACCGGACAAACAGTTATTGCGGTTGGAGGGTTCTCACTTTCTCGCGGCCTGACGCTCGAAGGCCTGACAGTAACTTGGTTCCTGCGAAACACCATGATGTACGACACGCTCATGCAGATGGGACGCTGGTTCGGGTATCGTGGTGGCTACGAAGATCTTTGTCGTATTTGGATGCCCTCAGAAGCCATCGACTGGTATGCGCATATTGCTGAAGCTAGCGAAGAATTGCACCTCGAACTCAAGAAGATGGAACGGGCAAAAGCCACACCTTCTGAATTCGGCCTTGCTGTACGTAGTCATCCAGCTTCTCTTTTGGTGACTGCCCGTAACAAAATTGGATCCGGTCAGAAGCACATTATGATTGGTCTTTCCAATGCTTGGGTCGAGACCGCGAAACTGAGCGTCGATCAAGCGGACATAGACAAAAACTGGGATGCAGCGGATCAACTTTTGTTAAGGATGATAAAAGAGGGGTTCTCTCAAGAAAAATCTAAGGACGTTTCCGGCGGGATGTTGTTGGAGAATGTACCGTGCGAATTAATCGAGCATTTTCTTCTGAACTGGCAAAACGCTGAAGCGGCATTTCTCACCCAAACTTCTCCAATCCTTAAGTACATTGGGGATCGGCGAGGTGGCGAACTTTCAAAGTGGGATGTCCTAATTGGGAGTGTGAAGGGCAAGGCTGATTCAATTAATAGAGTGGGCTGGGAAATTGGACCGATGACACGTGGCGCTGAAGTGAAGGATGGACTTTTGGCAATTGGCGGTAAACGTCAGCGTCTTTTCGATGCCGCTCTTGAGAAGGTCGGCGTCGATCCAGATAAAGCTCGCCTTGCGGAAGTAGCCTTCCGATCAAAAAGAGAGTCGAAGAACGGAAAGCGCATTTCCATCCCAGGAAAGGTTTACCGCGGAGAGCGTGACAAACCCCTTTTCATTTTGCAGGTAGTACAAGCGAGCGCGACGGCCAACTCACAGTCAGACACAACGAGTAAGTTGCCCGAAACTCCTCTGATAGGTTGGGGCATAAGTTTCCCAGAGTCCGAGAACCCAGACAAGCGCGTCGAATATATTATCAATACCCGAAAGTTTGAAGAATTTTTCGGAGCCGGAGAAGAAGATGATGGGGCTTGGATGGATGATTGAAAACCCTTGGGATAGCCTTCAGGTCAGCGAGGCTCGTCGTGTTGACAGCCATGGAAAGCATGACTTCTTCTGGATCAGGATGCCGGACAAATCGCCAGGGCTGTTGTTGCGGCTATCCGGCGACACGTCGGAAATACGCCCTTTGCCAAAGCTGAAACATGTTGGCGTCTTCTACCAGATGGTTGACGGGCAGAACTGCTATTGTGTCACTTTGGGCGAAAGCACCCAACTTGATTTGTTCGAAACGTTGTGTCGAGACGTTGTGAAAGCGGCAGAAGAAGCGCCAGATAAGCAAAGCGCGTTGTCTCGAGCCGTGAGACGAACTCTCAGATGGCACCACCTTCTCAGAGGTGGGCGAAATCAGGGGCTGTCGCTTGAGGAACAAAGAGGGCTCATTGCCGAACTCGCGTTCCTACGCGAGCTTGTTCAAACTATTGGGGCACTTGAGGCGGTTGAGGCTTGGAAGGGTCCTGATGAAAGCGCAAAAGATTTCGAACTTCCCGGGATGTTCTTCGAGATCAAGGCAAGACGGAGCGCAGCTCACCCGAAGGTACGTATATCCTCGGAAGCGCAGTTGATGGGTATCGACGGTGCCCGCTTGTTCCTTCGGGTTCACGACGTGGACACTTCGCTCGCTTCCGAAGGTGAAAACCTCAAAGACCACGTCGAACAGACCGCACAGCTCTTCGAAAGTGACATCATGGCTCTTGATCTTTGGGAGCAACGCCTTGCGGCTATTGGGTATGCTCCTGATCAGGTTGAGTTGGAAAGACGATGGCACCTCGGAGCAATTCGGACCTTTGAAGTTTTGGATAGTTTTCCAAGGTTGATCCCACCGATGCCACAGGGTGTCGACGAAGTTGAGTACACCATTCGTCTTGATGCCTGCTCGGATTTCGAAAGGGAGTCTGCGTTAAAACCCCTATTGAACAAGGACGGTGCGAATGTCTGATCTTGCCGAATTTCATCAAAATTTTATCGCCGACATTCAAGGCGATGCTGATGCATTGGGATTGTACACACAAGAAGCCTTCTTTGAGACCATTGGCGAAATCCTGACCGAAGCCGGCGAAATCGATCAATGCGATTACGCATACTTCCAAGGCAAGGGCAAGCGAGGCGTCTTATTGGAAATCACGGGATCAGGTGGAGATCCCCTCAACGCGGAAGGTATTCTGTCCCTCATTCTCTGCGACTTTAAGCTGTCATCTGATGTTCGGGTGACTGACGCGACCTATCTCAAGAACCAATTCAAGAGGTTGGTCGAATTTTTGCGACACGCGCGGAAGGAGGAGTTCCGGGACGAACTCGAGGAGACAAGCCTTGGGGCTGGTTTGGCTGATTTGATCAGCACTCGCTGGAACCGCATCGAAAAGGTCAAGTTGATCTTCGTTACGAACTCCGACAACCGGGCTAGGGTCGATGCAATGCCTGCCGGAAGTATCGGTGACAAGCCGGTCACCTACAACGTTTGGGATCTGAAACGACTCCAAGCCTATGTGGAGCAAGGTACGGCCAGGGCCGATTTGTCCATTGATTTCGCCAAAGATTTCGGCAGTGGCATTCCGGTCCTCAAGGCGTCGGGCTCGGATGCAGCGCTCGAAAGCTATATCGCTGTGATTCCAGGAGAACAGCTTGCGCAGATATACGACAAATGGGGTGCACGCCTTCTTGAGTCCAACGTACGTAGCTTCCTTCAGGCAAGGGGGAACGTGAACCGTGGGATCAGGAAGACTATCGTTGAGGAACCTCACATGTTCCTTGCGTACAACAACGGACTCGCAGCAACGGCCGAGGCAGTTGAACTCGAGCAAACCGAAGACGGTCTGGTCATTACGCGGGCAGACAACCTTCAAATCGTCAACGGCGGTCAAACTACGGCTTCGATCCATGCTGCGCGTAAATTGGCTGGCGAAGGTATCAAGGATATCTTCGTTCAGATGAAGTTGAATGTCGTCCCGCCGATCCTTTCAGACACGGTGGTCCCTCGGATTTCAGAATTTGCAAACAGCCAAAACAAGGTGAATGCCGCTGATTTCTTCGCCAACCATCCGTTCCACGTGAAGATTGAGGAACTTTCCAGGAAGATTTTGGCTCCGCGCGGGGAGGAAGGCTATCGAGACACTAAATGGTTCTACGAGCGCGCTCGAGGACAATATGCCGATCAGCGCGGGAAACTGTCGGTTTCAGAACGCAAAAAGTGGGATGCAGAGTTTCCGCGCAAACAGTTTTTCACGAAAACAGATCTTGCCAAATTCGAGAACTCTTGGGCTGGCATGCCTGATGATGTTTCCAAGGGTGCGCAAAAGAACTTTGCCGTTTTCGCGAAAACTATCGAGAAGGTGTGGGGTCGCAATGGTGATCGCATAAACGAAGCTTGGTTTAGGCACCTGATTTCGAAGGCAATCATCTTTAGGAAGATGGAAAAGCTTGTGTCGGCTCAGGAGTGGTATGAGGGTGGTTACCGCGCAAACATTGTCACTTACGCGATAGCCAAGGTTGCACATGATGCAAGGGATCAGAAACAGGTGGTTGATCTTGGCCGTGTCTGGCGATTGCAGGACGTCCCTGCGGCGCTTGAGGGTGCGTTGCTAATTGCCGGCGCAGAAGCTCAGGATTTGATCACCAATCCCCCTGATGGAGTTCGGAACATGAGCGAATGGGCCAAGAAACAGGCCTGTTGGGAGCAGTTTCGAAAGCGCGAACTTTCCTACCCGGAGGAATTTGCTGAGATACTTGTCGATCCTGAGGATGCGGATTCCGACGATGATGACATAACCGATGAGGAAAACCTGACGAAAAGTGTTGAAGCGCAGACCAAAGTCTTCGAACTGGGCGCGCGTTTCTGGGCTGAAGCGAAAACTTGGGGCCGAGCACACAAACTGCTTTCACCATCAGAGTTCGGGGTGTTGGATGTCTGTTCAAAGATGCCGACGCGACTACCTAGCGAGAAACAGACGCTGTTTGCTCTCGAGGTGCTCAACAAGCTCGAAGAAAACGGATTTTCGCTGACTGAGGAAGCGAGTGATGCCTGAGCACTAAAGTTAAGTGTGATTCTGAGACGGGGTAAAGCATCTACTTGCCTCCCACCTCACTCCACCGGTCTAACAATACCCAACAGCGCGAGTTGTCCAGTTGCATATCACTTCCATTCGCCTCCAAAACTTCAAAAAGTTCCGGCGCTTCACGGTTGAATGCCGCAAACAGAACATTTTGACGGGAAAGAACAATGCAGGAAAATCCAGCATATTGGATGCACTTAGGGTCACGAGTGATGTTCTTAGGTTCGCGTCGAGGAGGGTTCCCATTATTGAGACCTTCGAAGGAGCAGATTGCGCGGGGTTTCTCGTGCCGGTTTCCTCCTTGAGGATTCCCATAGAAAACACTGTGTGGAATTACTCCGATGACCCTGCGGTTATTCGCGTGACTTTTGAAAACGGTTCGGAGCTTGCGATCTTTCTTCACCCAGACCGACCAATAAAGGTCTTTTTGAAAGCCAAAGAACAACCTCCGCGAACCACTGCGGCTTTTCGGAAGCAGTGTTCGGCCTCATTAGTTGTAGTTCCAACGTTGGGACCTGTTGAACAACGAGAATACTACCTAACAGATAAGACGGTATCCAAAAGTGAAAACACGCGTACAGCGCATAGGCATTTGAGGAATATTCTTGTCAGAATGACAGACGATGATTTCTTGAGTTTCTCCGACAAAGTTTCGTCAGCGTGGCCGGGAATAGAACTCGAACGTCCGCAGGTTAATCTAGGCGACAATCCAATGGATATGATGTTCCTTGAAGATGGTATTCCGAGAGAGCTGTATTGGTCGGGCTTTGGTCTACAAGTTTGGATGCAAATGATATTGCAGTTCATGCGAGGAAGTGAAAACTCCATCCTCATACTTGATGAGCCCGATGTCTACCTTCATCCAGAGCTACAGTTGCGGATGATCGAACTGGCAGAGCAAACATTCGGACAGGTCTTCGTTGCAACGCATTCGTCAACAATCGTTGAACGAGCTGCCCCTCAAGATGTTCTGCACATTTCGGCTAAGGAAGGCACGGCTCGCAGAGGAGCTTAAGCTATTTCAGCGAAAGCAATGCAAGAGAAGTCCACGGCCAATCAAATTTCTCAATACAATTTCCATTTTAGGATTTCGGAAGCGGCTTAAGCCGTTAGGTGTTCACTCCCGCTGCCATGGCCTAAGAGTGTGCCCAGCATGTACATTTTTGTCTTTGCAGCCTATGCATGACGGCACTCCTCTTCTTTTACGATGGCGTCTTCAATCGAAAAGCCTTCGAACCGCTTTTGCTATCTGCCAAGCAAGGTATGGGGGAACTGCGTTTCCAACTTGATGATATTGCTTTGTTCGGGGACCGCAGAAAAGATAGTTATCAGGAAAAGTCTGGAGGCGGGCAGCTTCCCGAACCGTCAATGAACGGCACTGCTTAGGATCTGGGTGGATAAAATAGTGCCCATCTTTCGAAATATGGCTGGTGACCGTCGTCGACGGGCGATTCACAACTTGCGTGCGGAAGCGATCAGCGAATTTTCCTGTCTTGCGGTTGTTGTGCATTGGTTGAAGGAATTCGGGAAATTCGACAAGCTTTGGCGCCTTGCCAAAGGCTCTACTGAAAGCAGACGAGAATAAGTAACGCCCAAGGTCACCCGGAATGTGGCCGCGCGTCTCGTGCTGAAGCAATGTCTCGAGGCAATCATCAGAAAACCAGTCTCGCAATTGCGGGGGCATTCCAGTGGAATCCTGCTTGAGTTTGCTGACCCGTTGAGATGGCAGTTTGTTCGATTTTTCAATTGCGCGGGCGATTTCCCTGACCTGTGCAGGTACTACGCCGGAGGAAGCGATGGCGCTTGCCTGTTCCCGAACCGCGCTTTGCCAAGCTTCGACAGCGTCGCCTTTGCTCAATCCACTTCGCAAATTCGGAATGTCGCCAATTACCTGACCAACACTCAGCTGCGGCTGAGGTCGACCAAGAAGCGGTTCTTTGAGATGCAGTCCCTTTGCCAAATCCTTTCGAATACCAACGACGATCACTCGATGACGGGCCTGAGGAACACCATACTCTTCCGCCCTGACGAGAAAGTCTCGTGCGGGTGCTCGGGTTCCGTCCCCGGGTGCCGTTTTTGCCAATGGGAGAAGAAGGTAACCGTCCCCAGCGGCTTCTAGATCGTCCAAAACCCGGCTAAAAATGCCACCTCCGTCTACCTTACTCGAAAGCATACCCTTGACGTTTTCCATCACAAAGGCGGCAGGGTTGAGCCGGTGAAGAATTCGGACATACTCGCGATAAAGGTAGTGCCTGTGATCATTCTCAAGGACATAGTCTGCCTTGCCCGAGTTCCTCGAACGGCCAGCCAGAGAGTAGGCCTGACAGGGGGGGCCTCCGATGAGAATTGTATTCCCGTGATGGTTTTCTCGGGCCCGATCAAGATCGACCGACAACTCATCAAGGACTCCTTCCTGCCCAAGTACTCGCTGTCTAACTTCCCTGACAGCATGTTTCCAGTTTGCAGGATACAGTTCAGACCAGTCTGGTAGGGCAGCACTTGCATTCAGGGCGTCATAGTACTCCTTCGGCAAATCCGAAAACGAACGCAGGAAGGCGCGAAGGCGAAGCGTTTGGACTGCGTGATCATCCATCTCCACCGAAAGATGGATTTTCATGGGCCTGTCCACGTCACGGCCTGCCCGGGAAAAACCTTCACCCAACCCACCTGGGCCGGCGAACAAATCTATGATGGCGAACTCTTTGGTCATGTGTATCCTCTTGAATGGGACTTGTACCAGGTTTCGCCCAACACGGAAGGTGGAATATGAATTTAGAGGTGTTACTTCAGGACCATGGCAGACATTGTTGACAGTCAAACAAGATCGCGAATGATGTCCAATATTCGGAACAAGAACACAAAGCCCGAGGTGCGGCTTAGGCAGGCGCTGCACCGCGAAGGGTTTCGTTTTCAAACTAACGTACCGAGCCTACCTGGAACGCCTGACATCGTTTTGCCCAAATGGAAGACAGTGATCTTCGTGCATGGGTGTTTTTGGCATCAACATTCCGGTTGCCGGAAAGCAACGAAGCCATCGACTAACCCAGACTTCTGGCAAAACAAATTTGATGCCAACAAGGAAAGGGACATCAAAACCCTCAAACAGGCTCACGAACTTGGATGGCGAACAGCTGTGGTCTGGGAATGCGCGATTGGACGCACTGTGAAAATGTGTTTAGTCAACCGGATAGGAGAGCACATAAAGAGCACGGATGAGCGGCACATGGAATTTGGCAGTAGCTGACCATAACGCCACCGGCTAGCGAGCTAGTTTCACGGCATCTCCGCGCAATTTAACTATAAGTATCATGGTGGACCTCCCAACGTACTTAGGGCACGCATCAGCTTTTCCTAAAGTAACCTGTTCAAGTTACAGCGCGAATTTTTCCTCCTCACAATTCTAATCATTAAGATCAGTTTGAGCGAGATGCGTTTCCCATTGTTGGAGCGTGTCGAACAAAGAGTTCAAAATTTCTCTCTCTAGGGGCACCATAAACTTTCCATACATGTCAATATCTTAAATAAAATCAGGTCGCTAGCCGAACCGTGTGCACAAGTTGGTGTGGTCGATTTTGGGCCAATACCGACCAACACGATGCATCTCTTAGGGAACTGATTTCATAGTAAGCGTCCGGTTAAGGCGCGTATTTGAAGTTACAGCGGTCTGTAATTCCAGGGCATGAGTTCGTCGATCCTGTTGATTTTGTGATCAGG
>FYBJ01000881.1_pt1 | contig 15750 bp, 17 predicted proteins | sample 1134611 | NCBI WGS metagenome assembly FYBJ01 (sample SAMEA104116008, study PRJEB20421) | marine metagenome | isolation source: marine | reverse complement strand
CTGATCGAGCGAGACGGCCCCGCCGTAGAAGGGACCGAAATAGCGGATGCGCGCCTCGTCCACCTGCACGATCCCGGGGCCCTCGCCCGCCGGGCTGAAAAGCACACGCCGCACGGCCTGCACACCGAGACCCGCCGCCACTGCAAGACCCAGCGCCCCGATAACCAGCAGCAGCAGCCCGCCGAGCGTCATCAGCCAGAGCGCGCCCGCCCCCAGCGCGGCGCTGAAGATCGCTTCGCGCCAGCGCCAGAGCGTCGCACGCAGTTCGGGGCGGACAAAACTCATCACCAGTCTCCGATCCGGCTCTGCCAAAGGGTCATGGCGGCAACCGCTGCGGTATCCGCACGCAGGATCCGCGGTCCGAGCGAGACCGCATGGGTAAAGGGCAGGGCATGGAGCCGCTCCCGCTCTGCGGGGCTGAAGCCGCCCTCGGGCCCGATCAGGATAGCCCAGGGGCCGCCGTCCGCCGCGTCTTTGTCTGGCGAGGGTAGCGAGAGGCCGCGCCCGGCCGCGCTCTCGTCGCAGAACATCAGCCGCCGTCCGGGCGGCCAGTCGCTGAGCACCCTGTCGAGCCGGGCCATCTCTGCAACCTCGGGAACGAAGGTGCCGCCGCATTGTTCCGCCGCCTCCACCGCATGGGCGCGCAACCTGTCGCGCCGCACCCGTTCGGAGTTGGTGAAATCCGTCTGCACCGGCCGGATGCTGCACGCTCCCATCTCGGTGGCCTTTTCGACGATGAAATCGGTCCGTGCCTTTTTGATCGGCGCGAAAAGCAGCCACAGATCAGGCGGCAGCCGCAGCGGAGCCGTGCAGCGCTCCGCCAACAGCAGACCGCCGCGCTTGCCCGCCTTCACCACCCTCGCGGCCCATTCGCCGTCGCGGCCGTTGAACAGTGAAAGCTGCCCCCCCTCGGTCAGGCGCATCACCCCGAAAAGATAATGCGCCTGTTCCCGTTCGAGGGGCACCGATTGCCCTTCACCCAGGGGCTGATCTACATAGAGACGAACGCTGCTCGACATGGGATGCAGATTATGTCCAGAGGTGCCAAAGCGCCAGAGGCTCCGCCCTCTTCCGCCGAGGGGCGGGTGGCCGATGCGGTCGACCGCAACTGGGTGGACCGGCTCGCCCCCGGGTGGAGCCGGCCTTATCTGCGGCTGTCGCGCGCCGACCGGCCGGCGGGCACGTGGCTGCTGCTGCTGCCCAGCTGGTGGGGGCTGCTTCTCGGGGCGCTCGCGACCGGAGAATTCGGGCTGCGCTCCCTGTGGCTGCTGGTGGCGACGGCAGCCGGCGCATGGCTGATGCGCGGGGCGGGCTGCACCTGGAACGATATCGCCGACCGACACATCGATGCACAGGTTGCGCGAACGCGCTCGCGCCCTCTGCCCTCGGGCCAGGTCAGCCTGCGCCAGGCGCTGCTGTGGATGACGGCGCAATGCCTCCTGGCCTTTGCCATCCTGCTGACCTTTCCGCCCGTGGCCATCCTGCTGGGTGTGGCTTCGCTCGGGCTCGTCGCCATTTATCCCTTTGCCAAGCGCTTTACCTGGTGGCCGCAGGTGTTTCTCGGTCTCGCGTTCAACTGGGGCGTATTGCTTCTGTGGGCGGCGCAGACCGGCGGGATTGGTTGGCCGCCCGTCCCGCTCTACCTGGCGGGGATCGCCTGGACGATCTTTTACGATACAATCTATGCGCTGCAGGACCGGGAGGATGACGCGCTGATCGGAGTGAAGTCGACCGCACGGCTCTTTGGCAGACAAACCCGCCTTTGGCTGCGCGGCTTCATGATCACTGCTGTTTCGCTCATGACGCTGGCGGTCATTCTGGCAATCGGCCCGCAGAACAATCCCCTCAGTCTGGTCCTGGGCATCGCCGGGGCCTGGGGTTTCGGCTGGCATCTTGTCTGGCAGCTACGCCAACTCGACCCCGATGACCACGACCTGTGCCTGCAACTTTTCCGCTCCAACAGGGATGCGGGGCTGATCCCTGTGCTGTTTCTTGCCGCCGCGCTCTTCGTGTGATTGAAGCAGAGGCGCCGCCGCGCTACAGGAACCGGGCGTCGGAATGAACTGGACGGGCTGGGACAGATGCGTCTTGGACAAAAGCTTGCCGTTTTCGCAATCTATCTCGCCGCGGCAGGGGCAAGCGTTCTGGCCGCGACGCTTTCTGTCAGCTGGATCGAACAGCGGACAAGAGCCACGGCCGAGCGGCTGATCCTGCTGCACGGGTTCGACTGGGCCAGCGCCGAAGCCGACGGCCTGCAAATACGTCTCAGCGGCACCGCGCCGGACGAAAGCACACGTTTCCGCGCGCTATCCGTGCTGGGCGAAGAGGTCGACCCCGAACGGCTGATCGACGAGATGGAGGTACTGGACACCGCCACCATCGAGCCGCCGCGCTTTTCCGTCGAGATTCTCCGCAACGACGAAGGCGTGTCGGTCATTGGCCTGGTGCCGCGCGCCGCTGGGCGGGAGAGACTGGTGCGCGAAATCGACGCCCTGGCCGCGGTGGGCCGGGTGACGGATATGCTCAACGTCGGGGATTTCCCGGCACCGGAAGGCTTCGAGCCGGCGCTCGATTTCGGCATCGCGGCCCTGGCCCAACTGCCGCGATCCAAGATTTCCATTGCGGACGGGCAGGTGCGCGTGACCGCAATCGCGCAAAGCGGCGCGGAAAAGCGGCGCATGGAAACCGAACTGTCACGCATAGTGCCCGAAGGTGTGGATGTGCTGTTGGACATCTCGGCGCCCAGGCCCGTCATCACGCCCTTCACCCTGCGGTTCACCAAAGATCGCGACGGGGCGCGTTTCGATGCCTGTTCGGCAGATACCCAGGCCGGCCGCGACCGGATCGTGGCCGCAGCGGTCAAGGCCGGGTTGGAAGGGCGCGCGGCCTGCACCATCGGTCTGGGCGTGCCCAGTCCGAACTGGGCGAAGGCGGTGGAAACCGGCATCGCGGCCCTGGCCGAACTCGGCGGCGGCAACATCACCTTCTCGGACGCGGATGTCACGCTCGTCGCTCTGGAGACCACGCCGCAGGCGCGTTTCGACCGGGTGATCGGCGAACTGGAAACCGCTCTCCCAGAGGTTTTCAGCCTGGAGGCGGTGCTGCCGGAAAAACCCGCGCAGACCGACGGAGAGGATGAAAATACCATCCCCGAATTCGTGGCCACCCGCAGCAAGGCGGGAGAGGTGCAGCTCAGAGGCCGGCTGACCGACGAACGAATGCAGCAGGCGGTGGAAAGTTTTGCCCGGGCGAAGTTCGGCACCGACGAGGTTTATCCGGCCACCCGCATCGACGAGCAGCTTCCCAATGGCTGGCCTCTTCGGGTCCTCGCCGGGCTAGAGGCTCTTGCCAGCCTCTACGAAGGCGATCTCATGGTGCAGCCCGAATTCATATCCCTCCGCGGCGCCACCGGAAACCCGGATGCGAAAGAGGAAATCTCGCGCCTGTTGTCGGACAAACTGGGCGAGGGCCAGAACTATGAGCTTTCGATCCGCTACAACCAGGAAATGGACCCGCTCACCGGGCTCCCCAGCCCCCAGGAATGTGTCACGCGCATCAATGCCATTCAAGCGAAGAACAAGATCGTTTTCGCGCCGGGCTCCGCCGAGATCGATCCTTCGTCCTTTGCGACGGTAGACGACATCGCCGATGTGCTGGCCAAATGCGAAACGGTGCCGATGGAGATCGGTGGCTACACCGACAGCCAGGGCCGCGAAGAGATGAACCGTCGGCTCAGCAAGGATCGCGCCGATGCGGTTCTCCTCGCGCTTATAAACCGGCAGGTGCTTACCGGCCTTCTGACCACGCGCGGCTATGGAGAGAGCGCGCCGATCGCCGATAATGGCACCGAAGAAGGCCGCGAGGCCAACCGCCGGATCGAGTTCAAGCTGCGCGCGGCCCTGGCCGCGCAGCCTGCGGCGGGGCGGATGCCGGCCGCCGGCGTAACACAAACGCCCGAGCCGGAGCAATCACCAGCCGAGGACACTGAGAGCGAACCGGCGGTCCAACGCCCGACGGCCGACGACACGCCCATCCCGCGCCCGGCCGATCTGGGAGCGGCGGAGCATCCGGCCGCAGCCCCGCATGAAGGAGAATAGCGGATGAATCGAAGCGAATTCATCGTCGTAATAGCCATCATCCTTTTTGTCGCCTTTGCCCTGGGATGGTTCGCCTCCTGGCTGATGCACCGGCTGACCCGCGTGACACAGGCGGATATGGGAGAACTCGACCTGATGGCGCGATCGCTGCACGAGGCCGAGGAGACCCGCGACCAGGCGATCAGCTACATGCAGCAGCGCGAAACCGAGCTGACCAATCAGCTCATGCAGACAGAGGCGGAGCTGAACGCGGCTATGGACGGGCTGCGCGAAGCACGGCAGGAGGCCGAAGAGCTGCGCAACCATCTCGACGGCCGCACCGCCTAGGTCATCCGGTGTTCAGTCCCGCCAGCGGTCGAGCGCGGCCTCGTCCTCGGCCCGGCTTTCGACCCAGCCCCCCCCGCCATCGCCCTGCTCCTTTTTCCAGAAGGGCGCGCGGGATTTCAGATAGTCCATGAGATACTGAGCCGCTTCGAAAGCATCGACCCTGTGGGGGGCCGCCGTGGCCACCATCATGATCGGCTCTTCCGGCCGCAGAAGCCCGTAACGGTGGATCACGAGCGCGCCGCGCAGGGACCAGCGCGCGATCGCCTGTTCGACCATCGCGGAAATCGCCTTTTCGGTCATGCCCGGATAATGTTCGATCGTCATATGATCGAGCGAGCCCTGCGCGAAATCGCGGACCAGTCCGGTAAAGGTCACCACCGCCCCGGCGCCTGCGACCCGGGCGACGAAGGCATTCGCCTCCTGCCCCATATCGAACGGGCCTTCCTGAACGCGTATGTCCATCGCCTCAGCCACCGGTCATGGGCGGGAAGAACGCGACTTCGCGCGCGCCGGCGAGCGGCGCATCGAAATCGCGCAGTTCCTGGTCGACCGCCACCCGCAAGGCCGACAGATCGGCAAACGCCGCGGCATAGCGGGGTTCCCGCGCGCGCAGTTCTTCGACCAGATCGGCCACCGTCGCGGCGCTCGTCTCCACCTTTTCCCGGGGTTCGCCGATGCGTTCGCGCACCCAGGCGAAATACATCACGTCGATCACGGCTTCGGCTCCTCCTGCAAATAGGGCACCGCCTTGCGGAAGTAATCATAGCCGGTCAGAAGAGTCAGTCCCGCGGCGATCCAGATCAGCGCAATGCCCGCCATCCCGGCATACCACCCCCCCTGCAGCGAGGCCCAGATCACATTCCAGTCCGACGCCCCGGTGGCAAGAGAGCGTTTGTAGACCTCGGGCGAGACGGAATAATAGAGATCGAGGTGAAATTGCTCCAGCCCCGAGCCCAGGAACACGATGGCGATACCGATCATCTGCGCGGTCGTCTTCCATTTGGCAAGTTTGGTAACCTTCAGCAGCCCCGCCTTCGCCCCGAGAAATTCGCGCAGACCGCTGACGAAGACCTCGCGGAACATAATGGCCGTGGCCGGCAACACCAGCCAGGGCGTCATACCGGAATTGGCCAGGATGACCAGGAGAGCAATCGCGACCATGACCTTGTCCGCGATGGGATCGAGCATCGCCCCGAATTTGGATTCCTGGCTCCAGGAGCGGGCCAGATAGCCGTCGAACCAGTCGGTGACGGCGGCCCCTATGAACAGCGCGAGCGCGAACCAGTCCGCCCAGGGCCTGTCGAAATACAGAAACATCACCGCAACGCCGGGCGCGGCCAACAGACGGAAAATCGTCAGAATGTTCGGAAGGTTCCATGCCATGTCCGCTTACTACCCGCTTAGCCGCGCTCATGGAAGAAGTCATAGATCGTCTCGGCCAGCGCATCCGAAATCCCGTCCACCGATTTCAGATCGGCGAGCCCGGCGCGCCCCACCGCCTTGGCGGAACCGAAATGTGCCAGCAGCGCCTTTTTGCGCGCGGCGCCGACGCCGGCGATCTCATCGAGCGGGTTTTTCATTGCCGCCTTCGCACGTTTCGCCCTGTGCGTGCCGATCGCAAAACGGTGCGCTTCGTCGCGCAGACGCTGCACGAAATACAGCACCGGGTCATTGTGCCGCAAAGCAAAGGGCCGTTGACCGGGCCGGTAAAACTCTTCCTTGCCGGCATCCCGGTCGATCCCCTTGGCCACGCCTACGACCGGCACCTGGCTCACGCCGAGTTCCGACAAGATCTCGCTAACCGCGCTGACCTGGCCCGCGCCACCGTCGATCAGCAGAAGATCCGGCCAGTTGCCGCCTTCGCCGTCGGGATCCTCTGACAGGAGCCTCTTGAAACGCCGGGTCAGCACCTCTTTCATCATGCCGAAATCGTCCCCGGGGGTCAGGTCCTCGCCGCGGATATTGAATTTCCGGTACTGGTTTTTGGCAAACCCTTCGGGTCCGGCAACGATCATCGCCCCGACGGCATTTGTCCCCTGGATATGCGAGTTGTCATAGACCTCTACGCGCTGGGGCGGCCGTTCCAGATCGAGCGCTTCCGACAGCCCGGCGAGAAGCCTGGCCTGGGTGGCGGTTTCCGACATCTTGCGCGCCAGGCTCTCACGGGCATTTCTGGCCGCATTGGCGACAAGCTCGGCCTTTTCGCCCCGCTGCGGCACCAGTATCGACACCTTGCGCCCCGCCTTTTCGCACAGAGCATCGGCCATCAGTTCCGGGTCCTCGATCGGGTGGCTGAGCAGCAGCATGCGTGGCGGCTCCCGGTCGGCATAGAACTGCCCGATGAAGGCTTGCAATACCTCCCGCTCCTCGGCGCCGGCGCCGGTTCGGGGATAGTAGTCGCGGTTGCCCCAGCTCTGGTTCGCCCGGATGAAAAACACCTGCACGCAGGCCTGCCCGCTCTGCATGTAGAGAGAGATGACATCGGCCTCGGCCACGCCGCGAGGATTGATGCCCTGGGCCGACTGCACCTGCGTCAATGCCCGGATACGGTCGCGCAGCCCGGCGGCGCGCTCGAATTCCATCGCCGCGCTGGCCTCTTCCATCTCTCTGGCGAGCTGCGCCTGAATCTCGGTCGAACGTCCGCTGAGAAAACGCTCCGCGTCCGTGACAAGCCGCCGATAGTCGGCGGGCGCAATTTTGCCCACGCAAGGCGCCGAGCAGCGCTTGATCTGATAAAGAAGGCAGGGCCGCGTGCGGGCATCGAACATGCTGTCGGAGCAATTGCGCAGCAGGAAGACCTTTTGCAGCTGATTAAGGGTGCGGTTCACCGCTCCCGCACTCGCGAAGGGACCGTAGTAGTCGCCCTTTTCCTTCTTGGCGCCGCGGTGCTTCTTGATCTGCGGAAAATCGTGATCCTTGGCGACCAGGATGTTGGGAAAGGATTTGTCGTCACGCAGCAGCACATTGTAATGCGGCTTGAGCTGTTTGATCAGGTTCTGCTCAAGCAGCAGTGCCTCGGTCTCCGTCCGGGTGGTCAGAAACATCATCGACGCGGTCTCGCGGATCATCCGCGCGATGCGGGCCGAATGCCCGCCGGGCTTGGCATAGCTGGCCACGCGTTTGCGCAGATTGCGCGCCTTGCCCACGTAAAGCACCCGCTGGTTCGCGTCGAGCATCCGGTAAACACCGGGAGAGTTGTCCAGGCTGCGCAGATAGGACTGCACGCAGGCGTGGCCGGTCAGCGGCCCGGAGACGGCCTCTTGCTGCTGCGGTTGTGTGCTGCGGTCCATTCCGTCCAATCCTGATTCCCGGCGGAGCTGCAATCTAGCCCCGGACGGCACAAGTAGAAACTAGTCCACCAAATCTGTGGATAAACCTGGATATAACTTTCCGGAGCACCCGATTCCCCCTTTATTTGAAGGGTTCCTTTCAGTTTGCTTAATTTTTAGGCAGTCACATAAGGCACTGATATAAAAAGATATTAAATGTATGGTTTTCAAACCTCTGGAATCGCTGCGAAATTTGTAACGATTCTGCGACACGCAGGGCTGGGGTGGACAAGTCAATTGCCTAAAGCAGTCCGCGCGCAAGTTTTTCGCCTAGGAGACACCCTGAATGTCCGGTGTCCGCCAGCCAAGATGCTGTCCGCCATCGGTGCACAAGAGCTGCCCCGTCACCCCGTCCGCACCCAGGAAATAGGCAAGCGCGCCGGTGATGTCCTCCGGGTTGGAGCCGCGTCCCAGCACGGTGGCCGCCCTCTGTCCCTCAAAGCTCTTCTGCGATTGCCGCGCCCCGATCAGCGTGGGGCCCGGGCCGATCCCGTTGAACCGCACATGGGGGGCAAGCGCCTGCGCCGCGGTCTGCGTCAGCGTCCAAAGGGCCGATTTGGCCAGGGTGTAGGACATGAATTCCGGCGTCAGCTTGCGCACCCTCTGATCGATCATATTGACCACCAGAGCCCGCGCGCGCGGTTCGCCGCGAGCGTCGGTTTCCGCATCGGGCGCCTGAGCAGCGAAATTCTGGATCAACACGAAAGGCGCGCGCAGATTGCTTTCCAAAGCCCGGTCCCAGCTTTCGCGGCTGGCCTTTGCTATATTATCGTATTCGAAGATGGAGGCATTGTTGACCAGCACGGTCAAATCGCCACCCAAGGCGGCTTGCGCCCGCCCCACCAGCGTCTGGGTCTGATCCTCCTGCAAAAGGTCCGCCTGGAGCACCGCCGCGTTGCGCCCGCTTTCGCGGATCCGGGCGGCGGTCTCTTCCGCCCCTTCGGCGGAACTGGCGTAATGCACCGCCACGTCGTGACCCAGCTCTGCCAGTTTCAGCGCCATGGCCCGGCCCAGCCGCGCCCCCGCTCCTGTCACCAATGCGCGCATCGCTCAGCCCCCTGTTTGCCTCAGATCATCAGCAGAGACAGCATGTAAAGCCCGTAAAGCCCGGTCAACAGGACGCCCCAGAGCCGCCCGATATCGCGGTTGAAGAACACGAAGACGACCAGAAGCGCCGAAGCCGCCAGCATCACCCAGATGTCGAAGGTCAGGAATTCCGGGGCGACGGGAATGGGACGCACCAGAGAGGTAAGCCCGACGATGGCCAGCAGGTTGAAGATGTTGGAGCCGATGGCGTTGCCCAATGCGACGTCGGCCTGCCGCCGCAGGGCCGCGACCACGGTAGTCGCCAGTTCGGGCGCCGAGGTCCCTATCGCGACCAGGGTCAGCCCGATCACGGAATCGCTCACCCCGAACCGCATTGCCACACCCACCGAACCCTCGACCAGAAGATCCGCCCCCATGGGAAGCCCCGCAAGCCCTACGAGAAGGTAGGCCGCGATCTTCCACAGGGGAAGCGAAGGATCGGCACCTTCGACCTCCACCTCGTCTCCACCGTTGTCGGCACGTGCGCGCGCCTGGGCCTTTGCGTCGCGGCGATGAGCGCGCGCATCGCGAAAGGCCACCGTCAGGATGGCGGCCAGCGCGGCAAGCATGATGAGGCCGCTGACCCGGCCGATGGTGCCGAAAAACGCAAGCACCGTGAAGAGCAACGAGGCCCCGATCATATAGATATAATTCTTGCGCGTATCGCATCCGCTGGTGTGAAGCGGCGTGATCAGTGCAGGCAGCCCTAGAACCAGCAGAATATTCGCGGTGTTAGAGCCTATGACATTCCCCAGCGCCAGGCCCGGCACCCCGTCCAGAACCGCCTCGACCGAAACCAGAAGCTCGGGCGCCGAGGTGCCGAAGGCCACGATGGTCAAGCTGACGATGAGCGCGGGAACGCCCAGCCGCAGCGACAGGTTCACCGCTCCCTTCACAAGGGCGTCCCCCGCAACCAGCAGAATGCCGAGCCCAAGAGCGGCGATCAGGAAATCCATCATCTATCCGTGCACCTTCCGGCAGTCGCAGGGACCCTTGCCAATGCGGAACCGGCCACAGTGGCGGCATTTGCGAGGCCGCCGCTCGCTCAGGCGGCGGGCCGTGTCCGTGCCCGGAAACCTGTATTTTCCGAACATGGCGAGCACGCCCATACCGATCAGGAAAATCGTGACAACCTTGAGGATCATTCAGTATCCGATCGGCATTCGCAGCATCTGGTCTCGAAACTCCTGCATCGCGCCGCCGGCCACCCGCGCGCCCAGCATCGCCAGCGGCCCGCGGCGCATACCGAAATGGGCAAAGCGGACCTTGTCGCCGTAACGCGTTTTCATGGTGGGAACCAGATGCCCCAGCCCATCGGCCAGCCCGGCCTCTACCGCCTGACGGCCCACGAATATCTCGCCACCGAACATCGGCACCTCGGTCGCCAGCCGATCGCCGCGCCGGCGGCTCACGTAATCGACAAAAGCCGCATGTATCGGCTCCTGCAATTGCCGCAGACGGGTTACGTCCTTCGGGTCTTCGGGGCGGAAGGGGTCGAGAAAGCTTTTCGCCTCTCCCACGGTATGCACACGCCGCTCCACTCCGTGACGTTCCAGCAGCCCGGCAAAACCGAACCCTGCAGATATCACGCCGATAGAGCCCACGACGGAGCTGTCATCCAGGACGATGTCATCGCCCGCGCAGGCCAGCCAATAGCCACCGGATGCGGCAACATCCTCGACAAAGGCGGTCACGGGAACGGATTTCTCGGCCGCGAGCCTGCGGATGCGCGCGGCGATCAGCGAACTCTGCGCCGGGGAGCCGCCGGGCGAGTTGATCACGAGCGCCACGGCCACGAGGCCCCTGCGCGAAAACGCCTTGTCTATGATCCGGGCCAGCGCGGCATCGTTCAGACCGCCGCGCCCGGTCGATATAGCCCCCGCCAGCCGGATGACGGCGACCTTCGGGCTGGATTTCAGGAACGGGAGCAATCGTTTCATTCCCTGTCATGTAGCCTGCCGCCCCGGCCGTAACAAGAAGAGCCCCACAGATTGCCGCAACATTCCCGGACCGGGCCTCTGATCGCGAGCCGATCACGCTGCGGGCGTCGACCCGGCCCGGCCGGTGCGGTGGAAAAACGCCGCGAACCGATCTGCGACGGCACTGGAATCGAGCGGGGTCCGGCCCGCTTCCCGGGCCCGGCGCAGAACCGCAGGCGGCAGGACCTCACCGCGGCTGCCCAGGAGCGCCTCGAAAAACGCATAGGTGAATTCCGGGTGGGCCTGGCAGCTCAGCGCCCGGTCGCCGTATTGCAACATCGCATATTCGCAAAAATCGCTGCGGGCCAGAACCGTGGCGCCCGGCGGTGGTGCCACCACCTGGTCCTGGTGCCAGGCGAGCAGGGTTTGTTTGCCTTCCGGCAGGTCATAGTCCGTCGGCCCCACCGACCAGCCGCCTTCGAATTTCTCGGCCTTCCCGCCAAGGGCCTGAGCCAGGATCTGGTGACCGAAGCACACGCCGACAATGGGGATGTCTTCGGCGTATGCCGTGCGCAGGAAATCTTCGAGCGGGCCGATCCAGGGATGACCGTCGTAAACGCCGAACTTCGACCCGGTGACGAGCCAGCCTTCGGCATCGGTCACTCGTGCCGGCAATTCGCCGTCCAACACGGCGTAGGTGTCGAACTCGAAGCCGCGCCCGGCCATCAGCCTGCGGAACAGCTCGTCATAGTCGCCTTCCTGCGCGCGAATCTCTTCGGGACTGCGTCCGGTCTGCAGAATACCGATTTTCATCTTCCCTCCTTTGGCGGTCGCGCGCCTCAGCGTCCCGAACGACGGTTCATCACCAGTGCGGCAACGATAATGGCCAACGACACGAGCCCGATAACGATGGTGGCCAAGGCGTTGACCTCGGGGCTGACGCCCAGCCGCACCTTCGAAAAGATGACCATCGGCAAGGTCGACGAACCCGGCCCTGAGACAAAGCTCGCCACGACGAGATCGTCGAGGCTGAGGGTAAAGGCAAGAAGCCAGGCAGAGATCAGCGCCGGCATGATGACAGGCAGCGTGATGTCCACGAAGACCCGCAGCGGCCGGGCCCCCAGGTCCTGCGCCGCCTCCTCGACCGACAGGTCGATATCGACAAGCCTCGACTGGATCACCACCGCCGCATAAGCCGCGCCGAACGTGGCGTGGGCGATGATGATCGTCAGCACGCCCCGTCCCGAGGGCCAGCCCAACAGCCCCTCCATCCCGATGAAAAGCAGGAGAAGCGACAGCCCGATGATCACCTCGGGCATGACGAGCGGTGCCGTAATCATCAGCGACAGGAGCGAACGCCCGCGGAACGCGCCGAACCGGACCAGCACCAAAGCGCCCAAGGTGCCGATGGCGACCGCGAGCGTGGCGCTGACCGCCGCTATCCTGAGGCTGAGCCAGGCGGCGTCGAGGATCTGCGGGTCGCGCAGTAACTCGCCATACCATTTCGTGGAGAACCCGCCCCATACGGTGACCAGCCTGCTTTCGTTGAAACTGAAAATCACCAGAGAGAGGATCGGCGCATAGAGAAAGGCAAAGCCCACCAGCGCCGTGATCCGCAGGAACCAGGATCCGCGCCTCATTGCTCCTTCTCCGCGGCATCGGCCTGAGCGCGGCGCAGCAGCGCGATGGGCACCGCCAGGACCAGCAGCATCACTATCGCCACCGCGGAGGCCACCGGCCAGTCGCGGTTGGAAAAGAATTCGTTCCACAGCACCTTGCCGATCATCAGCGTATCGGGCCCGCCCAGAAGCGCGGGGATCACGAACTCTCCCACGGCAGGAATGAAGACCAGCATGCACCCCGCGATTATCCCGCCCCAGGACAGCGGCAGCGTCACGGTCAGAAAGGTGACGACCGGACGCGCGCCCAGATCGGCGGAGGCTTCCAGATAGGCGGGATCGAGCTTTGACAGATTGGCGTATAGCGGCAGGATCATGAAGGGCAGATAAGTATATACGATGCCTACATAGACCGCGAAATCGGTCTGCATCATCACCAGCGGCGTGTCGATCACCCCCAGCCCCAGCAGCAGGTTGTTGATCACCCCGTTCGATTTGAGAAAGCCAATCCAAGCATAGACCCGCAGCAGAAAGGACGTCCAGAACGGCAGTATCACCAGCATGAGCAGCAGGTTGCGCTGCCCCTCTGGGGCGCGTGCGATCATATAGGCCATCGGATAGCCGATCAGCAGAGCGAAGAGCGTGGAAACCGCCGCAATCCGCACGGATTCCAGATAGGCGGCGAAGTAAAGCGAATCCTGCAGCAGGAACAGGTAGTTGCCGAAATTCAAAGATATTCCCAGAACCCCATCGTCCCAGGACCAAAGCGGCAGATAGGGTGGCCGCGCGATCGCCGCCTCGGACAGGGAGATCTTTGTGACATAGACAAACGGGATCAGGAAGAAGATCAGAAGCCAGAGCATCGGCAGCGCGATCACCAGCGCCCTGCCCCGCCTGCCGCGCCCGGACCAGCGACCGCGAAACCGGCCCATCATGACGCCAGCACCACGCCGGCCGCCCCGTCCCAGCCGATAAACACGCGCTCGCCGCCGGCCAGCGCATCCTCCGTATGGCGCGCCTCGTTCGAAAGGTTAACCCTGACCCTTTTGCCGCTGTCGAGGGTCACGTGATAGACCGAGAGGTTCCCCAAATAGGCCACCTCTTCGACCCGTCCGGCGAAGACATTGGCGAGGCCTGTCGGTCTGTCGCGCATGATCTTCATTTTTTCGGGCCGCACGGCGACGGATACCTTCTGCCCCAGGTTTCCCGGCACGCCATAGCCGATCCGGATCTCGCCGCCGGCGTCTCTTGACCCGACGGCGGCGCTATCCTCGTTGTCCTGAGTGATACGCCCCTCGAAAAGGTTCACCGACCCGATGAAGTCGGCGACGAAACGGCTTTGCGGAAATTCATAGATCTCGTGGGGGGTGCCCACCTGGACCAGTCGCCCCTCGGTCATCACGCCGATGCGGCTGGAGAGGGTCATGGCCTCTTCCTGGTCATGGGTGACCACGATAAAGGTGATGCCCAGGCTCTCCTGAATCTTGATGAGCTCGAACTGCGTCTCTTCGCGCAGCTTCTTGTCGAGCGCACCGAGCGGTTCGTCGAGAAGCAGCAGCTTGGGCCGTTTGACCAGGGCGCGTGCCAGCGCCACCCGCTGGCGCTGCCCCCCCGAAAGCTGGTGGGGCCTGCGGTTTGCGAAACGGCTCATCTGCACCAGAGAGAGCATGTCCGAAACCCGCTGTGCGATCTCGGCGCGCGGGACGCCGGCGCGCCGGAGCCCGTAGGCCACGTTGCGTTCCACGGTCATATGCGGAAACAGCGCATATGACTGAAACATCATGTTGGTGTCGCGATCATAGGGCGCGACGCCCGCCTGGTCCTGGCCGTCGATGACGATCTTTCCGGCAGTGACCTCCTCGAAGCCGGCGAGCATTCGCAGCAATGTGGACTTGCCGCAGCCCGAGCCGCCCAGGAGGCAGAAAAGCTCGCCACGGTAGACGTCCAGAGACACATGCTCCACCGCAGTGACCGCGCCGAATTTTTTCGTCACGTCTCGTATCTGGAGAAAAGGCGCCGCGTCGGGATCGGCCCAGGGGGCCAGTTGTCCGGCCGGCGCGGCGGCGAAAGCGGCGGGTTCGGTCACTGCTGGTCCTCCTGGCGGTAGAACGTAAAAAGGCGCCGCTTGCGCGGCGCCTCCGCTGAGCTTACTGACCCGTCTTGATCGACGTCCAGGCCCGCGTCAGGCTGCGGTCGTAACGCGCGCTGTGCGGACGCAGGGAAAACAGCTTCTTGCGGGTTTCATCGTCCGGATAGATGCCCGGATCGTTACGCACCTCGTCCACGACGAACTCTGTCGCCGGGATATTGGGGTTGGCGTAATACACATAGTTGGTGATATCCGCCGCGATCTCGGGGCGCAGAATGAAGTCGATGAACTTCAGCGCGTTCTCCTTGTTCGGTGCGTCAACCGGGATCGCCAGCATGTCGAAACCGACCTGGGCCCCCTGCGGCGGGATGGAATATACAATCTCTATGCCCTGACCCGCCTCGCTCGCACGGTCGCGCGCCTGCAGAATGTCGCCGGAGTAGCCCACGCTCACGCAGATGTCGCCGTTCGCGAGGTCGTTGATATATTGCGAAGAATGGAAATAGCGGATGTAGGGGCGCACGGACTCGAGCAGCGCACGGGCTTTTTCCAGATCACCCGTGTCCTCCGAGTTGGGATCGAGCCCGAGGTAGTTCAGCGCGGGTGCCATGATCTCCGTCGGGCTGTCGAGCAAGGCGATGCCGCAATCCGCGAGCTTGGCCGCCGTCTCGGGATCAAAGACCATGTCCCAGGTCCCCAGCTTTGCCGCATCGACGCGTGCCTCCGCCTCTGCTTTGTTGTAGCCGATACCGGTGGTGAACATCATGTAGGGCACACCATAGACGTTGCCCGGATCGTTCACTGCCACGACATTGAGGATGTTTTCATCTAGATTGCTGTAATTGGACAGCGCGTCTTTGTCGATTTCGGCAAAGACCCCGGCCTGGACCTGACGGGCCATGAACTCGATCGAGGGCACCACCACGTCATAGCCCGAAGAGCCGCTGAGCATCTTGGCCTCAAGCACCTCGTTGCTGTCGAAGACATCGTAGTTGACCTTGATGCCGGTTTCCGCCTCGAACTTTTCGATGGTGTCCTCGGCGATGTAATCCGACCAGTTGTAGACGTTAACTTCGTTGCTTTGCGCCACTGCGGCGCTGGCCATGATGCCTGACATCACGGCCATTACGGTCAGCTTCTTCATTTCATCACTCCCGTTGCATCTGTTGTTGCTGCCAGTCCCAATCCCGTTCAAAGCCCCAGACGATCGCGCAGCCCATACCCTGTCTCTTATACACATCTGACGCTGCCGACGATCTACTCTGTGTAGATCTCGGTGGTCGC
>FYBJ01000808.1_pt1 | contig 15751 bp, 16 predicted proteins | sample 1134611 | NCBI WGS metagenome assembly FYBJ01 (sample SAMEA104116008, study PRJEB20421) | marine metagenome | isolation source: marine | reverse complement strand
TCTGCCTGTCTCGTGGGCTCGGAGATGTGTATAAGAGACAGAAATTTGTAAGTGCAAAAGTGCAACTTTCCAATCGGTCTCAAAGTCCTCTAAATGGTCCAATTAAAGATAAATTTGAACGACTAATTGAGGCTTATCAAGAGGTAATTGAAAGTATAGAACAAGAGGCAAAAAAGCTTATTGATAGCGATCCACTGTGTCAGGCGAAAAGAGAGATTATGATGGCTTTGCCAGGAGTTGGAGAAACAACTGCCAATAAATTATTGGCTTCAATGCCTGAATTAGGCTCCATGACAAGGCGAGGCGCTGCCAATTTGGCCGGATTAGCACCTCACCCCTATGACAGCGGAAAAATAAAAGGCTATCGAAAAACGCGTGGTGGGCGACAAGATGTGAAAAAATCACTTTTCATGGTTGCTTTGTCTGCATCTCGATCCGATGGGCGTTTCGGTGAGTTTTATCGCAACCTTCTGTCTAACGGTAAGCCAAAAATGGTTGCATTAGTTGCGCTTATGCGAAAAATTGTTGTCATCATTAATGCACAAATCAGGGAGCTTATAGTTAAAAAAAATGTTCACTCATACCCCCTTACTGGAGAGGCTTGAACATACTTGATGACAAAGGATGTTTATTTAATGGAATTTTTAAGCTGTTAGTCTCATATTTACTGAACCAGACGATGTATGTTTTTACAACTCTCGTATTTGTTCCTTTATCTGAAGTAGACTGTGCAATGCACATGATTAGTGAAGGGAGTGATATGAAAGTAGGTATGTTTTGCTATGAATGTATTCGTTTATGGATGCGTATGACGCGTGTGAGCATGCAGTTGTTGTATGGGTTTTGGCGTATTTCAAGTGTGCCGCGCCCCATTGTTTCTTTTTTTGGTGGTGCACGTTCCAATAATGTTGATCCTTATTTTCGAAAGGCGCTCAAATTGTCATCACGACTGGTTGCTTCTGGCGTTTCAGTGTTGACTGGCGGTGGGCCAGGTATTATGGAAGCAGCAAGTTGCGGCATTCGTGAAGAAGAGGGCAAGGTGGATCCCAAGCATCTAGGACGTTCTATTGGTATTGGAGTGAAAGATTTGGGCGAAGGGAGCAATCCTTGCGTGCAAGAATATTTTGAATTGGATTATTTTTTTGCGCGTAAGTGGCTGCTCACCCGTTATTCTGATGCTATCTTTGTCTTTCCCGGCGGTTTTGGCACGCTCGATGAACTGGCAGATGCATTAACACTGATTCAAACCGGTAAAATGCCAGCGGTGCCCATAATATTAATTGGTAGTGAATATTGGGAGCCCTTCATGAACTGGCTTATCAAAGAAGCGTTGCATCATGGCTTTGTTGATCAAGAAGAGGTTGATCTTTTTAAGGTGACAGATGATCTTGATGAGGCATATCATTGGGCATGTGCCGCATGTGATGATGCCCTTAAAGCAAAAAAGAAAAAAGGAAGATAATGTTGGCATCTATGCGATGTAGTCTTAAATGTTTTGTGCAATCCTTGCGTTATTGTGCGCAGTTAATACGTGGCATACATGCATTAGCACACTTGCAGCAGCCAATTATTACGCTCTTTGGTGGTGCAGAATCTCAGCAAGAAAGTCCTCATTATCAACAGGTATATCTTTTTGCTCAACGTCTCGCCAGCAAGGGCTTTTCAGTGGTCACTGGTGGTGGGCCAGGTATCATGCAAGCGGCCAATTGTGGTGCAATGAAAGGAATGCCGCAAGAAGAAGCCTATAAGCATTCTCTTGGCATTGCAGTGCATGGTATAGATGATCATGTAACAGGGCAATGTGCGCCTATAGTGCGGGTGGATATGTTTTTTCAGCGTAAGTGGTTGTTGGTAAAGCAAGCAGCTGCGGTGGTGGTGTTTCCTGGTGGCTTAGGCACGGCCGATGAATTGTTTTACCTTATGAATCTCTATAAACACGATCGTTTGCCACGCGTGCCTGTGGTGCTCGTGGATCGTGCCTATTGGGAGCCATTAGTCACATGGCTGAAAGAGCGTGCGCTGCCTGCAGGATATATCAAAGAGGGCTTTTTGAGCTTTTTTGTACTTGTCGATACGATTGATGAAGCCTTTGCTGTTGTGCAAAAAGTGGCTGATTAAATATCAATGCCGAGCTGTGCGAGCTGTTTTTTGCATGCTGCATATGAACGAAAACGTATGCCGATGATGTCGAAGGCAAGGGCGCCGCACAGATTTTTTTGTTTATCGTCGATGAGCACCATATGCTTGGTCTGATCTGATAGGTTTTGCAAAAAAAGTTTATAAATAGTGGGATTTGGTTTGCTGGCGTAATTGCTCTGAGCAGATGCCACCGTGATGGTGTCAAAAAGCGTGAAAAGATCTTCATGCTCTGGTGCAAGATCATTAAAAATCTGTTCGCCGATATTGGAAATAACCCCTAATGCATAGCCTTGCTGTTTGAGTTCTTTGACAAGAGCAATCATTGGTTCATTTCTTTTTTGGCAATTGGCAATGCGAATAAGCAATGGTAGAGCTTTATCAATATCTTTATAGGTGTGTGCCAAATGCATGAAAAACGACTCAGGAATGGGGCTGCGATAGAGCAGTTTGAGGGCGTCCCAGATAAGGCATGGTGAAAAGATGCCGCGCAACAAAAGCCATTTTTGTGGACTTTGTGCAAACGTGCGTATCATCTTTGCGTAATCATGCTTAAAGAGCACGCCATGCAGATCAAAAATGATGATACTCTCTTCAGGCGAGAGTGTTTCATTGCTCATGAAGATGCAAGCATTTTTTTTGGCGCGCATAAGATAGGTGCGTCCAAAGGTTAGGGCACAGATTGAAAAAATCGGTGCAAATAACAGTATCATAGCTTTCCCCCGCCTCTAAAGTAATGTTCTTATGTATTCTTTATCAGCAATGCTGATAAATCAATTTCATCATAGGAATCCACAACGATATCAGCATGTTGCAGCTGTTGAGCATTGCGATTCGTGTTAATGCCGATGCAATACATACCAGCATCTTTTGCGGCTGTAATGCCATGAGCTGAATCTTCCACGGCGATACATGCCTTTGGGATCACGCCAATATTATCTGCTGCATGCAGATAGAGCATGGGATCAGGCTTTGGTTTGCTGACATGCGATACGCAATACATATGTTGGCCAAAGAGAGCGCTCAGGCCAAGCGCTTTGTCAGTTTCCTGTAATGTTGTTATGCCCGCGTTTGTGGCGATGGCTGTTTTGAGTTGATGGGTTTGTGTTTGTTTGAAAAAATCTTGAAATCCTTCAATAAAGCGAATGCCCGTTTGATACAATTCACTCACGATATGTATTTTTTCTTGCATGAGTTCGTGCACCTGTTCTTCAAGTGCCATCATCTGTTTGATGATAAAAACCGCATCCGGCATAGCTCTGCCATGAAGGGCCTCGCGCAAGGCAGCAGCTTGATCTTCATCAAGAGGTTTTCTGCGTTTGACCAACTGTTCAGATGCCTCTTTCCAGAGGCGTTCTGTATCTGCAATAGTGCCATCAAGATCGAATATAATTGCTTTGTATTTCATATTTTGTATCCTTTGCTACACTATTATAGTATATGAGTAATCCATTCTATAACAAAAGGGTATACATAATGACGCGCAAGATGCAGAGCTTTTTTTTGGTGTGCGCAGTGGCTGCACTCTATCTTTTGGCTACTTATTTTAAGGTAAATGCTATTCAGGGTTCAGTCGGGCGTTGTTTTTCTTTGAGCAATTGTTTTTTACCATTAATTGGTCTCTTTTTTGGCCTTGCAGGTAGTTATGCTTATTTTGCAGGCAGCTTGGCGGTCCGTTTCTGCTTACTGCCTTGGAGCGCTCTTGTTACCACATGTTTTGGCGTGCCAACACTTGCAGCTTCTCTTTATTGGGCTCCGGGCAATCGTCTGATGAAAGCGATCATTCCATTGGCGTGCATGCTTTTATTTGCCCTGCATCCAGTTGGTATGCATGCAATGCCATATACGTTCTATTGGTTCATTCCGGCATGCATTGCCTTTATGCCAAATGCACATCATTTTTGGCGAGCACTGGGTAGCACTTTTTCTGCTCATGCCGTTGGTTCAGTGTGCTATTTGTATGGCATTAATGCCATGACTCCTGCTGAATGGATGTCACTTATACCAGTAGTGGCTTATGAACGTGTGTTATTTGCCTGTGGTATGTATGGTGTGTATCTACTATTACAAGCTGTTGGCTCAAAACTCTTTCAGTTATGTGCGCAAGAAAAAACGTATAGTCTCTAAGCGCAAGGAAGTGCTATGCAGCATTTAGCTTGCATTATGGATGGCAATCGGCGCTATGCAAAAAAACATGGTTGGCGTCCATGGATAGGGCACAAGCATGGGGTGCGTGCAGTGCGCAATACGATTGCTTTTTGCTTAGAGCATAAGATTGATCATTTGTCGCTCTATACGTTTTCGCTTGAAAACTTCAAACGTCCTACGCAAGAAAAAGACTTTCTTTTTTCTTTGGTGGTCAAAGGGACGGCTGCAAACGTTGATGATTTAATTAAGCAAAATGTGCGTGTACGCTTTGTGGGCGATCGTGCACGTTTTCCACACCAGGTGTTGCAGGCGTGCCAAGAGATAGAAGCCGCAACGGAGCACTGTACCGCATTGCAGGTACATTTTCTTTTTTGCTATGGGGGTCAACAAGAAATTGTTGCAGCTGCCAAAAAACTTGCGCAAAAAGTGCAAGCAGGCCAATTGTCTGATGAACAGATTACGCCAGAAAATTTTGCAAAAGAACTATGGCTGCATGAAGCGCCACCACCCGATCTTATTTTCCGTACTGGTGGTGTGCAGCGTGTGAGCAACTTCTTGCTTTTTCAAGCGGCATATAGTGAATATTACTTTTCAGATCACTTATGGCCAGAAATCACTGCAGATCATTTACAACATGCTGTGGAGAGCTTTGAGCAACGCAATAGGAATTTTGGGCAATGAAAATAGCTATTATTGGTGCAGGCGCGTGGGGCACAGCATTGGCAACGCTGGTGCGAGAAAACGGGCATGATGTTATGCTCTGGGCATATGAATCAGATGTGGTAGATGCCATTAATGAAGAGCATGAAAACAAGCGTTATTTGCCTGGCGTGCAGCTTGAGCGGGGCATTCGTGCTACCAATGATTTAAAAAAAGCGATATGTGGCGCCCAGTGGGTTTTTGAAGCAGTGCCGGTGCAATTTTTACGCACGGTGCTTTCGCAAGCAATTACATGCTTTGATCCTGAATAGACGTGGGTGGTCACCAGTAAGGGCATTGAACAAGAGACGTTGTTATTGCCCAGTCAGATGATTGATGAGCTTTGTGCTTTTCAAGTGAAAAAAGCAGTTATTGCCGGGCCAAGTTTTGCTAGTGATTTGGCACGCAAGCAACCAACGGGCATTGCGGTGGCTGCAGATGATTGCGCTATTGCTTCAACATTGCAAACTGTATTAGCAAATGCATATTTCAGACCCTATGTGAGCCTTGATATGATTGGCGTGCAAATGGGTGGTGCCGTAAAGAATGTTATTGCGCTTGGCGTTGGCATGCTTGAAGGCGCAGGGTTTTCAGACAATGCAAAAGCACTGCTTTTCACGCGTGGGCTGCATGAGATGGTGCAGTTAGGCATTGCTATGGGAGGCATGCAAGAGACGTTCTATGGGCTTTCTGGTGTGGGTGATACTGCTATGACTGCCCTGGGAGGCAAAAGTCGTAATCTTGAAGTTGGCAAACGTTTAGGGCGTGGCCAAAAGTTACTAGCTATTTTAGATGAAACGGGTTTTGTGCCAGAAGGGGTCAATACCGTGCAATCATTGCAACGTCTGATGATAGAGAAAAAGATCGATGCACCAATTTGCCGTGGTGTATATCAAGTGATATTTGAGGGATTGCCAATACAAGCGTTGCTTGATGGCGTGCTTGATCAACCATTACGCTTTGAACAAGCCTGTAATCAGAAATAAAAAAAAGCGCATGCTCAAGTGAACATGCGCTTTTGTATCTTTTGTGCCTATGGCTTATGATACCTTAAGGATGATATCAAGCTGTTCCATAATCTTGCATCTGCTGCATCAGGATCGTTTTTATCGAAAAAGATGAGGTGGAATCCTGCTTTTTCTGCTGCTTGTATGTCAGACGGTTTTGCATTCATAGGCAAAATCAGCACCATAATTTTTGCAGAGCAGTTATCATGGATGGTTTGATAGCTTTCATCATTTTCTTTTGAAACAATAGTATCAAAAAAGGGAAAGCGTTCATTGATTTTTTGATGAAATGCTTCTGTCTGTGAAGTGATGCATGTGATATGATATGTTTCTTTTAGCTTCTCTATAAGCGCACAGCCATGTTCGATGCGGTCCTTTGAGCCTAATACCATTTGTTCTGCAAGTCTTTTGATTTCGCCTGTTGGATTGGTGCGATCAAATAGTGCATAATAATGTGGCAGTGAGCGCCCTTTTAAATAAAGATACGTGCCTTCCGGTAGGAGGCTTGTGGTCAAAATAAGCTTTGTAGAAAGCATTTTGTGGTTTGCGATAAAAGAGCCAATGTGTTTGCAGATAGTTGTGGTATTGTTTTTCCATACGACGTTATATGGACGAACAAATATGGCAATATCCTGTTGTGCAACGTTTGTTTGAGCTGCAACCATGCTGCTCATCAATAGCGTGCTTAAAATAATACGTTTTAGCATAGTGAAAATCCCCTATAATTAGTTATTTATTGGTATCGGCTCGTTGATAACGATCATTGCATAGGCAAATGCCAAATTGATGCAATGCTTGTTTCATTTGCCCTGCACGTCTGAACGTGATGGTTTTCAAGCCTGCTTTACGCGCGGCTTGTGTGTTCTCGGGTTTGTCATCAATAAAGAGCAATGTTTTTGTGCCTTGTGGGTTGATGCGCTTCTTAAGGCGTTCAAAATAGCGTGGATCAGGCTTTTGGATGATTTCTTTTGCAGTATAATCAACCGTCATGCCATGTTTGATGAAGTTGTTATTAAATATTTCTGGGTATTTGCGCTTGAGTTCAGCAAAAAAGGTATCACCAAGGTTGGTAGCGCACCAAATTTCAAAACCGGCATCGCGTAGCTTTTTGAGCTCTTTGATAGTATCTTTTTTGAGACTTTTTTGTATGCATACTTCTTTTAATGCTTTTGCAAGCTTAGTCTTGCCTTGGCGCTGAAGTTCCACATAAAAGCCCTCGCCATAGCGTTGACCTTTATCGCCAGCGACACCTTTACGCTTACGAAATTCCTTGCGACCTTTTAAAAAGCGCCCACCATATTTGATGGCCTTTTTAAAAACACCTTTTTTGTTGCGTTCAAGCACCACATCATCAAGATCGACGACGATAATAGTGTTTTTTGGATTAAGCGTTTGTGGAGTTTCGTTACGTGGCGCTGATATGGCTTTCGTGCCCATCATGCCCAAGCTCATGCAGCACAGGCTAAAAAGTAGTTTCTTCATAAAATAACCTCTATTTAGGGTGTTCTAAGACCTTTAAGGAAAGGCTTAGATGTGTGTTGTCCATCTTACATAAGAGCTTAACCGACTGGGAATTTATGTCAATGGCAACAAGTGGTTCTTTTGTTGTTAACGGCCTTAGTTCTCTTGATACAGCATAAAAAAGGTTGTTTTGCCCTTGGTGTATAATGTATATTTGTAAATAAATAATGTATTTAGAAATAAAAAGGAGTGTGTATGAAGCGTAGCGTAGTATTCTTGGTTATGGGGGCGTTTTTACCATTAGTAGCCGCTATTGATGCAGTGAAGGCGCCAAATACCGTCACTCAAATAGTAAATGGTCAACAAACCACCACTAAAATCACGGCAGATTCGCTCTATGCGCTGGCAAGCTATGCGCAGATGCCTGCAGCACAAAAGAAACAATTTGAAGATTGGTTAGAGTCTGATAAAGCGCAAGCGGTCATAAAGGGCTTATTGGCCTTTCAGCCGACGGCACAAATGCATGCTGCGGTGGCAAGAGGTCAGATGCAGCAAGATAAAAAATTATTGCAGGCCAATGATATAGAGAACCTAAGTCAGTGGAATTATGTGTTTCAGGTGCCTGGCATGACATGGTATGCCAAGATCAGTGGCCCTGCCAATAGATACACTTCATCAACAAAAGCGCTCATTGCCAAAGGTGTGAAGGGCACGCCAATTGCCACCTATCAAACAGCAAGTCGTGCGGCAAACTATTTAATCTTAAAAGAGTTTATTAATAAGCACAACCTCAATCATTTAACGGCGCAAGAGACCTATCTTTATCCGCTTGTGCAGCAAAAAGGTGCGCCCGTATCAGTTGCGGATACCAACATTGTTGTGTTAGAGCAAGCATTGCCTAATGGTGTGCAAAAGCTTTCTGAGGCCAATGCAGCACAACTTTCAGATGCAGCATTGCGCCAATTAACACAAGCGATCATTGGGGTGGGGTTATGGAGTATTAATGACAATATATTCTTAAAAGAGAGTGACAAGGGTGTGCACATTGTGCATCTTCCGGACTTAGAGCAGCCTAATATCAGTTCTCCCGATGATTTTTTTAATAGGGGAAAGAAAGGGGCACATCAATATTTAGTTAATATTTGGGATGGAATTGTTGGATTGGCAAAACTTTATCAAGGGCACCCTGAGAAGTTGGCAGTGATCAAACAAGTGGTAGATCAAAGTCCAGTAGTGCAAGAGAATTTTATTAAAAATCATGTATATGACAATAAATCGATTTATGGTCTTTTAAAAGGCGCACAAGCAGCTCCTGCTGCACAAGAGCCTTCTAAAACAGTCGGTGGCTAATTATTTCACTCTCAGATGTGCTTTTATTGTTTTGCTATCATCAAGCGTAATGATTGTGCCTGCGCATGGTTGTTGCGCTTGCACCAGAGCGTCGGGCCTTTTTTTGCCTTCAATGTGCCATTGCACAGAATAGACTTCAAGTAATGCTTCAACTTCGTCGCATGTCATGCCAACCAAATCTGGCCAGATGATGGTCTGTTTTTGCGGTGCAGCCACGTAGCATAACATATGTTTGCTTTCGAGCGCTGCATGTGGCGCTGGCCATTGAGCAAAACAAGTGCCGGTTGGCACTGCATAAGGCAATGAATGATAATGCACGCGCAAAGAGAGCGGGGCAGCTGCCAGTTCTATTTCTTCTTTTGTTTTATAGAGCATCATTGGTGCTTGCGGTTTTGCTGGTTGCTCAGAGAGCACCACATAGATCGTCTGGCCTTTTTTTATGGTGCGGCCAGGAGCGGGCAGTTGTTGCATCACCATCCCTTCAGGCAATTGGGCATCGTGTTCGATCGCCATAACATGAATACCAAGCTGCAGCCCTGAGAGTTCTTTGAGGGCTTGTTGAATTGGCATGCCAATTAAGCATGGGGTTACAAGGCATGTGGGACGGAAGGTGAAGAGCAGTATAAAATAGGTCGAAATGAAAATAAAAAAGGGCATTAACCAAGAGAAACGCTTGAGATGAATCAATATATTATTGAGCATAAACGTGCCGGAGCGTTAAAATTTAAGGCGTTGGTGAACGATAAGCCGGATTCTGTCTCTAGCAGCTGCTAGAGTGACAACCATTTATCTAAGCGGCATACCCGCGTGCTTAAGGAACGAACAACCACACGCTGCTTTGCCTTGCTCCGGGTAGGGTTTGCCCCACATACAGATTGCTCTGCATGAGCGTGTGCTCTTACCACACGTTTTCACCCTTACCAACGATAGTATATACCAGTTGTAGTCTGTTGGCGGTTATTTTCTGCGGCACTTTCCATGGGCTTACGCCCCCCTCAGTTGAGCAAGCTCTCCTAAGGTACCCTGTTCGTTAGGAGTCCGGACTTTCCTCCTGTGATTTATAACCACAAGCGATTGCCTCGTTTACCAACGCCATATAGTTTCAAACAGATGTTTAACATCAGAATAATGTTAACACAGATTTGACCAATTGTATATGTTTTCAATGCATGCCAATCGCCGCTCCAGAAGCCCTGAAGGCTATTGAGTAAGATGAAGCTGCAGGCAGCGATTGAGCTTACTACGAGCACGCTGTGCTCGAGCCACCGGCGGGCCATTGCGATCGCGATGGTGCTGATGCCAAAAGCAGTTATAGCGAGTGGCATTGGCAGGTGAATGAGCCAGCAATAAAGGAGCAAGGTGCAGCCGTTTGCAATGATAGTGGGTGTTGATGCATGATGATATACGCTGCATATATAAAAAATATACGTGCTCCATGCAATTGGGGCGTCCAGTAGTATGAACATGCAGTAGTCTAGTATGAATGCTGGCAGTTGAAACATTGTTTGTATCCTTTTTTTACCGGAATGCTTTTCTATTTTTCATGCTATGCCATGCATAATTGCAGTCAGTTAGTGGTTAGGCAGGCATAATGCAGTTAAAGAGCTGAGCATTTCTTCTAGAGGCTTTGTGAAGTTGTTGCCATGTATAACCAGTGTTTGAAGTTTTGTTAGGTGACTCATTTCCGGAGGCACATCAGTGGCTCTATTGTGAGCGATATCAAGCGTTTCCAGTTTTGTTAGATTGCCTATCTCTGGAGGTAGGTGCGTGAGTTGATTATAGACTAAATGCAGCATTTTCAAGTTGATTAAATGGCTAATGCATGCAGGTATACTGGTCAGCTTATTTTTGGTTAGATCAAGTATTTGCAAATTGGTTAAGCTGCTTATTTCTAGGGGCAAAAGGTCGAGCTCGTTTTCGCTTAAATCGAGTATGCGCAACCTGATTAAGCTTTCGATTGGTGCGCTTGTTAGTTTGTTCAGAGAGACATTTAAGGCGGTTAGTGTCGTTAAATGTTTCACTTGCGTAGGCAAGCTTGTTAGTTGGTTTAATGATAAGGTGAGTGTTTTTAATCTAGGCAGATGTCGAATATCATCCGATAGATCAGTGAGTCTGTTGTGAAACAATGTGAGCTCTTGCACTAATGTATGATTAGGCATTCGTTGCAAGCCGTGAAGGCTTGTTAGGTTTTTATTATTGAGAGGTAAGCATATTTTCCCAGATTGGGTGATGCGCATAGGGGGCATTTTTTTATGGGTACTAAGGTCGAGCACAGAGACGCCATTGAAATGCCTTTGAAGACATTCTGGCAGTATATATACATTCTCATTGTGTAAAAAATAATATTCCTGGGCAAGTGCTTGCTTTTGCTCTTCAGGAAGTTCGTTAAAAGGGGTGCCATCTATTTCTGTTTCGGGCGTTAGCTGCCGGATGCTGAATTGCTTGGCAATGTGTTTTACATCGCTTTTATTTGTACTTGCTGCAACAACTAAAAGAGATGTGGTCACTAATGTGTATGCGAAAAGATATTTTTTCATGTGATCCCTTATAAAGCAGTATGTTACATACAATTGTATCTTCAGCTTTGTGGATGAAAAAGAGGGCGTCTACCAGGGGTATATGCAGGCTTTATTTGAGATCAGGTTACTATGCTTTGTTAATAAAATCTATGATGCGTCTTTATCTTTTTCATCAAGCACATTAATCTCTAAAAATGCATTATCTTTCACCACCAATTCAATATCACGTTTGTGCTCAGATGGTGCGAGCAGATGGATTCCTTTGAGCTCACCCTCTTTGTTTGGAGCAAGCAGGGCCCATAAGTGGCCATTAATCACGTAAAGATAATAAATGCGTCCAGGATTGCCGGCCAACGCAACAACGTTAATTCTGTTGCCGCGAAAACTTCGTTGCCATTCAGGAATGAGCACCGCTTGTGGTTTGCCATCTGGATCATGGCTTTCGAGCGTATTGCCGCTCACAATGTGCCCAGCAAGGCTGATGGTTTCGCCCAGTGGCATGAGCATTGCTTGTTCAAAAGAAGAAAATACGGGTTGGCTTGAAGCGTTGGTGATTTTTTTTAGATAAATCATTTCATGATGTTTTGGCTCAAGAAAAAGTGCTTGTGTATCATCTTCATTGTATTCGCTTTTTACTTGCTCAAAGTCGGCTTGTTGTTCGAGCTGTAGGTGCGATTTTTTTCGGGGAGCGTCTTTTGCATATACACCATATGCGATAATGAATAGCGTGCATGCGCTTATTTTTTTAAACATAGCAACCTCCTATTTATGTTTGCATTTTAGTGTAGCGTATTTGCCATGCATTTCTCAATCATTGTTTTTTCATTTTTTGTTTGCTGTGCTAGGCTATCTGCGGCAAAGGAACAAAAAAATGAAGCAAACATGTACCTATCTTTGTGGCTGGCTATTCCTTGCACTGCTTTGCGTGAGTTGTGCACTGATGAGCTTTGTGTTGCATCACAGCTGTATTGATCTTTCATTGCTTGAGCATTATGAGCCAGGGCGTCCAACACAGTTGCTTGATGATGAAGGGCGTGTGTGGGCGCAATTTGCGCTTGATAGGCGCAAGGTTATTACGAGTCATGAAGTGCCGATGCATCTGATTCATGCATTTTTAGCGGCAGAAGATTGGCAATTTTTTGAACATCATGGGCTTTCGTTCAAAGGTATCATTCGTTCCTTATGCGTGAATATGTATCATCGCCGGGCAGTGCAAGGCGCAAGCACCATTACGCAACAACTTGTACGTCTGTTGTATTTCCATCACAAAAAAACCTTTCGACGCAAAATACAAGAGCAGTGTATGGCGTTGCTTGTTGAATGGCAGTTCAGCAAAGAGCAGATTTTGCAGGCCTATTTAAATCATGTCTATTTTGGGTGTGGCATTTATGGCGTAGAAGCTGCGGCGCAACGATTTTGGGGCATTTCAGCAGCAGACGTTACCATTGATCAAGCTGCAGCGCTGGCGGCTGTGATGCGTTCTCCCGGCACTTATTGCCCATTACTGCATCCTGATGCAACGCAGCGTCGGCGTAATTTAGTGCTTGGCAATATGGTAAAGCTTGGCTTTATTACGCAAGAAGACTATGAGCAATGCATTGAGCGACCTATTGAGGTGGTGGCAGCTGATGAACAATTTGGCTTGCATCTGCGTGAGCATATTCGCCAATTTTTGGAAGCGCGATTGGGAGCACATGAGCTTTATACCGGTGGCTATGTGGTGCAAACGACGGTGCATGCGGATATGCAGCAAAAGGCTGAGCAGTCATTTAAAGAGCATATAGTGCAGCTCAAAGAAAAAATGGGCGAGCAGATAGAAGGGGCTCTCATGACGGTGAGTGTGCACTCAGGAGAGATTAAAGCATTAGTGGGAGGTTCAGATTTTGGTGTTTCGAAGTTTAATCGTGCAATGCAAGCGCGACGTCAACTAGGATCAGTCTTTAAGCCATTGATTTTTGCCAGTGCATTGGCGCAAGGCAAACGATTTGATGATGTGGTGATTGATGAGCCGGTGTCCATTAATGATGGTGCAGGGCGTTTCTGGGAGCCAAATAATTATAACCTACAATTTAATGGCCCAATTACCCTTGCTTATGCGCTTTCGCGATCAAATAATATTGGTACGATAAAAACCTTTTTGGATATTGATCCGCATGCGGTGGTGGATCTTGCAAAACAGTGCTATCTTGATGATCCGCGTCATTGTTATCCTTCCCTCTCGCTTGGTTGTCTTGATACCACGCTTGATAAAGCAATTGGAATGTTTAATGTGTTTGCCAATGATGGGTGTTATGTTCAACCGCATACGGTGCGTTGGATAAAAGATCGGTGGGGTAAAAAAATATATAAAGTTGAGCCACAAAAGCATCGTGTGATGCCATCCGTTATTTCGGGGAAGGTGTTAAAAGTGATGAGTATTGGTCTTGAACGTGTGCGAAAGATTATGCCTGACCAATGGATTGATAGTGTTGCTGCAAGCAAAACAGGCACAACAAATGACTCGCGCACGTGTTGGTTTATTGGCGCAACGCCTGAACTGACCACAGGGGTCTATGTCGGTCCTGATGATAATCGTTCGATGGGCAGGCATGTCTATCCATTGCATACGGCATTTCCCATTTGGATCGGGCTTCATCGTCAGATTGCAACAAAGAAAAAACACTTTAGTTATGATCCGTCATTGCAAGAATATTTTATCGACGAAAAAACAGGCGAGGTGGTAACACAGCAACGTGATGGCGCCATTGCGATTTTTGCTTGATCGTTTGAAGATATCCATCTATCGATTTGTGGTGTTCATGGATTCGATACACGCTTGCCCTTAAAAAGGGCTGCGCGCACTCCAGCCTACGCATAACCTGACCTTCGTAGTTGTTTACTCCGTCGAAGCTTTTAGCGTAGTCGGATTAACGAAGTAGGAAGCTTCGGCGGGCAGGCACCACGAACGGATAGAAAAATGCTCTTTTGTCATCCCCGGCTCGATCCTATGCATTACCCACATTTTATCTTCTAAAAATAAGGTAAGTGCTGACTATGTGTTCCAATGCAGCTATCCCTCGCCACAAAACTTTAGCGCCAGGCTCACCATCATTTTTTCTCCCTAAAAATCCTCCTATTTTTGCAATCATACTGATTGCCTCTCCAACGCTTGGAGGACTGGCCGGTGGGCAAGGTTTTTTGTGATGATGGCACCATAAAGCCTCCCATTCATCCCTTGCTAATATAGCTTCTGATGATATATCAGGAGATATTCGTCCTATATAGGTTATCTGCATAATTCGCCAGGAGGTGATAGAATAAAGTGCAATCGCCCGCTTAATATTATCAACAGATTCCATCTGAAGCTTTTCGATGCGGCTACCTTCTTTGAGAATGTAATGGAAGCGCTCTACAAGCCATCTCTTTGCATATAGTTCTATAATTTTTTCAGCGTCACTAATTGAATCTATCTTAATCGTAGTTAACAAGCGCCAAACGATCTCCTTGCTACCACTTTTATCTGCATCAATTTCTTTTGCAACCAGGGAATAAATATTTGTGGTTGAGCGATGGGCAGCCTTTGTTTTATCAGGTGATTTTAGCTCTACAGATGCTGCTCTTACCTCTAGTTTTACCTCTCGCTCTGGACTATTTGGCGTTCTTTTTAATTTTTTAACGATATAACCCAATACGGTTTTTTTATCCAAAAGATCATAAAGTTTGCCATCGGTCGTGTTTCGGTTTTGCGCTTGATGTATGAGCAATTCGCTGTTTAAACGTCTTTTTACTGTGATAAAGTCATACATATCTGCGCCACCATCAGCAATATAAATATAGTCAATGTTTAACGGTAAGCGCTCTTCTATTCTGCATATTGACTCGATCCACGCATTAGATTCTTTATTTTTTGTTGGTCTTTTTGAACGAAAAATCTTTTTGCCATATTCACTCTTATCTCGAGCCCAATATTTTTGATCAATCAAACCAAAACATCTTCCTTCTGGGCTGATCGCCAAGGTATTGTGTGTCTTAATCCCTAAAGATTTTATTGAATTACCTATTGGACCAAGTCCAGTTGTAGAAGTTAAATTATTTAATGAAACATCCATGCCATCGCTCAAAAAAAGAGCTGTATCTTCTGACTTGATAATTCTTTCAACGGTTGCCTTGTAATGACCTTGTAGAATATCCTGTTCATTAATTGAGGTAGTGCCTATAAATCTATAGGCCGCTTTAGTTTTAGCATGCGATCCCTTACATGCCTGAGCTATGCTTGCTGTTGGATTATCCGCAAGAATTTCAAGCAATTGTTTCACTCGATCTTGTCTTCTTTTGTCTTTGAGAGTCATATTTTTCACCTCATTTTCAGCCCAAATACTTGTTGCCATTACTTACTTCCTTCATTAGTGTTAGATTAGCACTCAAGCATACTAAAAATGTGGGTAATGCATA
>FYBJ01000292.1_pt1 | contig 15767 bp, 9 predicted proteins | sample 1134611 | NCBI WGS metagenome assembly FYBJ01 (sample SAMEA104116008, study PRJEB20421) | marine metagenome | isolation source: marine | reverse complement strand
CAATGCATCCTGACCCTAGCGTTAATCGCCCTGCGTGGCAACACACCGGGTCGGTTGCGCACATTGGTGGTGCTCGAACGAACGCCCGCTTTGTGCCGCAAAGCCGCCATTGCCTCAACGACAACCTCCCAGCACCCGAAAGCGCCCATTACGCCCCCCGCACCCGCTCCAACCCCACCAGCGCCAGACCCGCCGCCAATCCCCAGAAGGCCGCGCCGATGCCCAGCAGGCTCAGCCCCGAAGCTGTCACCACAAAGGTCACGGCGGCGGGGGCGGTGTGGGTGCCGCCGGACACCGCCGCCCCCAGCGAGGCAATGAACGGCCCCAGAAGTGCCGTGCCCGCGACAACGGCGATCAGTGCCGGCGGGAAGCCCTGAAAAAGCAGCACCAGCGGCATCGCCACCAGCGCGATGGCAGCGTAGCCCAGTGCATAGACCGGCCCCGTCAGCCAGCGTTTCGCGGGATCGGGATGGGCGTCCTCGCCGGTGCAGATCGAGGCGGTGATGGCCGCCAGGTTCGACGTATGCGCCCCGAACGCGGCACTGGCCAGCGAGGCGAACCCGGTCACCGTCAGGATCGACCGGCCCGGCACCGGGTAGCCCGCCGCGCGCAGCACCGCAAAGCCCGGCAGGTTCTGCGACGCCATCGTCACCAGATAGAGCGGCAGCGCGATGCCCAGAATGGCCCCGGCGGTGAATGTGGGGCGGATCAGCTCGAACGGCGCCAGCCCGCCCTGCCAGACAGGTTCGGCCAGCCCCAGCGCCATGGCCAGTGCCACACCGGCCACCAGAACCGCGATCACGGCCCAGATCGGCGACACGAGGCGCACCACGAAGAAGAGCGCGATCAGCGGCAGCACCAGGTCTTCGGCCCCCGGGATCACGGCAAAGGTTCGGGTCACGAAGGCAAAGAGCACGCCCGCCAGCATGGCCGAGGCCACCTCGCCCGGAATGCGCGCCACCAGCCGCTCGACCCAGGGGATCAGTCCGGTCAGGATGATCATGAGGGCCGTGACGATGAACGCCCCGCTCGCCACCTCCATGCCCACGCCCGACACCCCGGCCAGAAGGGCCGCACCCGGTGTTGACCAGGCGGTGACGATGGGCAGGCGGTGGCGGACCGACAGGATGCCCGTGGTCAGCATCATCGCGAGGCACAGCACGCTCACCCATGTGGCCTTCTGTCCCGCCGTGGCACCGACCGCATCGGCCCCGGCCAGGACGATGGCCACCGATCCGCCGAAGCCGACAAGCACGGCCACGAGTGCCGAAAGTATGACGGATGCGCGCATCTGTGATCCCCTCCAGATCCGGACAAGGGCACAGGCGTGCCCGGAATGCAAAGCGGAAAACGCCGAAACCGGACCGGCGGCGGCAGGCATCCGGATCGTTACCTGCCCTCAGGTCAGAAGATGGGCGCTGGTGCCGTCGCCGCTGTCGGTCGTGCCGTGTTTCAGGAGGGACCGGATCGTGGGGTCAATGTTCCGGCTGCCCAGTGGAAACGCCCCGCAGGCCCGCAAGGCGTCTCGGGCGCTGACCCGTTCGTCGATGCGTTTCCAGATCGAGCGTGATGCATAGGGCACCGCATGGGTGCGCCAGGCCACGCCGATGGTCATCCCCTTGAGGTACCTGACCCTCTGGCGCGGCGAAGGCGTCAGGATGGTTTCGACCACGCTGCCTTCGCGGACCATTTCATGCTCGACCACATAGAGCCGGTTGCCGCGCAAGGTCACCAGCCCCTCATAGCGCGACCGTTGCGTCACGCTGCCATCCGGCGTCGAGACCCGTTCCAGCGCGCGCGTCATGACAAACCCGTCCTGTTCATAAATTCGGATCAGGCTGCGCAGGACCATGCCGTCCCAGGTCGGCGTGGCGAAATGCGCATGATAGAAGCCCAGATAGCGCCGCAGGAGCTGGACCTGACCCCGAAAGGCGCCAGTCATCAGATCCACCGGGCCCTCGGTCAGCCGCTGCCGCCCCAGCACGTGACGGCGCTGAAACTCGTCCTGCGGTGCATAGAAATCCGCCTCGGTCAGGTCGAAATGCCGTGCGATGCGACGCAGGTTATGCGCCGAGGGCATACCGGTCCCGTTGAGATACCTGTTGAACTGCTGACGGTTGATTCCGATCTCGCGGCAGACCTGCGCGATGGACCCGAATTCGGCACAAATGCTTCGAAGGTTGGTGCAGAAATCTGCCGACATTGTGGGCTTCCCCTTCGCATTTGGACGCATAAACACGTCACTTCGCTTAATATAGCATAAACTCGCGAAGTGTTCAGAATCAATTCTGTCGCGGATCGTTGACCGGAACAGAATGAAAATCTGCTGATCCGCGGGAGGACAAGACAATGGAGTCGCAGGAAAGACATGCCAAATGGCTGATTGGCCAGATGCAGAAGGGCCGCTTGTCGCGGCGCGAGTTTCTGGGGCGCAGCTCGGCCCTGGGCCTGGCGCTGAGCGTCGGGGCCGGCCTCTTTGACAAGGCCCATGCCGCACCGCCGGTCAAGGGCGGGCACATGCGCCTGGCCATGGGACACGGATCGACCTCGGACACGCTGGACCCCGGGCAGCTGACCAACGGGCTGCAATGGGTCGTCGCTTACGGTGTGGCCAACACGCTGACCGAGCTGGATGCCCGGGGCAATCTTGTGGGATCGCTGGCGACCGAATGGTCATCGTCCCCCGATGCCGCGGTCTGGACCTTCAAGCTGCGCGACGGGGTGGAGTTCCACAACGGCAAGACCATGACCGCCGAGGACGTCATCGCGTCGATCAACTACCATCGGGGCGAGGCATCGACCTCGGTCGGCAAGCCGGTGATGGAGAGCGTCACCGACATCAAGGCCGATGGCGATACGGTGGTCTTCACGCTGTCCTCGGGCAACGCGGATTTCCCCTTCAACTTCAACGAGGCGACATTCGGCATCTACCCGGCCAAGGACGGCAGCATTGATTGGCAGGCCGGAGGGTCCGGCGGCTACAAGCTGACCAGCGAACAGCCCGGCCAGCGCTACGAATTCGAGCGCAATCCGAACTACTGGAAGGACGGTGCCGCACATGCCGAGACCATCGAGGTGCATTCCATCACGGACCCGGCCGCCCGGCAGAATGCGCTGATCACCGACGAGGTCGACGCCATCGACCGGGTCGAGCTCAAGACGCTGGAGCTGATGTCGCGCAGACCCGGTATCGTGATCGAGGAGGGCGCAGGGCCGCTGCATTACACCTTCCCGATGGCCACCAAGGTTGCGCCTTTCGACAACCTCCATCTGCGCAAGGCCCTGAAATACGGGATCAACCGTCAGGAGATTGTGGACAAGATACTGTTCGGCCATGGCGTGATCGGCAACGACCACCCGATCGGACCGTCCTATCGCTATCATGCGGCGGACATCGAACAGCTGGAATACGACGCCGACAAGGCGCGTTTCCAATACGAAAAATCGGGTCTGGGCGACATTTCGATCAACCTCAGCGCATCGGATGCCGCCTATAGCGGTGCGCTGGATGCCGCCGTGCTGTTCCAGGCTTCGGCCAAGGCCGCGGGGATCAACATCAACGTGGTGCGCGAACCCAATGATGGCTACTGGTCGGATGTGTGGATGAAGAAACCATGGAGCGCCAGCTACTGGGGCGGTTATTCGACCGAGGACACGATGTTCACCACCGGTTTCGCTGCCGGGGCCGCGTGGAACGACACGCAGTGGGATCACCCGCGCTTCAACGAGCTGATGGTGCAGGCGCGTGCCGAGCTGGACGAGGGGCTGCGCGCCGAGATGTACCGCGAAATGCAGGTCATCCTGCGTGATGAGGGCGGCAATATCGTGCCCATGTTCGCCAACGAGGTACATGCCCGCAACGAAAAGATCGCTCATGACGACATCTCGTGGGTGCGCGGGTTCGACGGCCGGCGTATCCTCGAACGCTGGTGGATGGTGTAATCTCCTCCCGGATTGCACTGGACCCCTGTGCCCTCGCCGGCGCAGGGGTCGAACCTGGTGACACCAAGAGCGTATGAGCGGTTTGCAGAGATTCTATTTCAATGGTCAGATACTGACGATGGACGACACCGCGCCGGAGGCCGGTGGCGTGCTGACCGAAGGCGATCGTATCCTGGCGGTGGGCGACGTGCCCGAGCTGCGGACACGGATGCACCCCGATGCGGTCGAGATCGACCTCGACGGCCGGACCATGCTTCCGGCCTTTATCGATCCGCATGGCCATTTCCCCGATCCCGGCTTCATCGCGCTGTTCCGGGTCGACCTGGCCCCGCCGCCCCGCGGCGATTGCCGGGATATGGCGACGGCGCTGCGGCGCCTCGCCGACAAGGCGGCACAGACGCCCAGGGGCGAATGGGTGATGGGGGTCCTCTTTGACAACACGGCCATTGCCGAGCGCCGAATGCCGACCCGCGCCGAGCTGGACAGCGTTTCGGCAGACCACCCGGTCTGGGTGTTGCACGCCTCCGGTCACAACGGTGTCGCCAATTCCCTCGCGCTGGAACGGCAGGGGTTCGACCGGACCAGCCCGGATCCCGACGGAGGCCGCTTTGGCCGCTCCCCGGACACCGGCGTGCTGACCGGGCTGATCGAGGGGATTTCGGCCATGGGCGCGCTGGGCGACACGAATTTCCTGATCGACAGCGCGCGTTTCCGGCAGGGTTTCGAGGCCTGTCGCGACGAATACCTGGCGCATGGCGTGACCTATGCCCAGAACGCCTGGGCCACACGCGATCTGCTCGATGCGTTCAACGATGTGGGGGACGGGCCAGACCCCGGGATCGACCTCATGCTCCTGCCCATTTCCGAGCTTGAACCAGGCCTGTCCCGGGGTGCCGACGCTCTGGACTGGCGGGCGCAACCCTATTTCTCGCTTGGCCCGCGCAAGCTTTTTACCGACGGCGCGTTCCAGCTTCAGACCGCGTTTCTGAGCGCCCCCTACCACCGGCCGGCCAATCCCGATGCGCCCTGCGGGATGACCTATACCAGCCGCGACCATCTCTTTGCCGAAGTGCGCAAGCTGCACCGTCTGGGGTTCCAGATCCATTGCCACTGCAATGGCGACGGGGGCACCCAGAATTTTCTCGATGCGATCGACGCGGCGTTGACGGACATGCCGCGCAAGGATCACCGTCACACCGTTATCCATGGCCAGGTCCTGCGCGATGATCAGATGGCGCGCATGGTGCGGCTGGGGGTCACGGTCAGCTTCTTTTCGGCGCATATCCACTTCTGGGGGGATCGGCACTACGACACGTTCCTGGGTCCCGAACGGGCCATGCGCATCTCACCGGCGCGATCGGCGGAGCGCCACGGGCTGCGTTACACGATCCACAACGATGCCTCCGTCACACCCACGCGGCCCCTGCACCTGGCCCATTGCGCGGTCAACCGGCGCACCGCCTCGGGGCGCCGCCTGGGCGAGGACGAACGGATCAGCGTCATGTCGGCTCTGCGGGCGCAGACCATCGACGCCGCCTGGCAGGTCTTTCAGGAGGCCGAGCGCGGGTCGATCGAAGCCGGCAAGCTGGCCGATTTCGCCATTCTCGACCGCGACCCGCTGACCGACCCCGACCGTATCGAAACCTGCAAGGTCGTCGAGACCATCCGTCGCGGCGTCACGGTCTTTGCCTCTGCCGGGTGAGGTCCGGACCCGGGTCTCTTTCGCCCCGGCCGCCCCGGTCGCTCCCGGATCATCCGGCATGGCGGTGCGATTCCGTCCGGAATGTGCTGACGACAGGCCGCGGGTGCGCGCGGCGCCTCAATGATCCGCCGGGGACAAACGTCACCGACGCGATACCGATGCGATACCGACGTGATACCGACGTTCGGGACGGGCCGTTAACCAATGTCGGTTCGGGAGCTGAAACTGTGGCGGAGGAGGTGGGATTCGAACCCACGGAGGGCGTTAACCCTCGCCGGTTTTCAAGACCGGTGCATTCGACCACTCTGCCACTCCTCCGGTGCTCGCTGACTACACCGCGAACCCGGGATAGGGAAGTGTCCTTGTTGGAGTGATCGGCCCAGGCGCGGCGCCGGATAGCCGGTTATCCGGTTCCTGCGCAACAGGCATGTTCTCTGCGCGCCGGTCATGCGATAGAAGAGCGAGAACCACCGGAGGGCGCACGTGTTCCGAAGTCATCTCGCAGTCCTGGCGCTGGCCGTTTTCACTGCGGTCATGCATTCGGGCACCTTGACCCGGGCGGCAGAGGTTCTGTTCCGGGCGCCCGGCGCGCCCCAGGCGCTGGCAGACGATCTGAGTGCGTCGTCTCTGAGTGTTCAGGCCTCTGGGAAGAATGATATTTCCGCTCAGGATGTATTGGCGGCGGCGCAGGCGGATTACGGGCGTCTGACCGGGGTTCTTTATGCTGCCGGCTACTATGGCGGGGTGATTTCCATTCGGGTCGACGGGCGCGAGGCGGCGATGATTCCCCCGTTGTCGACCCCGCGCCGAATCGACCGCATCGATGTCACGGTCGAGCCAGGCCCCGCCTTTCGGTTTTCACAGGCGCGCATTGCGCCGCTGGCGCCCGGAACCCGGATGCCCGAAGGGTTTCGCCGCGGCGGCGTGGCCCGAGGCGATCTGATCCGCGATGCGGCCCAGGCCGGGATCGACGGCTGGCGCGATGTCGGCCATGCCAAGGCGGGTATCGCCCGCCAGAGCATCACCGCAGATCACCGCACCAGCGACCTTCTGGTGGATGTGGGCATCGCGCCCGGTCCCCGGCTGACCTTCGGAAACCTCCTGATCGCCCAACCTGGCCGGGTGCGCCCCGACCGCATCCGCGAGATCGCAGGGCTGCCCGGCGGCGAAGTCTACTCACCTGAAAAGGTTGAGAAATCGGCGCAAAGGCTGCGTCGTACGGGGGCCTTTCGCTCGGTCGCGCTTGAGGAAAGCGAGGCGGTCGGGCCGGGCGACACGCTGGATGTCACAGCCCAACTGACGGATGCCAAACGGCGTCGCATCGGCTTTGGCGCCGAAATCTCTTCGCTGGAGGGCCTCACGCTGTCGGGGTTCTGGCTGCACCGCAATCTTCTGGGCGGTGCCGAGCGCCTTCGCGTGGATGTCGAAGTCGGCGGCATCGGCGGCAATTCAGGCGGAGAGGATTACAAGCTGTCGACCCGCTTCGAGCGCCCGGCCACCCTGACGCCCGACACCAGCCTCTATCTGACTGCCGTGGCAGAGGAACTGGACGAACCGGACTATCGCGAGCGGTCCTTCCGCCTGGGGGCCGGGCTGAGCCATATCTTTTCGGACACGCTGACCGGCGAGATCGGCCTGGCCTACAGATACTCCGAGATCGATGATGACCTGGGATCGCGCAGCATCGAGCAGGTCGTTTTCCCGACGCGCCTGACCTGGGACAAGCGCGACAACGCCCTGGATGCCACGAGGCGGGTCTTTGTGGATATTCAGGCCGACCCGTTTTTCGCGCTCGACAGCAACGCCTCGGGCGCGCGCCTGTTCACGGACCTGCGCGCCTATCGCAGCTTTGGTGCCAGCAAGGGCCTGACCTTTGCGACCCGCGCCCAGATCGGTACCGTAGCGGGGGCCAGCACCACGGAGTTTCCGCCTGCGCTGCTGTTCTTTTCAGGCGGGGCAAACACGGTGCGCGGTCAGCCCTATCAGTCGCTGGGCATCGACATCGGGGGCGGGCGGCGCATTGGTGGGCGGTCCTTCATGGCCTTCAGTGCCGAGATGCGGGCCGAAGTGAGCGAGAAGTTCGAGATCGTGACCTTTGCCGACACGGGTTTTGTCGGGGAGGATGCACTGGGACGCGGCACCGGACGATGGCACAGCGGTGCGGGTCTGGGGGGGCGTTATGCGACTTCGCTGGGCCCGATTCGCGTTGACGTGGCGACGCCGCTGGACAGCGGTGCCGGGTCCGAGTTCGAGCTTTACATAGGGATCGGACAGGCATTTTGAGGTGGTTTGCACATATCCTGATGGCCCTGTTGGTCGTGGCCTTTCCCGCGTTCTCCCAGGACAGCGACACGCGGGAGCGTGGCTATCTTCAGGCCTATCTCGAGGACAACCTGTCCGGGGCCGGTCGCGAGGTACGAATAACCGGATTTGCCGGCGCGCTTTCCTCCGAGGCCTCGATAGAAGAGTTGACCATCGCCGATGAAAAGGGCGTCTGGATCACCCTGAAAACCGTTGTGCTGAACTGGAACCGAAGCGACCTGCTGGCCGGGCGACTCAATGTCACCAGCCTGACGGCCAAGGAAATCCTGCTGCCCCGATTGCCCGAGACCGAGGACGGCCTGTCGCCGGATGCAGCCGTGGCACGCGAGTTCAAGCTGCCGGAGCTTCCGGTCGCTGTCGAGATCGGCAAGATCAAGGCCGAGCGTGTCGTCCTGGGCAAACCGGTGATCGGGTCGGAAGTGGAAATCGCGTTGGAAGGCAAGGCCTCGCTGGCGGAGGGCCAAGGGGACGGTGCGCTCGACATCTTGCGCAGCGACGGCATGGGCAAGCTCACACTTGCGGTGTCCTATGTGGACGAGACGGAGACGCTCGCTGTGGCCCTTGATGCGCGCGAGGATCAGGGCGGCATCGCCGCGACTTTGCTGGGTATTCCGGGTCAGCCTGCCCTGAGCCTTGGTATCGAGGGGCAAGGGCCTCTTTCGGATTTTCTGGCGAATGTGGCGCTGACGTCGGCCGGCGATTTGCGGTTGTCGGGCAGCGTGCGCGTGTTCGACGCCAAAACCGATCCCGAAACCCCGGCGGACACGGTATCGGAGCGGTGGTTCACGGCTGATCTGAAGGGTGATCTCGCCCCGCTGTTCGAGCCCCAGTACCAGGCGTTTTTCGGTGAGGAAAGCCACCTGAAACTGACCGGTATGCGGGCTGAGGATGGTGCGCTGGAAATCGTCGACCTTTCGCTCGGGGCAGAAGCACTGAACGTGACCGGTGCGCTGGGCCTTGATGCCGACGGCTGGCCCACGCATTTCCGGCTGACGGCCGATCTGGGCACCAAGGAGCGGCTGCGGCTTCCGCTGGCCGATGCCGAGACGTGGATCGAGCGCGCGCGCATCGAGGGGCGTTTCGACGCGACAAGCGGCGACGAGTGGCAGGCTGACATCAGCATTGACGGCCTTGCGCGGGACGGGCTCGACATCGGGTCGGCAACCCTGGAGGCCGTCGGGCGGATTTCGCGCGACAGGCCAGATGACGTGACCGCGGCGCTGACCTTTGCGCTGTCCGGGCTGGGCCATGACGACCCCGATACCGCCAGGGCGCTGGGGACAGGCATGGCGGGATCGACACGGCTTGGCTGGCGACGCGGCGAGCCGTTGAGGATCGAGGATCTGGATATGCGGGCGGGAGATGTCGCCGTCACCGGGGCGGGGCGGATCGACGGGCTTGCCGAAGGGTTCCCGGCCTCGGGCGCATTGAAGTTTCAGGCCGCCGATCTTGGTCGTTTCGGACCCATGGCCGGTCGCGACCTGGCCGGGGCGATCAACGCCGAAGTCACCGGGAAGGGTGATCTTTTGGGTGGCAGTTTCGACGTTGCGATGTCAGCCGAGACCGTCGCGCTGGAAACCGCCATGCCGCGGATAGACCCGCTGTTTCGCGGGACCAGCGCGCTCGCGCTGATTGCGCGGCGCGACACCGGGGGCACCGTGATCGAGTGGCTTGTGATCGACAACGATGCGGTTGCGTTGAGCGCCAGTGCCCGGACAGACGACGAAAACGGGCGGCTGGACCTATCGGCGCGGGTGCAGGAGGTGAGCTTGGTCGAGCCCCGACTGACCGGCCCCGCCGACATCGAGGCCGGTGTTCGTTGGGTGTTTGAAGGCGACGTTACGTTCGAGACGTTGACCCTCGGGGTTGCCGATGCGGTCCTGACGGCCACTGGTGCAGTGTCGCCGACGGTCCCCGGGATGCCAGCCACGGGCAAGGTGACGGCGACGATTCGCGACGCCAGTCGGTTTTCCGCCCTTGCGGGACGGCGTCTGGGTGGGCGTGCCGAGGTCACGGCAACAGGCAGGGGTTTGATCACGGGGAACGAGCTGCGGCTGACGACACGTATTGCGGGGCAGGACCTCGCAACCGGGATTGCGCAGCTTGATACGCTGCTGCGTGGTGCCGTGCTGATCGAGGCCGAAGGCGCACGGACGCCCGATGCGCTTGATCTGCGCAAGGTGTCGTTTGCTTCGCCCAGGCTGACGCTGACGGCTGACGCGGTGGATGACAGCATCAGCGCGCCGCTCGACATCCGGATGCGCCTGGCCGATCTCGGGCTCTATGCGCCGGAGCTGCGCGGACCGCTGGAGGCCAGAGGGCATGTCGATCTGATCGGCCCCGATGCCAAGCGGATCGGTGTGACACTGGATGTGACGGGGCCTGGCGGCACCCGCGCCGACATCCGGGGCGATGTTTTCGAACTGGGCGCGCGGTTCGACCTGACGGCCGCCGGGCAGGCGCCTCTGGCGCTCGCCAACAGCTATATCGCACCGCGCCTTGTGCTGGGGACCGTCGGGTATGATCTGCGCCTTGCCGGGCCGCCCGCGCTCGCGTCGGTTTCCGGCACATTCCGAACGTCGGACGGCAGGCTTGCCCTGCCGAGGCTGGGGCTCGCCCTGCAGACCGTGACCGGCACGGTCGGGATGGCGTCCGGTGCGGCACAGGTGGACATGCAGGGGCAGTTTCGCGATGGCGGGCGGTTCACGATGTCCGGCCCGGTTGGTCTGACGGCACCTTACCCGAGCGCGCTGAACGCCGTTTTGTCCAGTGTCCGGCTCACAGACGGGCTGATCTACTCCACGACTGCGGATGGTCCGGTCAGCGTCACCGGCCCCCTGACGGGCGGCGCCAGGATTACCGGGACTGTGACGCTGGCCGAGACGGAAATCCGCATCCCTGCTTCAGGGGCACCCAGTATGGTCGTGCTGGATGGTATGACGCATGTGAACGAGCCACCGGGGGTCAGGCAGACGCGGCGCTGGGCGGGGTTGATCCAGCCGCTCAGGCAAGCTGCGTTGGAACCGCTCGCGCTTGATCTGGTGATCGACGCGCCCCGGCGATTGTTCGTGCGCGGGCGCGGGCTGGATGCCGAGCTGGGCGGCCGGTTGCGCCTCGGCGGGACCACGAATGACGTTCAGCCCAGCGGGTCGTTTCAGCTGATCCGCGGGCGGCTGGACCTGCTTGGCAAACGGCTCACGCTGACGGAAGGGCTTGTGGACCTGCGTGGAGCGCTTGATCCCTACCTGAGATTTGTCGCCGAGAGCACGGCTGCAGATGTCATCGTGCGGATCGTCATCGAAGGGCTGGCCAGCGACATGCGCATCTCGTTCACCTCCGAACCCGAACTGCCTGAAGAAGAGATCGTCTCGCAGCTTCTGCTGGGGCGCGGGCTGGACAAGATTTCGCCATTCCAGGCGGCCCAGCTGGCTTCGGCGATTGCCACGCTTGCGGGCCGGGGCGGTGACGGTATCGTCGGGCGGTTGCGCGGGGCGATCGGCCTGAGCGACCTGGATGTGACTTCGACCGAAGACGGCAACACCCAGCTGCGCGCCGGGACCTACCTGTCGGACAACGTCTATTCGGAAGTGACCGCCGACAGCGAGGGCCGCCGGGAAATCAACCTCAACCTCGATGTTTCGCCGACGGTCACGCTGAAGGGCGGGGTCGGAAGTGATGGGGGCACGGGCCTCGGGATTTTCTTCGAAAAGGACTACTGATCCGGCGGCAGGCCAGCCCGGACACCGAAGCCCCAGACGCATCCCGCAAGGAGATACCACCAGTGCCCGATGTCATGTTTTCGGCGAACACAGGTTATCTTTGGTCGGAGCGGCCATTTCTCGAACGCATACGCCAGGCGCGCAGGCAAGGGTTCCACGCGGTCGAGTTTCATGACGAAGCGCAGAGCACGGATCGCGCGGCGCTGCGGGATGTGCTGGCCGAAACCGGCCTTCCGGTGGTCGGACTCAATGTCCGGATGGGAGGCACGTTCGGCTGTGCTGCCGTTGCGGGCGCGCGCGATCAGGCGCGACGGGACATTGACGAGGCCATCGAACTGGCCGCGGATATTGGCGCGGGGGCGGTACACGTTCTGGCCGGGCTGACATCTGACCCGCAGGCCCTCTCATGCTATCGAGACAATCTGCGCCATGCGCTGGCCCAGTCCGATCTGACCATCCTGATCGAGCCGATCTGCCCTCAACAGGTGCCCGGCTATGCTCTGGGCACCGTGGGACAGGCTGCTGCGATCCTGGCCGAAATAGAGCATCCGCGGCTGAAAATCCTTTTTGACTGCTATCATGTTCATCATGTTACGGGCGATGTTGCCCGGACCTTCGAAGCACATGCCGCGGAGATCGGACATGTGCAGATTTCCGCGGCTGAAAACCGGGCTGAGCCCTGGCCCGGGGCGTTGAATTATGCCGAGCTGGTGCCCGGTTTCATCGCCCGGGGCTACACCGGTGTTTTCGGATGCGAATACCGCCCCGAAACGGATACCGATGCGGGCCTGGGGTGGCGCGATCAGTTCTGATCCGGCGTGACATGCCGCAAGGTGTTCCGGCTCCGCGAAAAAGTTCGCTGGTGGCAAGGGGCACCCAAGAGCCTGCAATCGGGATGACACATGTAAGAGACCCGTGCAAAGCACGCGCCGTGCGGGCCCGGGGATGGCCAAAATTGCCTATCGTCTCCGCAGCCACCTTGTGGTTAAACTTCGACAAACCGGAAAATCAGGGGAGCCGAACACATGAAGACATATCTGGCCGCAGCGCTGGCAACGACCATTCTGGCGACGTCGTCCATGGCCGAGAGCCTCAAGGTCGGCATGATCACAACGCTGTCGGGCGGCGGAGCCGGATTGGGCATAGACGTGCGCGACGGGTTCATGCTGGCCATCAAGCAATCGGGCCGGGACGACATCGAGGTCGTGATCGAGGACGATCAGCGCAAGCCCGACATCGCCGTGCAGTTGTCCGACAAGATGATCCAGTCCGAAAAGGTCGATGTCATGACCGGCATCATCTGGTCGAACCTTGCCATGGCCGTGGTGCCTTCGGCGGTCAGTCAGGGTGTGTTTTACCTGTCTCCCAATGCAGGCCCTTCGGCGCTGGCCGGCAAAGGCTGTAACGAGAACTACTTCAACGTGGCCTGGCAGAACGACAACCTGCACGAGGCCGCAGGTGCCTATGCCAACAGCGCGGGCTACAAGAAGAGTTTCATCCTCGCGCCGAATTATCCGGCGGGTCAGGATGCCCTGACCGGGTACAAACGGTTTTTCGAGGGTGAGCTGGCCGGTGAAATCTATACCCAGCTTGGTCAGACGGATTATGCCGCCGAGATCGCGCAGATCCGCGCCTCGGACGCCGACAGCGTGTTTTTCTTCCTGCCCGGCGGCATGGGGATTTCCTTCCTCAAGCAATATGCCGACAGCGGCGTGGACAAGCCCGTTCTGGGTCCGGCCTTCAGCTTCGATCAGGGTATCCTGCAGGCCGTGGGCAGCGCGGCGCTGGGTGTGGTGAACACGTCGCAGTGGAGCAAGGACATCGACAACCCGACCAACGCCGCCTTTGTGGAAAGCTTCCAGGCCGCGTATGGCCGCCTGCCCTCGCTCTATGCGAGCCAGGGGTTCGATACGGCCAACCTGCTGGTCTCGGCGCTTGAAGCCGCCTCGCCCGATGATGCCGACGCGTTTCGCGCGGCCCTGAAAGCGGCGAATTTCGACAGCACGCGGGGGGATTTCCGCTTTGGTCCGAACAATCATCCGGTGCAGACGATCTATGCCCGCGAGGTGATCCTGGAGGGCGAGGTCTTTACCAACCGGATCATTGGCACGGCGCTTGAAGACCATTCGGACGCCTATGCCGGCGAGTGCAAGATGTAAGACCGTTCAGGCCCTCCGGTCCGATCCGGGGGGCCTGAACCCTTATCTCGCCCCATGTCCGTGCTTCTGATTATCGAGCAGGTTCTGAATGGCCTGCAATTCGGGGTCATGCTGTTTCTGATGGCAGCGGGGCTGACGCTGATTTTCGGTGTCATGGGGCTGATCAACCTGGCGCACGGGTCGTTCTACATGGTGGGAGCCTTTGCCGCAGCCGCTGTGGCCGCAGCGACGGGATCGTTCCTGCTGGCGCTGGCTGCGGCGATGGCTGCCGCCGCCCTGGCCGGTGCGCTGGTCGAGATGGTGGTGATCCGGCGGCTCTACCGCGCGGCGCATCTGGATCAGGTGCTGGCCACCTTCGCGCTGATCCTCATCTTTTCCGAAGGTACGCGCTGGATATTCGGATCGTTTCCGCTTTTCCTGGACGCGCCGGGCTATCTGTCGGGGCCGATCAGTTTGCCGGGGGGCATCCAGTATCCGGTGTACCGCATCGCGCTGATCGGGGTCGGGATCGCGGTGGCGCTGGGTCTGTGGTACCTGTCGGCGCACACCCGGCTGGGCATCCGCATCCGCGCCGGTGAGAACGACCGCGAGATGATCGCGGCATTGGGCGTGGACATCTCGAAGCTCTACACGCTGGTCTTTGCCCTGGGGGCCGCACTGGCGGGGCTGGCGGGCGCGCTGGTGGGTGCGATCCAGTCGGTGCAGGTGGGGATGGGCGAGCCGGTGCTGATCCTGGCCTTTGTCGTCATCGTCATCGGCGGCATAGGGTCTGTCAAAGGGGCCTTTGTCGCCGCCCTGCTGGTGGGGCTGACCGACACTCTGGGCGGGATATTCCTGCCCGAGCTCTTCAAGCTCTTCATGGAGAGCGGGGCGGCCACACAGACCGGCTCGGCGCTGGCCTCGATGGCAGTCTACATCCTGATGAGCGTGGTGCTGGTCTGGCGGCCCACCGGCCTGTTCGGGGCGCGGACCTGATGCCCGAACGTCTGATCAACGCGCTTGTGCTGGCCGGGTTCCTGGCTGTGCCGCTCTGGGCGCTGGCCGCGGACGAGCCCTTTACCATAACGCTGGCCACCCGCGCGGCCATCCTGGCGCTGGCGGCGGTGGGGCTGAACATCGCGCTGGGGATCGGCGGCCTGGTGAGCCTGGGGCACGCCGTGTTTTTCGGGCTGGGCGGCTATGCGATGGGCATCCTGGCGTATCATGCCCAGACCTACAGCGCTCTGGAACTGGGACCGCTGAGCATTGCGGGCACCAAATCGATGCCGGTCATCTGGCTTGCCGCCATCACCGGCGCGGCGCTGGCCGCGCTGGTCATTGGCTGGCTGAGCCTGCGCACGGCGGGGGTCTATTTCATCATGATCACCCTCGCCTTCGGGCAGATGTTCTTCTATTTCGCCATTTCCTGGAGCGCCTATGGCGGCGAGGACGGCCTGTCGATCTACGTGCGGAACGGGTTTCCGGGGCTGAACACGCTGGTCCCGATCCAGTTCTTCGGCCTGTGCCTTGCCCTTCTGTGTGGCGCACTGGTGCTGCATTGGCGCCTGCGCGCCTCGCCTTTTGGCCTGGCGCTGAACGCCGCGCGGCAGGTGCCCGAGCGCGTGGCCACGGTGGGGCTGGACCCGGTGCGTCTGAAGCTGGTGGCCTTCGTGATTTCGGGTGCGATTACGGGGTTGGCGGGTGCGCTGTTTGCCGATCTCAACCGGTTCGTCAGCCCCACGATGTTCAGCTGGCAGCTGTCTGGTGAGTTGATCATCCTGATTGTCATCGGAGGCGTGGGGCGGCTGATGGGGCCTGTCATCGGGGCCGCGCTTTTCGTGCTGCTTGAATATTGGCTGGGGGGGATGACCGAGTTCTGGCAGATTTGGCTGGGCGTCGTTCTGCTGCTGATCGTGCTCTTTGCGCGGGGGGGCATCCTGGGGC
>FYBJ01001737.1_pt1 | contig 15876 bp, 7 predicted proteins | sample 1134611 | NCBI WGS metagenome assembly FYBJ01 (sample SAMEA104116008, study PRJEB20421) | marine metagenome | isolation source: marine | reverse complement strand
AGTCAGAGGAGCCAAATTCCTGAAAAGCCCGCTTTTATAGCGGGATTTTTGCTATATCTGATAATCAATTTCCTCTTCACTGCTTTCCATCACCTGCCGCTTGATATCCTCAACTGACAGTCCTGCATTACAAAGTTCCAGAAAGCGCCAGACATAGTTACGCTGAAGTTGTCCTCGCTTCAGTCCCAACCAGACAGTATTAGCATCAAAAAGATGCCGCGTATCCAGGCGGATTAAATTCTCTTCCTCTTGTTCGCCACTGGATTGCTCGGCAACTAATCCGATCCCAAGCCCAAGAGCAACATAGGTTTTAATGACATCAGAATCCTGCGCACTTAATACAATATCTGCCAGCAAACCTTTGCGGGCAAATGCGTCATCAATACGTGAGCGCCCCGTAATCCCCTGTCGGTAAGTGATTAACGGCCACTTCGCTATTGATTCCAGCGTCAATGGTGAAATTTGCGTCAAGGGATGATCGTGTGGAACAAGCAAACTATGGTGCCAACGAAACCACGGGAAGGCGACGAGCTGCGGGTCATTACTCAAACGCTCGCTGGCGATACCAATATCAGCTTCGCCATTTTGCAACAATGTCGCAATTTCCTGTGGCGTCCCCTGGATTAGCTCGAGCCGAACCTCCGGGAAAAGTTCGCGAAAAGCTTTAATGACCTCTGGCAAGCTATAACGTGCCTGAGTATGCGTCGTTGCAATAGTGAGAACGCCAGACGTATCGTTGGTAAACAGGTCTGCAAGCCGACGAACATTACTGGCTTCATTCAGAATACGTTCTGCAATGACCAGTAATGCTTTGCCCGGTTCAGTCATGCCCAGCAGTCGCTTACCTCGTCGAACAAATATTTCGATGCCAAGTTCATCCTCCAGTTCCCGAATATGACGGCTGACGCCTGACTGTGAGGTAAAAAGCATATTCGCAACCTCTGTCAGGTTGTAATCCTGACGTGCAGCCTCGCGGATTATCTTTAGTTGTTGGAAATTCACGGTAAACTCCGGGCAGTTCAGATTTCCCGTTATTGTTAAAGTCTAATGCCCGGCATAACAAATAATAAAAACCCGCATCTTATTCCATCCCGATATAACACTTAGCTCACCAATTGCCACTGCCTTTTTTCCATCACTGGAGAACTAATCACTGACATTAACAACTCTTTCACTGCCTGTGCCTGTGGCGATAAGTTCGCTCTGGCGGGTAAATTTAATGACAAAGAGAGACTCATGGAAGGAGTGGTAATGCGTGACATCCACCCATTTACTGCGCCACATAACGAACGCGCGGCCGATTCGGGTAATACTGCAACGCCCATGCCGCTGGCAATCGCTGCGGTAAGCGTGGCAATAGACTCAATTTCACCAATAACTTTTGCCGTGAGTCGCCGTAGGGAAAAAGCCTCATCAACACGAAGTCTAATAGCACTGTAATCACTGGGGAGAAAGAGGTTCATTTGCGCAATAGCATTCACATCAACGCTTTGCCCCGGGCAATCTTGAGTTCCTACCAGAAAAAGATCTTCTTTCAGCAAAGCCTGACTGGATACACCAGCCACAGGGGAATGCTCATAAATCACCGCCATATCGAGTTGGTGATTTATCAATTTTTCGTTAAGCACTGCACCACTATTTTCATGAAGATAGATAACGATCTCCGGAAATTCAGCGCGAACCGCCTGTAATAAGGGCATGGTGATGGATGACGCAGCGGTTCCTGGTGCAAAGCCAATCGAGACTTGCCCCGATAATGCCTGACCAACGTTATGCACCGCCAGTTGGGCCTGTTCACACTGACGTAAAATGGCCCGCGCATGGGTATAGAGAATTTTTCCGGCGTCTGTTGGTGTAACGCCCCGCTTTGTACGGATCAAAAGTTGTTGATTTAACTCACCTTCCAGTGTGGCAACCTGCTGGCTGAGCGCTGGTTGTGCGATATGCAATACTTCAGCAGCCTGGGTCAGGCTACCAATATCTACAATTTTTACGAAGTATTTCAGGCGTCTGAAGTTCATGTTGCCTCCGGTTTTTAAGAATCGGCCCAAGTGCCGCCATTACTTACAACCAGATTGCAAGATGCTTGCCAGTTTTATTTTGGTGTTGATGTACAAGCTAACCAACTGTCAAATAAGAGATTATGATAGATTCGTCATTTGCTCCTTTAATCAGCTGTCGCGTTCCCCTGCCCTATAAAAGGAGGGTATGCACCACGATGGTTCATTACCCAATAAGATTGAAAGCTCACCACTTTGTTGAAATTGACAGCAAACAAACAAAAAAATGCATTTCACCCTTTGACATCACCATGCACTGCCATTAATATGCGCCCCGTTCACACGATTCCTCTGTAGTTCAGTCGGTAGAACGGCGGACTGTTAATCCGTATGTCACTGGTTCGAGTCCAGTCAGAGGAGCCAAATTCTAAAAATTCGCTTTTTTAGCGCAATGTCACTGACCTTAGTTGAACATTGTTTTTTAACGGATAGCGGGTTTTTAACATCTTAAGCGCCCTCGACCTTTATGGTTGAGGGCGTTTTGCTATGAACGCCATCACCATTTTCCCCTCGATTATAAAACTTGAGTTATTCAGTAGTCTCCCCTCTTGCAACTCACACCCAAAACTGCCTAACGAAAAGTTATTAATTTTCAATCATATTGCTATCAGTATTTACATTTTTTCGCTGTGCTAGAAAGGGCGCATTTATGTTAGCTCGTTCAGGGAAGGTAAGCATGGCTACGAAGAAGAGAAGTGGAGAAGAAATAAATGACCGACAAATATTATGCGGGATGGGAATTAAACTACGCCGCTTAACTGCGGGTATCTGTCTGATAACTCAACTTGCGTTCCCTATGGCTGCGGCAGCACAAGGTGTGGTAAACGCCGCAACCCAACAACCAGTTCCTGCACAAATTGCCATTGCAAATGCCAATACGGTGCCCTACACCCTTGGAGCGTTGGAATCGGCCCAAAGCGTTGCCGAACGTTTCGGTATTTCGGTGGCTGAGTTACGCAAACTCAACCAGTTTCGTACGTTTGCTCGAGGTTTTGATAATGTCCGCCAGGGTGATGAACTGGATGTCCCGGCACAAGTTAGTGAAAAAAAATTAACCCCGCCGCCGGGTAATAGCAGTGACAACCTCGAGCAACAGATAGCCAGTACTTCACAGCAAATCGGGTCTCTGCTCGCCGAAGATATGAACAGCGAGCAAGCGGCAAATATGGCGCGTGGATGGGCCTCTTCTCAGGCTTCAGGCGCAATGACAGACTGGTTAAGCCGCTTCGGTACCGCAAGAATCACGCTGGGCGTGGATGAAGATTTTAGCCTGAAGAACTCCCAGTTCGATTTTCTCCATCCGTGGTATGAAACGCCTGATAATCTCTTTTTCAGTCAGCATACTCTCCATCGTACTGACGAGCGTACGCAGATTAACAACGGCTTAGGTTGGCGTCATTTCACTCCCACATGGATGTCGGGCATCAACTTCTTTTTCGACCACGATCTTAGCCGTTACCACTCCCGCGCCGGCATTGGCGCGGAGTACTGGCGCGACTATCTAAAATTAAGCAGTAACGGCTATTTGCGACTGACCAACTGGCGCAGCGCACCTGAACTGGACAACGATTATGAAGCACGCCCGGCCAATGGCTGGGATGTACGCGCAGAAAGCTGGCTACCCGCCTGGCCGCACCTTGGCGGTAAACTGGTCTATGAACAGTATTATGGCGATGAAGTGGCCCTGTTCGATAAAGACGATCGGCAAAGTAATCCTCATGCCATAACCGCTGGACTTAACTATACCCCCTTCCCGCTGATGACCTTCAGCGCGGAGCAACGCCAGGGTAAACAGGGCGAAAATGACACCCGTTTTGCCGTCGATTTTACCTGGCAACCTGGCAGCGCAATGCAGAAACAGCTTGACCCGAATGAAGTCGCTGCACGGCGTAGCCTTGCAGGCAGCCGTTATGATCTGGTGGATCGCAACAACAATATCGTTCTGGAATATCGCAAAAAAGAACTGGTTCGCCTGACCCTGACAGACCCCGTGACAGGGAAGTCAGGAGAAGTGAAATCACTGGTTTCGTCGCTACAAACCAAATATGCCCTGAAAGGCTATAACGTCGAAGCCACCGCACTGGAAGCTGCCGGTGGCAAAGTGGTCACAACGGGTAAAGATATTCTGGTTACCCTGCCGGCTTACCGGTTCACCAGTACGCCAGAAACCGATAACACCTGGCCGATTGAAGTCACCGCCGAAGATGTCAAAGGCAATTTGTCGAATCGTGAACAGAGCATGGTTGTCGTTCAGGCACCTACGCTAAGCCAGAAAGATTCCTCGGTATCGTTAAGTACCCAAACATTGAACGCGGATTCCCATTCAACCGCCACACTGACTTTTATTGCGCATGATGCAGCAGGTAATCCTGTTGTCGGGCTGGTGCTCTCGACGCGTCACGAAGGTGTTCAGGACATCACCCTTTCTGACTGGAAAGATAATGGTGACGGAAGCTATACCCAGATCCTGACCACAGGAGCGATGTCTGGCACGCTGACGCTGATGCCACAGCTGAATGGTGTGGATGCGGCTAAAGCCCCCGCCGTGGTGAATATCATTTCTTTTTCGTCATCCCGAACTCACTCGTCAATTAAGATTGATAAGGACCGTTATCTCTCCGGCAATCCTATCGAGGTGACGGTAGAACTGAGAGATGAAAATGACAAACCTGTTAAGGAACAAAAACAGCAACTGAATAACGCAGTCAGCATCGACAACGTGAAACCAGGAGTCACTACAGACTGGAAAGAAACCGCAGATGGCGTCTATAAGGCGACCTATACCGCCTATACCAAAGGCAGTGGACTTACTGCGAAGCTATTAATGCAAAACTGGAATGAAGATTTGCATACCGCTGGATTTATCATCGACGCCAACCCGCAGTCAGCGAAAATTGCGACATTATCTGCCAGCAATAATGGTGTGCTCGCCAATGAGAATGCAGCAAACACCGTCTCGGTCAATGTCGCTGATGAAGGAAGCAACCCAATCAATGATCATACCGTCACGTTTGCGGTATTAAGCGGATCGGCAACTTCCTTCAACAATCAAAACACCGCAAAAACGGATGTTAATGGTCTGGCGACTTTTGATCTGAAAAGTAGTAAGCAGGAAGACAACACGGTTGAAGTCACCCTTGAAAATGGCGTGAAACAAACGTTAATCGTCAGTTTTGTCGGCGACTCGAGTACTGCGCAGGTTGATCTGCAGAAGTCGAAAAATGAAGTGGTTGCTGACGGCAATGACAGCGTCACAATGACCGCGACCGTCCGGGATGCAAAAGGCAACCTGCTCAATGACGTCATGGTCACTTTCAATGTTAATTCAGCAGAGGCGAAACTGAGCCAAACCGAAGTGAATAGCCACGACGGGATCGCCACAGCTACGCTGACCAGTTTGAAAAATGGTGATTATAGGGTTACGGCCTCTGTGAGCTCTGGTTCCCAGGCTAATCAACAGGTGAATTTTATCGGTGATCAAAGTACTGCTGCCCTGACCCTCAGTGTGCCTTCAGGTGATATCACCGTCACCAACACAGCTCCGCAATATATGACTGCAACCTTGCAGGATAAAAATGGCAACCCACTAAAAGATAAAGAAATCACCTTCTCTGTGCCAAACGACGTCGCAAGTAAGTTCTCGATTAGCAACGGAGGAAAAGGCATGACGGATAGTAACGGGGTTGCAATCGCCTCCCTGACCGGCACGTTAGCGGGCACGCATATGATCATGGCTCGTCTGGCTAACAGCAATGTCAGCGATGCACAGCCAATGACGTTTGTGGCGGATAAAGACAGAGCGGTTGTCGTTTTGCAAACATCGAAAGCGGAAATCATTGGGAATGGCGTGGATGAGACAACTCTGACAGCAACAGTGAAAGATCCGTCGAATCATCCGGTGGCGGGGATAACGGTAAACTTCACCATGCCACAGGACGTTGCGGCAAACTTTACCCTTGAAAATAACGGTATTGCCATCACTCAGGCCAATGGGGAAGCGCATGTCACGCTGAAAGGTAAAAAAGCGGGCACGCATACGGTTACCGCAACGCTGGGTAATAACAATACCAGTGATTCGCAGCCGGTAACATTTGTGGCGGACAAAGCCTCGGCTCAGGTTGTCCTGCAGATATCAAAAGATGAGATCACAGGTAATGGCGTCGATAGCGCAACGCTAACTGCAACGGTTAAAGATCAGTTCGACAATGAGGTGAATAATCTTCCGGTAACATTCAGCTCAGCCTCTTCAGGACTCACCCTGACCCCGGGAGTAAGTAATACCAACGAGTCTGGCATCGCGCAGGCCACTCTCGCAGGCGTTGCCTTTGGTGAGAAGACGGTTACTGCATCACTGGCTAATAATGGTGCCAGCGACAACAAAACTGTGCATTTTATTGGCGACACAGCGGCGGCAAAAATTATCGAGTTGGCGCCTGTCCCAGACAGCATAATCGCCGGTACCCCGCAGAACAGCTCCGGCAGCGTCATCACCGCCACAGTCGTTGATAATAATGGCTTTCCGGTGAAAGGTGTGACTGTGAACTTCACCAGCAACGCAGCGACAGCCGAAATGACGAACGGCGGTCAAGCCGTGACGAACGAACAGGGTAAGGCTACCGTCACTTATACCAATACCCGCTCCTCGATAGAATCAGGAGCGAGACCGGATACCGTTGAGGCCAGTCTGGAAAATGGTAGCTCCACGCTTAGCACATCAATTAATGTCAACGCTGATGCGTCTACGGCACATCTCACCTTGCTACAGGCACTTTTTGATACAGTCTCCGCAGGCGAGACAACCAGTCTGTATATTGAGGTGAAGGATAATTACGGCAACGGTGTCCCCCAGCAGGAGGTAACCCTCAGCGTTTCACCAAGTGAAGGCGTGACCCCCAGTAATAACGCTATATATACTACCAACCACGACGGCAATTTTTACGCAAGCTTTACCGCTACAAAAGCCGGGGTTTATCAATTGACGGCAACCCTCGAAAATGGCGATTCGATGCAACAAACAGTGACCTATGTGCCGAACGTCGCGAATGCTGAAATCACGCTGGCAGCCTCGAAGGATCCGGTGATTGCCGACAATAACGATCTCACGACACTAACAGCAACAGTCGCTGATACAGAGGGCAATGCGATAGCCAACACTGAGGTAACATTTACTCTGCCGGAAGATGTGAAGGCGAACTTCACGCTGAGCGATGGCGGTAAAGTGATTACTGATGCTGAAGGCAAAGCGAAAGTCACGCTGAAAGGTACAAAAGCAGGCGCTCATACTGTTACAGCATCGATGACTGGCGGTAAGAGTGAGCAGTTGGTGGTGAACTTTATTGCGGATACGCTCACTGCGCAGGTTAATCTTAACGTTACCGAGGACAATTTTATCGCTAATAACGTCGGGATGACCAGGCTGCAGGCAACAGTGACTGATGGAAACGGCAACCCGTTAGCCAATGAGGCGGTGACATTCACGCTACCGGCAGATGTGAGCGCAAGCTTTACTCTCGGACAAGGCGGTTCCGCCATTACTGATATCAACGGCAAGGCTGAAGTTACACTGAGCGGTACAAAATCCGGCACCTACCCCGTGACAGTTAGCGTGAACAATTATGGTGTCAGTGATACGAAACAGGTGACTTTGATTGCCGATGCTGGTACCGCAAAACTAGCCTCCTTAACCTCTGTATACTCATTCGTCGTCAGCACGACCGAGGGCGCAACCATGACGGCAAGCGTCACTGACGCTAACGGCAACCCGGTAGAAGGCATAAAAGTTAATTTCCGCGGAACCTCCGTCACGCTAAGCAGCACCAGCGTTGAAACGGATGATCGGGGTTTCGCTGAAATTCTTGTGACAAGCACCGAGGTCGGACTGAAAACAGTTTCAGCCTCTCTGGCAGATAAACCTACTGAAGTCATCTCGCGATTACTGAATGCCAGTGCAGATGTTAATTCTGCGACGATTACCAGTCTGGAGATACCGGAAGGTCAGGTAATGGTCGCACAAGACGTAGCAGTTAAAGCTCACGTTAACGACCAGTTTGGCAACCCGGTTGCGCATCAACCCGTGACATTCAGTGCAGAGCCATCCTCGCAAATGATCATCAGCCAGAATACGGTCTCTACTAATACGCAGGGTGTAGCCGAGGTCACCATGACGCCCGAAAGAAACGGTTCGTATATGGTGAAAGCATCCCTGCCGAATGGAGCCTCACTTGAGAAACAACTGGAGGCTATTGATGAAAAACTGACACTCACGGCGTCCAGTCCGCTTATCGGTGTCTATGCCCCTACAGGCGCTACTCTGACGGCAACGCTAACCTCTGCAAATGGCACTCCAGTGGAGGGTCAGGTCATCAACTTTAGCGTAACGCCAGAAGGGGCGACGTTAAGTGGCGGAAAAGTGAGAACTAACTCTTCAGGTCAGGCTCCAGTCGTTTTGACCAGCAATAAAGTCGGTACATATACGGTGACTGCATCTTTCCATAACGGCGTAACAATACAGACACAGACAACCGTGAAAGTCACTGGCAACTCAAGCACCGCCCATGTTGCTAGCTTTATCGCTGATCCATCGACTATCGCCGCCACCAACACTGATTTAAGTACCTTAAAGGCAACGGTTGAGGATGGCAGTGGTAACCTGATCGAAGGTCTCACTGTGTACTTCGCCTTAAAAAGCGGCTCTGCCACATTAACGTCATTAACAGCGGTGACCGATCAAAACGGAATCGCGACAACAAGCGTGAAAGGAGCGATGACAGGTAGCGTCACGGTAAGCGCAGTCACGACCGCTGGTGGAATGCAAACAGTAGATATAACGCTGGTGGCTGGCCCGGCAGACACCTCGCAGTCCGTCCTTAAGAGCAATCGGTCATCACTGAAAGGGGACTATACCGATAGTGCTGAATTACGTCTTGTTCTGCACGATATATCAGGCAATCCGATCAAAGTTTCTGAAGGGATGGAATTTGTGCAATCAGGTACTAACGTGCCCTATATAAAAATTAGCGCAATTGATTACAGTCTAAATATCAACGGTGATTACAAAGCCACTGTTACAGGAGGCGGAGAGGGTATCGCAACGCTGATCCCTGTATTGAATGGTGTTCATCAAGCTGGTCTGAGTACCACAATACAATTCACTCGCGCAGAAGACAAAATAATGAGCGGTACAGTATCAGTCAATGGTACTGACCTACCGACAACTACATTCCCTTCGCAGGGGTTCACCGGGGCGTATTATCAGTTGAATAATGACAACTTTGCCCCAGGAAAAACGGCGGCTGATTATGAGTTTTCAAGCTCTGCCTCCTGGGTCGATGTTGATGCTACCGGTAAAGTGACATTTAAAAATGTCGGCAGCAATTCGGAAAGGATTACGGCGACGCCAAAATCAGGAGGCCCTAGCTATGTATACGAAATCCGTGTGAAGAGTTGGTGGGTGAACGCCGGCGAGGCTTTCATGATATACAGCCTTGCTGAAAATTTTTGCAGCAGCAATGGCTACACGCTCCCCAGAGCAAACTATTTAAACCACTGTAGTTCCCGAGGCATCGGGTCACTGTACAGTGAATGGGGAGATATGGGGCATTACACGACTGACGCTGGTTTTCAATCAAATATGTATTGGTCATCTAGTCCCGCAAACTCAAGCGAACAATACGTAGTTTCCCTGGCAACAGGTGATCAAAGCGTATTTGAAAAGCTTGGGTTTGCTTATGCGACATGTTATAAAAACCTGTGATTTTCCGTTATAATTTCTTAAAGAGTGTTCCATTCGGGGCACTCTTTTTTACATTCCCTCTACAGAACTAGCCCTTCTCTCACAGAAAATGAATAAATAAAAATGCGGCACCGCCAGAATCGCGTTCGATGTGACTATGATCATTTTCGGTGAGTACTGCTTTGATCTAAAGGCTGGTTTTCTGTGATGATTGACCAGCCTCAGAGTATTGATGACACCACCGTTCATAACAGATCGGCATTACTATGCATAAGTACTGTCTCATATTCTCGCCAAAACACTTTTTAATGCCTTTGCGAATTCATCCAGACTTATATTGTCAATTTTTTGCCCAACGACGACTGACTCCGAGACATCGGCCATTGCGGGCCATCGCGTTTTGTAATCAGCATAAATTGCAACAACAGGGGTATTATAGGCACTTGCCATATGTAATATTGAGGTGTCAGGAGTTATTGCGATATAAGCATCTTTTATGATTGCTGCTGAACGTTTAATCGAGGGTGGTAAGGATAAACGGTAGACATTATTATAACAATCCACTAATGCCCTGGCTTTATCTTCACCTTTGGGTCCATGAACGATCACTATTGGTATATCTGTTTCACTTTAAATTTTTGCTATTAGATTTTCTGCAATCGATAATGAAAATGTACGTTCCTGCGAGCTACCTTCTAAATTGAACGCAATGTAAGATCCTAACGATCGCATTTCCTCGCGCACCTCATCGAGTACATCCTCACTTAGTGGCAATTCATATATTGGCCTGACTGCTGGAAAACCCGCCTCACGCATCATAAATGCCCATGTCATAGGTACGGGAGCCCGGAGTTTCTGATCCATACTGGACGCGTTCTTGCACAAAGGGGAGAAGCAATTCATGGTTATACCAACAACCTGAAAATTCGTTTTTGCTTTCAACTGACTGATAAATAACATCGTTTTCAGGTTCTTTTTACGCATCCCCTCAATGCAAAGATCCGGCGTACCGTATTGCTGTGTTATGTTCTTTGCTAAATCTTTTATTTCTTTTAATGTTGCGTGATCCTGCATAGTCATTGTGACTAATGTTAATTTAGTCTGTTCAAGTTTAAGCGCATTAAAGACTTCTAAATTAATTGTCGACGTTACAATTAAAAGATGCTTAATTTTATGCAATTCAAGCGCCCGAATAACAGGAAAGATGGCCATAGCATCGCCAATCTGATCGGGAATATGGATGACAACAAAGTCTGTTTTTTCAATATTGAAATTATAAGCTTTATAATCGTAGTAACTAAATGCAATACGTCTCAACAATGATGCTAAAAACATACCTAACCTCGCCTCCCTACTGGTTATAATGCAATGCAGTCTATCAGACTCATCAGGGTGCCATTTTGTGCATATGCGGACTTTTATGTTTCATATCTCTAACCTGTGGGTCCTCTGCTTAATCCTTAAACAACACCAGCAACTCCTGCGCTTTCATCTTCCATCGAATTTTTCATGTTGCCGCTAATCAGCCATAAAATCATTTGCAGATGCGCTCTGTCGAGGTAGTCTCATAAGGTTCGTTTATAGATCGACGGCAATGTGAGTTACCTTTTCCATACTAATTATAAAAAGACAGTACAAACAGGATCATTATGGACTCCACGCTCATCTCCACTCGTCCCGATGAAGGGACGCTTTCGTTAAGTCGCGCCCGACGAGCTGCGTTAGGCAGCTTCGCTGGTGCCGTCGTCGACTGGTATGATTTTTTACTCTATGGCATCACCGCCGCACTGGTGTTTAATCGCGAGTTTTTCCCGCAAGTAAGCCCGGCGATGGGAACGCTCGCCGCATTTGCTACCTTTGGCGTCGGATTTCTTTTCCGTCCGCTCGGCGGTGTCATTTTCGGTCACTTTGGCGACCGACTGGGACGTAAGCGCATGTTAATGCTGACCGTCTGGATGATGGGCATCGCGACAGCCTTGATTGGTATTCTTCCTTCATTCTCGACCATTGGGTGGTGGGCACCTATTTTGCTGGTGACACTGCGTGCCATTCAGGGATTTGCAGTCGGCGGCGAATGGGGAGGCGCGGCGTTGCTTTCCGTTGAAAGTGCACCGAAAAATAAAAAAGCCTTTTACAGTAGCGGTGTACAAGTTGGCTACGGTGTAGGTTTACTGCTTTCAACCGGACTGGTTTCATTGATCAGTATGATGACGACTGACGAACAGTTTTTAAGCTGGGGCTGGCGCATTCCTTTCCTGTTTAGCATCGTACTGGTACTGGGAGCATTGTGGGTGCGCAATGGCATGGAGGAGTCCGCGGAATTTGAACAACAGCAACATTATCAAGCTGCCGCGAAAAAACGCATCCCGGTTATCGAAGCGCTGTTACGACATCCCGGTGCTTTCCTGAAGATTATTGCGCTACGACTGTGCGAATTGCTGACGATGTACATCGTTACTGCCTTTGCACTTAATTATTCAACCCAGAATATGGGGCTACCGCGCGAACTTTTCCTTAATATTGGTTTGCTGGTAGGTGGATTAAGCTGCCTGACAATTCCCTGTTTTGCCTGGCTTGCCGATCGTTTTGGTCGCCGTAGGGTTTATATCACAGGTACGTTAATCGGAACGTTGAGCGCATTTCCTTTCTTTATGGCGCTTGAAGCACAATCTATTTTCTGGATAGTTTTCTTCTCCATAATGCTGGCAAACATTGCGCATGACATGGTGGTGTGTGTGCAACAACCGATGTTTACCGAAATGTTTGGTGCCAGTTATCGCTATAGTGGCGCTGGAGTCGGTTATCAGGTTGCCAGTGTGGTTGGCGGTGGATTTACACCTTTTATTGCCGCTGCACTCATCACTTACTTTGCCGGGAACTGGCATAGCGTCGCCATTTATTTGCTGGCTGGATGCCTGATTTCCGCAATGACCGCTTTGTTGATGAAAGACAGTCAACGCGCTTGATAGCCTGGCGAAGATCATCCGATCTTCGCCTTACACTTTTGTTTCACATTTCTGTGACATACTATCGGATGTGCGGTAATTGTATGGAACAGGAGACACACATGAATAATAAGGGCTCCGGTCTGACCCCAGCTCAGGCACTGGATAAACTCGACGCGCTGTATGAGCAATCTGTAGTCGCATTACGCAACGCCATTGGCAACTATATTACAAGTGGCGAATTACCTGATGAAAACGCCCGCAAACAAGGTCTTTTTGTCTATCCATCACTGACCGTAACCTGGGACGGTAGCACAACCAATCCCCCCAAAACGCGCGCATTTGGTCGCTTTACCCACGCAGGCAGCTACACCACCACGATTACTCGCCCTACTCTCTTTCGTTCGTATCTTAATGAACAACTTACGTTGCTGTATCAGGATTATGGTGCGCATATCTCAGTGCAACCCTCGCAGCATGAAATCCCTTATCCTTATGTCATCGATGGCTCTGAATTGACACTTGATCGCTCAATGAGCGCTGGGTTAACTCGCTACTTCCCGACAACAGAACTGGCGCAAATTGGCGATGAAACTGCAGACGGCATTTATCATCCAACTGAATTCTCCCCGCTATCGCATTTTGATGCGCGCCGCGTCGATTTTTCCCTCGCACGGTTGCGCCATTATACCGGTACGCCAGTTGAACATTTTCAGCCGTTCGTCTTGTTTACCAACTACACACGTTATGTGGATGAATTCGTTCGTTGGGGATGCAGCCAGATCCTCGATCCTGATAGTCCCTACATTGCCCTTTCTTGTGCTGGCGGGAACTGGATCACCGCCGAAACCGAAGCGCCAGAAGAAGCCATTTCCGACCTTGCATGGAAAAAACATCAGATGCCAGCATGGCATTTAATTACCGCCGATGGTCAGGGTATTACTCTGGTGAATATTGGCGTGGGACCGTCAAATGCTAAAACCATCTGCGATCATCTGGCAGTGCTACGCCCGGATGTCTGGTTGATGATTGGTCACTGTGGCGGATTACGTGAAAGTCAGGCCATTGGCGATTATGTACTTGCACACGCTTATTTACGCGATGACCACGTTCTTGATGCGGTTCTGCCGCCCGATATTCCTATTCCGAGCATTGCTGAAGTGCAACGTGCGCTTTATGACGCCACCAAGCTGGTGAGCGGCAGGCCCGGTGAGGAAGTCAAACAGCGGCTACGTACTGGTACTGTGGTAACCACAGATGACAGGAACTGGGAATTACGTTACTCAGCTTCTGCACTTCGTTTTAACTTAAGCCGGGCCGTAGCAATTGATATGGAAAGTGCAACCATTGCCGCGCAAGGATATCGTTTCCGCGTGCCATACGGGACACTACTGTGTGTTTCAGATAAACCGTTGCATGGCGAGATTAAACTTCCCGGCCAGGCTAACCGTTTTTATGAAGGCGCTATTTCCGAACATCTGCAAATTGGCATTCGGGCGATCGATTTGCTGCGCGCAGAAGGCGACCGACTGCATTCGCGTAAATTACGAACCTTTAATGAGCCGCCGTTCCGATAATAAGTTCTGAACCTTCTTATCAGAAATAGATGTGAAGGAGTAAGTAAGACACCTGGCAACTAGCCTGCAATAATCGTGGGCTGTTTGCTTCCTTGGGCGGATACGAGTTTTATTATCGTCTTAATGATTTCCACATATTAAAAGCAAGTATGCTTTCAAAACACAATTATAAAAAATCCCGCCAACAATATAAGTTTTTATAAAATTAAATATAAGATTATGGCTTTAGAATATTTTTATTTCTAATAGACGAGATTTTTCCTGTTATGATATAATATGCTGAATTAACACATGTTAACGATTTACCAGTAATGTAAATAAATTTTCGAGGAGATCATTCCAGTGGGACGTAAATGGGCCAATATTGTTGCTAAAAAAACGGCTAAAGACGGTGCAACGTCTAAAATTTATGCAAAATTCGGTGTAGAAATCTATGCTGCTGCTAAACAAGGTGAACCCGATCCAGAATTAAACACATCTTTAAAATTCGTTATTGAACGTGCAAAGCAGGCACAAGTTCCAAAGCACGTTATTGATAAAGCAATTGATAAAGCCAAAGGCGGCGGAGATGAAACGTTCGTGCAGGGACGTTATGAAGGCTTTGGTCCTAATGGCTCAATGATTATCGCCGAGACATTGACTTCAAATGTTAACCGTACGATTGCTAACGTTCGCACAATTTTCAATAAAAAAGGCGGCAATATCGGAGCGGCAGGTTCTGTCAGCTATATGTTTGACAATACGGGTGTGATTGTATTTAAAGGGACAGACCCTGACCATATTTTTGAAATTTTACTTGAAGCTGAAGTTGATGTTCGTGATGTGACTGAAGAAGAAGGTAACATTGTTATTTATACTGAACCTACTGACCTTCATAAAGGAATCGCGGCTCTAAAAGCAGCTGGAATCACTGAGTTCTCAACAACAGAATTAGAAATGATTGCTCAATCTGAAGTTGAGCTTTCCCCAGAAGATTTAGAAATCTTTGAAGGGCTTGTTGATGCCCTTGAAGATGACGACGATGTACAAAAAGTTTATCATAACGTCGCAAATCTCTAATTATCTTTTAAAGAAATCTGTCTTTACGGCAGATTTCTTTAATCTCATATAATTCTTATAAAAAATATAATATTCAACTCGTCATATTGATTATACCCCCCCGTTCCCAGAGAAATAATATTTATTAAAATTCCAGTTCTTCTTTTTCTGATTACAGAAGGCAAAGTGGCAATTACGCATAGTTTCCCGATAAAGACGCGATAGCGACATCCCGCATAAGGCATTTTTCTCTTTATCTTTGTACGGTACTTCATGGAACAGAGTTTTTGACCTTGCGAATCGTGATGTCTGTTGGGGAGGGACAATTTGCTCACTGAAGCGTGAGACTCGATTAAGCGCACGAAACACAGAAATCAAAAAACCCGGTCACTTTTTTACAAGGTAACCGGGTAAAAATAATTTTTATTTTTTAACTGTTTTGAGACTCATAGAGATGTCTCAAAACTAAAATTTGGCTCCTCTGACTGGACTCGAACCAGTGACATACGGATTAACAGTCCGCC
>FYBJ01000868.1_pt1 | contig 15880 bp, 18 predicted proteins | sample 1134611 | NCBI WGS metagenome assembly FYBJ01 (sample SAMEA104116008, study PRJEB20421) | marine metagenome | isolation source: marine | reverse complement strand
ACCCACCCCTTTTTTTTTTTTTTTCGGCGGGTGTTCTTTGGAGCTGACAGATGAAAACAGCAGCAATCATTGGCGGTGGGGTGATCGGTGGCGGATGGGCCGCGCGATTCCTGCTCAACGGGTGGAACGTGCGGGTGTTCGACCCGGACCCTGAGGCTGAACGCAAGATTGGCGAAGTCCTGGACAACGCGCGCCGCTCGTTGCCGGGGCTGAGCGATGTGCCGTTGCCCGAAGAAGGGGCTTTGACCTTTCACGTTGAAATGGCGGATGCGGTGCAGGGGGCGGATTGGATTCAGGAAAGCGTTCCAGAGCGGCTGGATCTGAAGCTGAAGGTCTACAAAGGGTTGCAAGAGGCGTGTGATCCGGGCGCGGTCATTGGGTCGTCCACCAGCGGGTTCAAGCCGTCGGAACTGCAGGAGGGCGCATTGCGGCCCGAGCAGATCATGGTGACGCATCCGTTCAATCCGGTCTATCTGCTGCCGCTGATAGAGGTCGTGCCAACCGCCGCCAACAGCGCCGCGTTTGTCGCAAAGGCGCAGGACCTGCTGAAATCGGTGGGGTTCTTTCCGCTGCACGTCAAGAAAGAGATCGACGCGCATATTGCGGATCGTTTCCTTGAGGCGGTCTGGCGCGAGGCGCTGTGGCTGGTCAAGGACGGCATCGCCACGACCGAAGAGATCGACGAGGCCATTCGCATGGGGTTCGGCATCCGGTGGGCGCAGATGGGCCTGTTCGAAACATATCGCGTTGCAGGCGGTGAAGCTGGCATGAAGCATTTCATGGCGCAATTTGGACCGGCTCTGGAATGGCCCTGGACCAAGCTGATGGATGTGCCCGAGTTCACCGATGAGCTGGTCGACCTGATCGCCGGGCAATCGGATGCGCAATCGGGTATGCATTCGATCCGCGAGCTGGAACGTATTCGCGACAACAACCTGGTGGGCATGATGCGCGCGCTCAAGGCGCAGAACTGGGGTGCGGGCGCGGTTCTGAACGCCCATGATGCGGCGTTGAAACCGGGTGCTCTGCCGTCGTTGGAACAGGCGGATTTGAGCCAGCCGATCCTGACGCTCAGCCGTGCGGTGCCCTTGGATTGGACCGATTACAATGGCCACATGACCGAGTCAAAATATCTGGAGGCTTTTGCAAACTCTACCGACCGGTTCATGGAAATCATTGGCTGTGACGCGGATTACATCGCAGGCGGAGGCAGCTATTTCACCGCCGAGACGCACATTCGACACATCGATGAAACCCATGCGGGGGCTAGGATCGAGGTGCGAACCCAGATGCTGTTGGGGGCGGGAAAGAAACTGCACCTGTTCCATTCGATGTATGAAGGGGGCAAGCTGCTGGCGACAGGCGAAAGCTTCTTGCTGCATGTGAGTCTGGAAACGCGCAGACCCAGTGCACCGTCCGAGGCGATCGAAGCTGCAATGTCCAGAATCGCGACCGGGCAAGCCGGATTGCCCTACCCGGAGGGGGCGGGCAACGCGATCCGCAAGCCCGCATGAGCCAGAGGGTGCTGATCACCGCAGGCGCGTCCGGGGTCGGGCGTGCCATGGCCGAGGCCTTTGCGGAGTCCGGCGCACGGGTCTGGGTGGCGGATGTGGATGCCGCCGCCTTGGCTGCCTGTCCCGAGGATTGGCAGTGCAGTGAGGTGGATGTCGCTGATGAGGCTTCGGTGGCGGCCTGGTTCGCCGAGGTCAGGGCCGAATGGGACGGACTGGATGTGCTCTGCGCAAACGCCGGAATCGCTGGACCTACGGCGTTGATCGAAGATGTGGAACTGGACGCCTGGCGGGCGTGTTTGGCAGTCAATCTGGAAGGTGCATTTTTAAGTTCGAAATACGCGGTGCCGATGCTGAAACGACAGGGACGCGGCTGCGTGCTGATCACGTCGTCCACCGCCGGACAATACGGGTATCCCAACCGCGCGCCCTATGCGGCGGCAAAATGGGGGATGGTGGGGCTGGGCAAGACATTGGCCATGGAGCTGGGACCGCATGGCGTACGCTGCAACGTGATTTGTCCTGGATCGGTTGAGGGTCCACGGATCGAAGGTGTGATGGAACGCGAGGCTGCGGCAAAGGGCATGACCCGAGATCAGGTCTATGCAGGCTATGCCTCTGGGACATCGATGGGTGCGTTCATAGAAGGTCGCGACATTGGTGCGATGGCCGTTTTCCTGGCTTCGGATGCTGCGCGGCTTGTGTCGGGTCAGGTAATCGCTGTCGACGGCCACACGGTCAATCCGGATCCCAAAGTGTGAGATCGGGGGCAAAGTTTTTGAAAAAAACTTTGCTACACGATTTTTTGAAAAATCGTGGGCCCGCAAGCGGCAAGGTCAGTTGGCAATTGCGCTCTTCAATTGGCGCAGATGGGTGGGAAAGTACCGAGCTGTCAGATCGGCTTCGCGCACCAGCGTGTCGAAATGACGGGTGAACGTCTCGATCCGGTGCTTGTCGCGGAAGGCCAGATAGTGGCCCCCTGCGTAAAAGACGCACATCAGGGGGCCGAAGATCGTCACCGGTGCAGAATACAGCCTTTTGGCGTCGAAGAGATAGATCCGCAAACGGGGATAGAGCTGTTCGGTTAGTGCAAGGAAATGATCGATTTGCTCCAGCCGCACCTCCAGCGAAAGCCCGTGGTAATAGCCCGTGGCATGAGCAAAGCTGTGGATTTCAAAAAGCGGCATCGCGATTTCATAGTCGGACTGCGCGCTGCGCATCCAGGTCAGGCGGTCTTCGGACGCACCGATGGCCTGATCCGCCGTGCGTCCCAGATGCGGGGCGTATTCCCATTCCAGCAAGGTCCGGGTTTTGAGCATGTCCGGCAACGTGGCAGGGACATAGCGGATTTTATAGCCGGCGGCCTCTTGGTGCCAGTCAAAGATGCGCTGATCTACCAGCGCGCGCGGTGCTTCGGTCAGGCTGAGCGATCCGGCTAACAGTTCGGCGGCGCTTTCGGGGCGGTCAGACAAGCTGAGAAGCCAGTCTGCCGAAACACCGAGTGCGCTGGCACAAGCGCCTACGACATGGGCGTTGGGAAGACGTGCTCCGTCATCGGTCAACAGCTGAGAAATGGTCGAACGGTCGATGCCGACCTGACGCGCCAGTACGCTTTGGCTGACTTTGGCCTCCTCCATCGCCTTGGCCATGCGCAGGCGAAATTGGGCGGCGCGAACTCGTTTGTCGACTTTTTCCATCATATGGTGACAAATATCATGATTGCTGAGTTTTGTTAATCATATTCGGAATTCTCAACGAACCCTGACCCGCGTAACAAACCCGTGAACACAAAAAAAACGGGCGATACGGAGGCAGAATGGAAACGCGGCGAAGATCTCTGGTCAAGGCGGTGATCTGGAACTTGATGGGCTTGGGCATGATGACCCTGGTGGGGTTGATCGCCACCGGTTCAGCCGCCATTGGTGGCACTTTGGCCCTTGTCAACACGGCCATCGGCTTGACGATGTACCTGATCTATGAGCGGGTTTGGGCCGGTATCCGCTGGGGCCGCAATGTCTGAGGATCTGCGCAAGCCAGCCACGACGCCCGAGTGGGGCACATTTGCCCTGATCCTTGCCTGCTACGCCGCATGGGCTACCGTCATCTTCTGGCTGGCCCAATGGTCGGTCCTGGCGGCCGTTCTTGTCGGCGGCGTGACCGCCGCCATGCATTCGTCGCTGACACATGAGGCGTTACACGGTCATCCGTTTGGTACCAAGTGGGTAAACGAGGCGCTGATGGCTCTGCCGCTGACCCTGTTCATTCCATATAATCGCTTTCGCGATCAGCATCTGGCTCATCACTTGGATTCGAACCTGACCGATCCGTATGACGACCCGGAATCGAATTTTCAGGACCCCGTGGTGTGGAATGCCATGCCCGGTTGGAAGCGAGCGCTCTATTCCGTCAACAACACGATGCTGGGGCGGATCGTATTGGGGCCGCTGATCGGGCAGATCTGCTTTATCGTGGACGAGGCGCGCGGCGCAGCGCACGGCGATCGGGCGATCTGGCTGGCCTGGGCCCTGCACCTGCCCGGAGCAGCGGTTGTTCTGTGGATCGTGGCGCAATCCGCGATGCCTGTCTGGGCCTGGGGACTGTCGGCCTATATCGGGCTTGGTCTGGTCAAGATCCGCACCTTCCTGGAACACCGTGCGCATGAGAAATCCCGTGCTCGGACCGTGGTGATCGAGGATCGTGGACTGCTGGCCTTTCTGTTCCTCAACAACAACCTGCACGTGGTGCACCACATGAACCCGCAGGCACCTTGGTATCGGCTGCCTGCACTGTACCGCGCTGATAGGGAACGCTATCTGAGCTGCAACGAAGGCTACGTCTATCGTTCATATACAGAGGTCTTTCGCCTCTATTTCCTGAAGCCCAAGGATCCGGTGCCCCATCCCCTCTGGCCTGACGCGTAAATCCGGGTCATACGGGTGACATGAGTTTATGGATACCCGTCACCCTTGCCGCCGCCGCCTTTCAAACGGTGCGGTTCATGTTGCAAAAATCGCTCAGCACCGTGAAACTTTCGGCCGCTGGCGCGACCTTTGCCCGTTTTGCCTATTCTGCGCCGTTGGTGGTCGCTGGTTTGCTGGCTTATCTGATGATCAGCGAGCGCAGCCTGCCTGCTTTGGAGGCGACCTTCTGGGGGTTTGTCGTTGTGGGCGGGACGGCCCAGATATTGGCGACGGTGTGCGTGGTGGCCCTGTTCAAACAGCGTAACTTTGCTGTGGGGATCACCTTCAAGAAGACCGAAGTGATTCAAACCGCTGTGGTGGGTTTTGTCATCCTGGGGGAAGGGGTGTCGCTTTGGGGCTTTGTCGCCATCCTGATCGGGTTGCTGGCGGTGCTCCTGCTGTCCAGGACACCCGGCGGGGAGGGCAAATGGTGGGAACACCTGACCAACCGGGCTTCGATGTTGGGGCTGGGGTCCGGGGTTTTGTTTGCGTTCTCCGCAGTCAGCTACCGCGGGGCGTCGTTGCAACTGGGCGACCTGGAACCGGCGTTCCGGGCAGGGATCACGTTGGCGGCCGTGACCAGCTTTCAGATGATTGCCATGGCGGCATGGCTTGCCTGGAAAGATCGCGCCGAGTTGCGCGCTGTGTGGGAGACGCGGAACACCGGTCTGTTTGTCGGACTGACGAGCATGGGAGGTTCGTTTTGCTGGTTCTTGGCGTTTACACTGCAGAACGCGGCGTATGTCAAAGCACTGGGTCAGGTTGAGCTGATTTTCAGTCTCTTGGCCACGGTTCTGTTCTTTCGCGAAAAGATTACGGGGCGCGAGATTGCGGGGATCGCTCTGCTGGGGGTGTCCATCCTGGCGCTGGTGATGGCGATCTGAGAGTCGGGGGCGCTCCCGCGTCCGACCAGACCTGACTGCGTCAGCCCCGCTAGCGGACTTGGGCGTAGCGCCAGGCGATGCCTGGCGCGGCCGCGCGTGTGGCCGTTTGCGACGTCCGCGCTATCCATTCCGGAGCGACTGTTGAACCCATGGCCCAAGGTTCCAACCCAGCGCCAGTCACCGAGCGAAGCGAGGCCCGGCCCAACGGGAGGAGGTGTCCCGTAAGGGGCATCGACGACGGGCGGGAGTGGCCCCGGTCCCTGAACGCCGCGTTTGCTGAACCGTCGCGGCGGTTTCAGTCAGGGGTGATCGGGCATCGGATAGCCGCGCAGCCGAAGGAAAAGACTGGCCTCGTCGTTATTATGGAAATAGGGTACCGACTCCGGCGGGGTGTGGTCCTGGACGCGGCTGGCAACTTCGGCCAGAACCACCTCGGTGATAAAGGGTAGGTCGAATTGGCGGGCCTCGGTCAGTTTGATCCATTGCAGATGCGACAACTCGTCCGAGGCGTGGGTGAAATCATCCAGATCGCCCTGTATGTCATTGGCATCGACCAGAAAGAACCGCGCATCAAACCGGCGCGGGCGTCCAGGTGGAGTCAGGGCGCGGAAAACGAATTGCAGGCTTTGGGCCGAGGGCAAGTGACCCGTTGCTGCAAAAGTCGTCCAATCTTCCGGCACGTTCCCCTCCCACGTACCGGGTTTACCCAGAACCAGTCCGGTCTCTTCCCACAATTCACGGATCGCAGCCACGGCCAGAGGATGTTGCAGCCCGTCAGGCGCATCATCGCGCAGGCGGCTGTCGCAGATCTCGGGCAAAGGTGTGGCCAGCGGCACATTCGCGTCTTCGGTATCTACTGCGCCGCCGGGAAAGACGAACTTGTTTGGCATGAAGGCGGCCTTGGCCCCGCGCTGCCCCATAAGTATGGCCGGATCGCTCATGCGATCGCGCAATACAATGACCGTGGCCGCATTTCGAATTGCGGTTTTATCTATGGTGCCGTTTGTGCTCATGTCCCCTCGCGTGTTTGAAGGCTCAGCCGGGTTTTCCAAACCCATGCACGCGTCTGGCCCATTGATAGGCGACGACCACTCCCTTCAATCTGAGAAGAAGGTAGAGCGACTGCGACAGACAACCAAGGGCAAAGATTACAAAAACGTCAAAGGTTCCGCCCGTTTCAGAGTGGAGGCCACATGAAGCGTTGGCGCCGAAAGATGGTTGGCGATCAGAAGCGGCAGAGAAGCGAACCTTGTTCAAATCGGTAGTGGAACATTTTTGAGTCGAATACCGCGAATTGACTATTCACCTGGAACCCGTTGAGCCGCAACTTGCGCAGTCTTCAACTATGTCGCTGGAATCGAAATCCGGTGAACAGGTCAGGCCAGATGGGGCGGTCAGTGGGTGGATGGGCGGTTCAGTCTGTCATACTGTCGTCACTCGTTCCACCACGCCTGTGAAGGTCCCTGAGGGTCTGCACGTCATTTCGACGCCGGAAAGAGGAGAAGTCGGCCCCGTCCAAGGTCCTTCGCAAATTGAGATCGCGCATTCTTTCTCTCGAGCCACGGTCATCCGGTCAAAAATAAATTCTGCAAGAGGCGACGGAATGTTCGGGCCCCTGCGTTTGACTTGCATGATCGGCGACACGGGGTCGCTGTCCGAGCAAAGGATAATCGGAAAATGAAACATGCAGGTTTTATCGCCGCCATTGTGATTGCGGCTGCAGGTGTTACGGGTACTGCGGTTCTGGCCAAAGGGCCGAATGCAACGTTTCAAGAGCTGGATGCCGATAGCAACGGTGAAATCACCCAGGCGGAAATGGAAGCACATCGCTCCGCACGCTTTGCCAAGGCCGACACCGACGGTGATGGCAAGCTGAGCCTGGAAGAGGCCACCGCCAAGGCGCAGGAGCGCGCCGCCAAACGCGCGAACAAGATGTTTGAGCGTCACGATGCCAACAAAGATGGCTTTCTGGACGCCGAAGAGTTGCCGAAACCGCGTCGTGCGGGCAAGTTCTTTGATCGAATGGACACCGATGGCAGCGGCGGCATATCTGAGGCGGAGTTTGCCGAGGCCCGAGAGCGCATGAAGGAGCATCGCAAGAAACGTGGTCATCAGGATCAAGACTGATCCGGAATGGAGGACTTTGCCTCCATACCGCTTTCAGGTCATGGCGGGGACTCCGCCATGACCCAACCTGCTGACGTGTCGGGAAACGCGCCCAAAGGCGCTTTTAGAAACGTGTCCAAAGACGCTCCCTGTGATGATGCGTTGCTGGTGCTCTTTGCCAACGGTGACGCACAGGCGGCCCGCGAGTTGACAGCGCGCCTTGGACCGCGGACCTATGCCGTGGCGTTGCGTGTACTGGGCAACCGGGCCGAGGCCGAAGACGTGGCGCAAGAGGCAATGATGAGGCTTTGGCGGGTTGCGCCTAAATGGGAGCAGGGGCGCGCCAAGGTATCGACCTGGCTGTATCGCGTGACTTTGAACCTGTGCCTGGACATCAAGCGCCGCCAGCGGGCGGTTGATCTGGACACGGTGTCGGAACCTGAAAATGGCGAGCCGAGCGTTGCGGACCGGTTACAGGACATAACCCGAATGGACGCACTGCAAGGGGCACTGATGAAACTGCCCGACCGGCAAAGGCAGGCCGTGGTCCTGCGCCACATCGAGGAATTGAGCAATCCCGAGATTGCGGGGATCATGGATATCAGCGTCGAGGCGGTCGAAAGCCTGACCGCCCGGGGCAAACGCGCGCTGACCGCAGCCTTGTCGGGGCGGCGCGCAGAACTGGGGTACGACGATGACTGACGACATGGATCTGGACCAGATGTTTGCGACGGCACGCGCCGAGCGGGATCACTTGCCGGACGCACTGTCGGCCCGAATGGTGGCCGACGCGACCCGGGTTCAAGAGGACCGCGCCACAACGGAACCTGTCGTTCGCCCGGGGATTTGGGCGCAGTTGCGCATGAGCCTGGGTGGGTGGACCGGAATGGGAGGCCTGGCCACTGCCTGCGCCGCCGGTGTCTGGATTGGCTTGGCGCCGCCGGACTTCCTTCCTGATCCGGTGGGGTTGGTCTATCAGCAAGAGTTGGACGTGGATCTGCTCTTTGGGGTCGATGAGACCGGTATTCTGACGGAGGATGGATAATGGTCGAGAACACGAAAAGCAAATGGCCCTGGATGCGCATCCTTCTGATCTCCTCATTGGCGCTGAACCTGCTGTTCGTCGGCCTCGTCGTCGGGGCGGCGCTGAGGTTTGGTGGCCCTGAAAGCATGCGTCCACCACCGCGCAGCTTGGGATCGGCACTGTATCGGGCATTGCCCGATGATATTCGCCAGGAAATGCGGCAACAAAGCCGCTCCGGGCACGAAGCAAGACGCAAGGGCGGATTTCGCGACGTTGGCGCAGTGGTGACGGCATTGCGGGCGTCTCCTTTCGATGCAGAAGGGTTGAAAGCCGTACTGGATCGGCAATTGGAGCAACGCGAAGCCTTTCATCGATCGGTTCAGGACAAGTGGTTCGAGCGGATCATGATGATGAGTGAAGATGAGCGGGCCACATATGCCGATCGCCTCGAAGACGTCTCGCGTCGCAATACGCACAAGCGCTGAACGTCAGGCGGCCGCCGCAATCAGCGAAACCTGGTTGCGGCCCGCCCCCTTGGCTTCGTACAGCGCGCGGTCGGCTTGCGCCAGCAGGCTTGGCACGTCCTGCCGAAGGAACGGGGTGGTCAGGCACTGGCCATCGATGGCAAACAGTCCAATGCTTGTGGTGATCGGAATCGGAGTTTTCTGGCCGGGAATGCGGAACAGTTCGCGGTTGATTCTCTGGCACAGCCGGTCGGCCATCTCCAAAGCCTGCGGACGGGTGGTGTTGGGCAGCACCATCATGAATTCTTCGCCACCCACGCGCGCCAGCACATCCTCGGTCCGCATTTGGGATCGCAACCTGCGCGCGGTTTCCATCAGAACCGCGTCGCCCGCAGCATGGCCAAAGCGGTCGTTGACCTGCTTGAAGTGGTCCAGATCCGCCATCATTACCGCAAAACTCTGACAATCGACCGAGGCTTCGCGCGCGATGCGAGCCAGTTCCGGCAGGGCAAAGCGGCGGTTGTGCAGCCCGGTCATCGGGTCAACCAACGCTGCACGAAGCCCGTCGCGCACAGAATCCCGGAACCGGTCAGCACGCGCCTTGCGCCGCAGTTGGGTTTCCAGTCGCAAGGAAAGCTCTTCGACGCAGAAACCCGCAGGCATCACGTCGTCGGCGCCCCGGTCCAGCGCGTCAGCTGCCAGATGGGCGTTGGCGGGGTTCGGAATGGCGATGACGGCGGCATTGCGGGTAACGCTGCGGGCCCTCAGATCAGCCAGCAGGCGCAGGCCGGTGATGCTGTCACAGAGTTCGACCACGATGGCGTCCGGCACACGGTCAGTCAGCAGATGTTGCATGTCGTCGATCTTGTGGAGGTCCAGGTGATGACGGGTGCAACCTTTGAGGCGGGAGCGCCAGACCGCGCCGGTTCCCGGGCTCTGGGTGATCAAGGCGATGTTGCTGGCGGGCAGGGGGCCATGGAACGGCGGTGCTGCCTCGGCCAGGCCAAACGCCTGTGATCCGCCCTGCATGCGCAGCTCTTCCGACCCGGTGTGTGCCCGGATCAGGCTGCGGATGCGTGCCAGCAGGATGACGTCATCATAGGGCTGACTGAGCACATCGTCGATCCCGGCGCCAAGGGCCGTCAGCTGCGATGCACGATCATTTTCGGCGGTTATTGCGATGATCGGAATGCCCGCAGTCGCCTCATCCTGTTGCATCAGGCGGCGTACGTCCAGCGCGCTGCCGTCAGGCAGGGACATGGCCGAGAGAATCAGGTCCGGCTGAACCCGCCGAACCAGCGACTCGAGTCCCAAGAGCCTGTCGCCCTGCACGACGTGATACCAGGCCGCAGACAGCTGCACCTTGAGCATGATGCGGTTTGTCGCAACCCCATCGAGTATCAAAATCGTTCCCTGCACGGCTTCCGCCTTTCGACAGTTGCTTCCAATTCTTGCCAAAGTGTTTATGAGACTGGTTAACAAACCCTTTCCGCCTGGAAATTGACGGAGCAGATATGCCATTTTCCGCCGATTCTGCCGAAACACTTGCCCTCAAGGCGTTGGCGTGGTTGGTCATCAACGACGAATTGCTGCCGGTTTTTCTGGGCTCTACCGGGGCCTCCGAGGCAGACGTGAAGGAGCAGGTGTCGACCCCCGAATTCCTGGCTTCGGTTCTGGATTTCCTGATGATGGATGATGCCTGGATCGTTGCCTTTTGCGACGCCAATACAATCCCTTACGATCACCCGTTGCAGGCACGGGCCGTTTTGGCCGGGCCCGCCGACATGCATTGGACCTGACAGGCCGCAAGCCAGGTGCACCTGTCATTCCCTTCTTCAAGACCGGAGAGATTTTCATGCCAATCGACGCTTTGCTATTCGACAAGGACGGCACCCTGTTTGACTTTGCCGCCACATGGGAGGCATTTGCCCGTTCGTTCCTGCTGCGGGTGACGGGCGGCGATCCGGTCCGCGCGGCCGTGGTCGGCCAGGCCATCGGATTCGACATGGTAACAAGCAGCTATTCCCAAGACAGCATCGTGATCGCCGGGACACCAGGTGAAGTTGCCGAGGTGCTGGCCGGGTTTTTCCCGGACATGTCGCAGGACGAGCTGGTCGACATGATCAACGACGAGGCGGCGCGCGCGCCCCAGGCAGAGGCGGTGCCTCTGGCGGCGTTCCTGGACGACATGCGCGCCAAGGGGCTCAAGCTGGGCGTGGCGACCAATGACGCGGAACACCCGGCCCACGCGCACCTGACGTCAGCGGGCGTGCGGGAGAAGTTCGACTTCATCGCCGGTTTCGACAGCGGGCACGGCGCCAAACCGGGGCCGGGGCAACTCTTGGCCTTTGCCGCGCAAGTTGGGCTGGAGCCCGGTCGTGTCGCGATGGTGGGCGACAGCACCCATGACCTGCTGGCTGGCCGGGCTGCGGGCATGACCACCATCGGCGTTCTGACAGGCTTGGCCACGGTGGAAGACCTGTCTCCGCATGCGGATGTGGTGTTGCCGAACATCGGCCATATCGCGGATTGGCTGGCACGCTGATTTCAGGCAGCAAAGCCAAACGATGCGGAAGTTGCGGGGCTGTCGGAGCAAGGGCACCCTCCGGTTAAGCCCTCTGCGGCGTTCTTGTCTTGCAATCCGGGCACACTGCCGCTGACAAAGCGGTTCGAGCAGCCAAGTTCTCCCGCCCGTCGTCGATGTTTCTTGCGAAACACCTCCTCCCGTTGGGCCGGGCCTCGCTGCGCTCGGCGGTCGGCGCGCGCTGCGAGGTCTAGTTCTCCGCGGCTGGCTGGCATCGCAGGTTGAACGAAACACTGCCTTTGGCGGGGCGTGCGCCGGGCTTGCCCGGCGCCACGCCCAAAGCCGCTAGCGGTGCCGACGAAGTCGGGACCGATCGGGTGCGGGAGCACCGCGAGTCCGAGATACTGGCTCAGTCAAAGACGCAAAGCGCCTTACCTTGATCGAAATGCGACAAGAATTGTCGCGGACAGAGCGGCGTAATCCCGTGCGTCTGGGGCCTTCTAGCTTCCAAGGCAACAAGGAGTGGAGCCATGGCAGAGACGTCAGGACGAAAGCGACGCGGAGGCGGTCGTGCAGGTGCCGCCGCCAGACGCGGGGGCGCAGTCATCGAACAGATGTCCTGGCGCTTGCCGGTCAACGTGGATCGTCCCACCGAACCCCTTGGACCCGAGGGCGTCGAGGCCATTCATGAAGGCGCCATGCGTATCCTCGAAGAAATTGGAGTGGCCTTTCTGAACGAAGAAGCGCTTGGCATCCTGCGTGAAGCTGGCTGCACGATCGACGGCGACATCGTCCGCTTTGACCGCCACTGGATCATGGAGATGATCGCCAAGGCGCCCAGCACGTTCACGATCACGCCGCGCAACCTGGACCGGGAATTGACCGTTGGCGGCAACGTCATGCTGTTCGGAAATGTTTCTTCCCCGCCCAACTACTGGGACATGGAAATCGGCAAGAAGGTCCCCGGCAACCGGGAGATGTGCCAGAACCTGCTCAAGCTGACACAGTATTTCAACTGTATCCACTTTGCAGGCGGCTATCCGGTCGAACCTGTCGATATCCATGCCAGTGTTCGCCACCTCGACGTGCTTTATGACAAGCTGACGATCACCGACAAGGCGATGCACGCCTATTCGCTTGGCAAAGAGCGGGTCGAGGACGTGATGGAGATGGTGCGCATAGCAGGCGGTCTGACTGAAGAGGAGTTTCAGGCCAAACCACGGATGTACACCAACATCAACTCGACGTCGCCGCTAAAGCACGACCATCCCATGATCGATGGCTGTTTGCGTCTGGCGCGGCGCGGACAGGCGATTGTTGTGACGCCGTTTACCCTGGCTGGGGCCATGGCGCCAGTAACCATGGCGGGGGCTGTGGCGCAGTCTCTGGCCGAGGCGCTCTGTGCCACTGCATTGTTCCAATACGTGCGGCCTGGCATCCCTTGCGTGATTGGAACGTTCACCTCGAACGTTGACATGAAATCGGGCGCGCCGGCGTTCGGCACGCCCGAATACATGCGTGCAACCCAGATGACCGGTCAGATGGCGCGGTTCTACGGCTTGCCCATGCGGTCGTCCGGAGTGTGTGCGGCCAATGTCCCGGACGGGCAGGCGATGTGGGAGACATCCAATTCTCTCTGGGCCTCGGTCCAGTCAGGCACGAACATGGTCTATCACGCGGCAGGATGGCTTGAAGGGGGGCTGATCGCGAGCCCCGAGAAATTCATCATGGATTGTGAAATCTTGCAGCAGATCCAGCGGTATCTAGAGCCCGATACCTTTGCCACGACGCCGGACGACATTGCGCTGGACGCGATCAAGGCCGTCGGCAACGATGGGCATTTCTTTGGCATCCAGCACACCCAGGACCGCTATACCACAGCCTTTTACCAGCCGTTCTTGAGCGACTGGAAGAATTATGAAGGGTGGGAAGCTGCCGGTGGCATCTGGACACCGGAACGGGCCCATCACCTGTTCAAAGAGATTGTCGCCAACTTTGAAGAACCCCCAATGGATACGTCGATCCGTGAAGAATTGGCTGATTTTGTCGCCCGCCGTAAGTCTGAAGGCGGAGCGCCTACGGATTTCTGATTGTTGGTGCTGGCTGTTTCCTTGCTTCGTCGGCTTTTTGGTCTGCGCGGAACAAAATTCCACAGAAGTCTTCCCATGTTGGCGCTTTCTTAAGTTTTACCGGGTGAAACTGGCCCTGGAATGAACTTGGGGACCCTTGCATGCATGGGCTGATCAACAGGGCTATACAATCCTTCGTCTGTAACACCTACGGGCAGTCGCGCTGGATTCGGATGACCGAGGTGGCGAATTTGGGGTTCGTCGAATTCGAAGCCATGCTGATTTATGACGATGCCTTGACGGCCCGGATACTGGACGCCATGGGGCAGGAACTTGGCCGTCCATTAACCGAAGTGCTTGAGGATTTGGGCACTTATCTGGTGTCGAACCCAAATACCGAAGCCCTGCGGCGCCTTCTGCGGTTTGGCGGGGTGAACTATGTCGAATTCCTGCATTCGTTAGACGATTTGCCCGATAGGGCCCGCCTGGCCGTGTCCGATCTGTCCTTGCCACCGCTGGAACTGGAAGAGCACGCACAGAACGAATTCACCCTGACCTGTCATCCTGGCTTGCCAGGGTTTGAGAGCGTGATGATCGGTGTATTGCGAGCCATGGCCGATGACTATGGTGCGCTGGCCATGCTGGAACACAGTGGTTCAAGAGGTGAAAGCAACGTGATTTCGATCACGCTGATCGAAACCTCCTTTGCCGAAGGGCGTAGCTTTGATTTGGGGGCAACAACCAGATGATTTCCCGGGATGATCTTGCGGCCCTGCTCGTGCGGTTGTGTCCAATGTTTGTTCTGCTTGATCAAAGCGGGCACGTGCAGCAGGTGGGGCCGACCCTGCAAAAATTGCGTCCTGACCAGCCCATGGCAGGTCAGCGGTTTCTGGAGCTGTTCGAACTGATGCGTCCGCGGTCGATTTCGACGATGCCCGGATTGCTCTCGGTGTCCGGTGCCAAGTTGCATCTGCAATTTCGTGATGAACCGCGCACGGCGTTGAAAGGTGTCATTGTGCCTTTGCCCGACGACATGGGAGCGGTGGTCAATTTGTCTTTTGGCATTTCGATCCTTGATGCGGTTCGGGACTATGCGCTGACAAGTGCTGATTTCTCGGGCACAGATCTGGCGATCGAGCTGTTGTATCTCGTCGAAGCCAAATCCGCTGCGATGGAGGCTTCTCGAACCCTGAATCTCCGGTTGCAAGGGGCGATGATCGCGGCAGAGGAGCAAGCGTTCACCGACACGTTGACCGGTCTCAAGAACCGCCGCGCCATGGACCACATCCTGGAACGGTTGACGGCATCTTCTGCGTGCTTTGCGCTGATGCATCTGGACCTGGATTTTTTCAAGGCGGTCAATGACACGTTTGGCCACGCCGCCGGCGATCATGTCCTTCAACAAGTGGCGCGGGTCATGGTCGAGGAAACCCGAGGCGACGACACAGTCGCACGCGTGGGTGGGGATGAGTTTGTCCTTATTTTCAACAGGCTGCAAGACAATGTAAGATTGGACAGCATTGCCCGCCGTTTGATCGATCGACTGGAAGAGCCTATTCCGTTTCAATCCGATGTGTGCCGGATATCAGCCAGTATCGGAACGGTTCAGTCGTCCCAGTTCAAAACGCCTGATCCGGCAGAGCTGCTGCATGCCGCAGACCTTGCTCTTTATTCGGCAAAGCGGGCGGGACGGGCCTGTCATCACTTCTACGATCCCTCGATGTCCGACCTGATGGGAACATCCACCCTGGCCGAAGGTGAAACCAAGCACCAAAGTTCAGTCTGAGAGTGCTTCTGCTGCGGCTCGGCGGGGGCTGAACCGCGTCCTGGAATTCGACTTTTTGTTGATAACGCGCTTCTGCAGGCCAAATCGGGTCGGTCGGCCCTCGACGCGCGCGACCAGGCCGGGGGATGCCAGAACAGATCGTCAACGGCAATTTCCCGCGACCTGAAAACATGTGAGAAACAAGTCACTTGCAGGTTTCTGCCTGCACCGCCTAAGCTTGTGGCAAGTGCAAGCTGGGGCTGACGGGCCGACTTGGGCGCGCAATTGCGTCAAGACGAGGCCCTGTCGGAATGTGAATGCGATTTCTTGTTGCCGTCATGGCGGTTCTTCTGATCGGGATGATTGGGGCTTCGGCCTATCTGCTGTTGCAGTCCTGCGGGGTGCGTCTGCCGTTCAGTGAACACGAGATCAGTTTTTGCACCCCGGACGAAATTCTGGCCAGGCGAAACGCCCTGGTCACAGCGGATCGGCTGACCGCGGACCTGGCGGCTGATGTGTCAGGGTTGGAGCGGAAACTGGCCCTGCTTCAATGCAAGGCCGACCAGCCTCCAC
>FYBJ01000189.1_pt1 | contig 15904 bp, 15 predicted proteins | sample 1134611 | NCBI WGS metagenome assembly FYBJ01 (sample SAMEA104116008, study PRJEB20421) | marine metagenome | isolation source: marine | reverse complement strand
AACGCCATTCTCAACTTTTCATGGCTTAAGCAAAAGCTCAAATTGAAGCAATGGATTGCCGATTTTTTTGTTAATGCAAGCACAAATTGTATGGGAAAGAACCTTTTTCGTAATGCGATTGGTTAAATACCACATTTTTCGTGCTCTGACTTTCTCTATGTTGAATCGCTCAGTCAACTGACCAATAACTGTTTCAACAAGGCGTCGCGTTGATGTTAGCCATTTCAGAAATTTTTTGCTACGTTTTTCTTCCATGTTTGAACGAGCAGATGTTTGTAAGTCAATCCCAGTAAACTCACGTAGCTCGTTTTGATAAACAGCGCCGATCAATCCTTTGTCGGCAATAATCATACCATGCACGCCCTCGACAAGATCCCATAATGATTCACGCTCATCAATGCTGGCTTGAGTGAGCGTAATGCCCGTAATCACACCGTCAGAGTTAATCAACAAATTACCCTTGAAACCATAATATGTTTCACCCTTGGACGCGCAATAGCCATAATTGGCTTCGCCTGAAAATATCTCGCTAAAATTTGCTCGCTTGAAATGACATACTGGAATAGGAAAGCCGTCGGCGAGATGAAGTGAGTCAGAAAAAGCTCCCAATTCAGTCGCCAGCAGTTTCTGAATGAATTGCTTTATTGCCCACAAGTTGGCGGCATGTTTAGCAAAATTGGCTCGTGACCCAAGAGCAGGAAACAAAGGACGCCAATGGATGCTAAAATATTCCCATGCTCCCTTGTCAGTATCAATACTCAAAAACTCGGATACCACTTCCATTGTGATCATTTCAGAATCAGACAGAGCCGGATTGAATCCTCTTTTCCTTAATTTTTGGCCATTTTCCAGTTTTTTTATCAATTCATCTACCAAGCAGTAAACTGTAATGATAAAGTGTTCCATTGGCATGATCTTCTCCTTTGTAATCTTGTTTTTTCGCAAAACCAAAATTACTTGAAAAGATCATGTCAATCCATAGATTATCAATTAAATACTTCTTGAAATTAACATTGTGCTATGGACAGGAGATCCTTCGCTACGCTCTGGATGACGGGCTGAGGGAGTGATTTTTCCTTTCAATTAAAAGTTGAGAATGGCGTTAATTAGTATTTTTTTCAAGCTATTATTGACCACTATCTACACACAATGTATAATGCTGCAAATTTAAACAGCTTGCTCATCTGGTTTCAATTCAACAGATAGACAGCATCATTTCAAGATAGTGATAAATATGCCAGGAAATAAACAACATTCAGCGGCCTGCTCCTCAGCAGGTTCTTCAGGCTTTATCTTGGGATTTCTCAATGAATCGCCAAAGAAAACCAGAGAAAAAGCGTATCAGGAACTCATTGCCTACCTCAGCGCCGAAGAAAAAAACCGTCTGGAAGAAATGCTGCTCAAACGCCCCCAAAATATTTCCCTTGATTTGACCAGTCAAAAAATACAGTCCGGAGAATGGGCATCCCTTTTTAATCATGCAAATGCCGAACATTTCCCCCTTACCGCGCTCGCCTGCCTTCGAGAAGGAAAAATCAGCAGTATGCAGTTTGCGACAAGCCAGTTATTTTTCAATGTATGGAGGCATCCTGAAAACAAGGGAGAGGTAAAATCTGTTTCCGTTTTTTTAAATAACACAGCAAAAAACGTCATCGATGCCACAATGAGAATTGCATCTACAAGCAAGCGTGCCTATCTCGAAAAAGCCATGGAGTTGACTCCAAATGTTCATGGCTATGACCAATTTTTCAAAGCCTGGGATGAATTTTTTAAAGCCAACACAATGGACTGGAGCGAGGAAGAGGCGCAACTTTTTTATCAAAAACTAAAAGCACTACCTGCCTCTGAACACAAATTTCTGATTGTTCCTGACCCCTTGTTTGATGTTGAAAAGATAAAAAAAGCTGAAACCTCTGTCATCCAGCAAATCAATTACCGACTGGGCTTTAATGTGTTTTCCCGATTCAGAGCGCATCAGAAACCTATGTGCATGATTCCGTCAAGAGGCATGATGCAGACCTACCTTGAAGTCCCAAGAGGAAAAAACACACCAACCCCCATTTACCGGATGGGCTTATCTACCGTTGAAGGCTTGCATAACACGTTCAAAAAAGAACAGAAAAGAGACATGTTTTTGTCCTTCCCTCTTCTTCAAGAATATCCTGAAATTGTGGATGGCCACAAGGCTCATCCACAACTTGGAGAAGCCGAACTCCATGATTTCTACCATCAGATGCGAATTGCAGACATTCCTTTAAAAGATCGAAAATTGTTTAACTTTTTTAGCGACTGCCTGCTGGAAATAGCAAAAAACCACCCCGAATATAAAGTAATCAGCTTTTATCTGGCAGAACAACTCATAGATATGGAACATATTAAATATGATCGCAGAATAACGACCATAAAGGGATACGGTAAACTGTTTCCACAATATAAAAAAACAGATGATAACGACCCACTGTTTAAATTCTGGGTTTCTGTTCATGTCTGTCAACTGCTGACAGAAAAAAAATTCCCCAAAAAATTCAGAGAACAATTCCATGCTCTTGCCAAATTGATGGTGGGCTGGTTGCTGGAACATGAGCAGGCTTTGTCAAATCATGGACTGCCTCTGGTTCAAATCCTGAACGTTAATTTTCCAGCATATGATCTATTTCATCGTGTTGCGGCTGTTCTCCAGCAACGGATCGAAAATTTAACCCAAGATAGGTCATTAGCGGAACTTGTTGATTTGTATAATAAAAACAGTAGTCGCCTGATGAAAAACAGCATTTACAGGCAGATGAAGATTTTGATTAAACAGGATATACAGACCGCCTTTTCGCTGGCATCAACCCACAAAACCGAAAGGCAACTGACCAATACTATTGTTGACGTTCTGGTTGAAAATTTCAAAAAATTTGAGGCCGAGGGAAAACTTCATCAGCTTCGAGAGGATTACCCAAAACTCTTTTCTGTCACCATGAAGGCACTCATGATAACCCCGTTTGGGGATAAACTCATAAAAGATGCCATTGAGGCAAAAGAGAAGGGAAGACAGACCTTTGACCTTTTATATGATCAAGATGCTGTCAACCGGGTTTTTAAAAGCGATAATACTACCTTGCTGAACAGAGCGGTAGAGGCCGCCAATGTCGAGGTTCTACTAAGGTTAACGAATGACGGCGCAAGTATTAAAACCGCCTCTCTATGCGGTGCGAACAAGCCCTTTACCCAGGCCTTTTTGTCCAGTCATCTCGCTCTCTTCCCTATCCTCTGGTTTGCTTATCAACACGGTAAAGACTGGATGCAGGAAGAACCGGAAGCATTGGAAAGAATTCACCGGCTTGACAAAGCTTTTCAGACATCCCTCTCAAACGAAAGAGAAGACGACGAAGAATGGAGTCATAGCCTGCGTGAAAAACACGCCGCCAGTATTCCCCCCCAGTGGATGAACTTCACTAAAATGCATGAAGCCAGTCAATGGTTCCAGATGGTCGAAACGACCCACCATAATTTTTTAAGCGATGTAAAGCGTTCGGGGAAAAATGGACGAAAAATCAGCGAAGAAGAGCTGGTTTTACTCAGTGACGCTCATCGATGGTTACAGTCAGGTCAGGCAGCACCCTCGAAAAGCTGCAACTGATGGCTTGGCAATTTTAACAAATCACGGTAGCATAAGATTTTTCTCAAGCAGGACAATAAAAAATGGAACCGGTAAAAAAAGAGAAAATCAAGCAAACTGTTCAGGATCAAATTCAACGGCTGAATGCCCATTTAAATGCCCGGATTCTGGGACAGAAGGGATTAATTTCCCGATTGTTAATCGCCATTCTCGCGGATGGCCATCTACTGGTTGAAGGAGCGCCGGGGCTTGCGAAAACCCGAGCCGTGAAAGAACTGGCTGATGGCGTCGAAGGCGCTTTTCACCGCATCCAGTTTACCCCGGATTTATTACCGGGAGACCTGACCGGGACGGATGTTTTCCATCCTGAAAAAAACAGTTTCCAGTTTCAGGAAGGTCCGCTGTTTCACCACCTGATTCTTGCCGACGAAATTAACCGCGCGCCGGCCAAAGTACAATCAGCCCTGCTGGAAGCCATGGCTGAGCGGCAAGTGACTATTGGAAAGAAAACCTATCCCTTGCCCGAACTGTTTCTGGTCATGGCGACCCAGAATCCGATTGAGCAGGAAGGAACCTATCCGCTGCCGGAAGCCCAGCTCGACCGTTTTTTGATGTATGTCAAAATCGACTATCCCGAGATTCAGACTGAAAGGGAAATTTTAGAACTGGCCAGAAAAGAAGCCCGTGCCGAAAAATCTGAAAACCAACAATTTCAACCCATTTCTCAGGCTGATATTTTTGCCGCCAGAAAAGAAGTGCTGAATGTACACATGAGCGAGGCACTTGAAAACTATCTCATTCAGTTGGTGCTGGCTACCCGGAAACCTGCAGCCTATAGCGAAGAACTGGCAGACTGGCTGCGTTACGGTGCAAGCCCCCGGGCCACCATCGCCCTTGATCGCTGCGCCAGAGCCCATGCATGGCTTTCAGGCCGTGATTATGTCACGCCTGAGGATATCCATGCCATTGCTCATGATATTCTGCGTCATCGGATATTGTTGAGCTTCGAAGCCGAAGCCGAAGGCATTAGCACCGATGATTTCATCGACAGACTGTTGAAACTGGTCGCCCTGCCTTAATCGGGAGATATGATGTCAGAAGGAATTGTCACAGAACTTACTGAACTTTTGGCGCTGAGGCGTTATGCGCCGGTGGTCAATTACCGCCCTGAAGGCCGGGCACTCAGAAATGGAGAGCATCTTTCCAAATTGCGCGGCCGCGGCATGAATTTCAGCGAAGTCAGGCAATATCAGCCCGGCGACGACATCCGTCACATGGAATGGCGAGCCACGGCCAGAACAGGCCGTCCGTATATTAAAGTTTATGAAGAAGAACGCGAACGCCCCATGGTGATGCTGGTTGATTTCAGTCCGTCCATGTTCTTTGGAACCCGTATCGCCTTAAAATCGGTCGTTGCCGCAAGACTGGCCGCGCTTTTAGCCTGGACTGGAGTAAAGCAGGGCGACAGGGCAGGAGCCTTGTTAGTCTCTGCCGATAAACATCAGGAATTTATGCCAAGAGCCCGTGAAAAAGGCATCTTACCGATGATCTCGGCTATCAGCCGGATGACGCAGCAACCGGCTCCGGAACGTTATTCCAGTCAGCACCAGTTCACCGATGCCCTGCAACGGCTTCGGCGTGTCGCACGGCCGGGAAGCGTGATTGTGATTATCAGTGATTTCTATGACTTTAACATCGAATCTGAACGTCAGATTCAAAGGCTTCGACAGCATAATGATATCCTCGTTTACCATGTTTCTGACCCGATTGAACAGGACTCGCCTTTGCCGGGGCAATATGCAATCAGCGATGGTAAAGAACAGGGGCTGCTCAACACAACAATTTCAGAAGTTCAACATCAGTACCGCCAGTTCTGTCGGGATAAAACCGATAGACTGCAGGCCTTCTTTCGCAAAAACCAGATCCAGTATATTCAGCTGACTGCAGCCGATGATCTTGGGCTTCTGGTTCGCCAGACTTATCCACGGAGAAAAAATGGCTGACGCAATGACGATGAACAACCCACTGAACAGGTTAAGAGACATTCATCTCCCCGACCCGGTCAGCTGGTGGCCGTTGGCTCCAGGCTGGTATGTACTGGCCGCCCTCATGGCCATACTGCTGATCGTCGCCGCTTATCAATTTCTTCAGTGGCGCCGTTGGCAAAAACCTAAACGGGCAGCACTAAAACTCCTTGAAGAATATCAGTTGCAGGCAAACAACCCGAATAATAATGCTTTGATTTCGGCAAGAATATCAGAGTTGTTGCGAAGGGTGGCACTGGTTTATTACCCTCGTGAACAGGTCGCAGGCTTAAGCGGAGAGGACTGGCTTGATTTTCTAAATCATTCCAGCCGCAACTTAAGTTTTTCACCGGTCAGAGAGCTGCTGCTTGAAGCACCTTACTCCAGCCTGCCGCCGAGCAGCCTGACCCCTTTGTTTAATAGAGCCAGAGCGTGGATTAAACAACGGAGGAAGCCATGTTTGAACTAGCCAATCCCTGGGCTTTACTGCTTATCCTTCTTGCCCCGGTTTTATGGTACAGCCTGCCGCGAGCCAAAACCCGGCTGCCCGATGCGCTCAAAGTACCCTTTTATGCCGACCTTCAAAAATTAAAGGATGAAACAGACAACAGCATCAGGCAGCAGCCGCTCTACCTGCCTTTTTTGATATGGACGCTCGCAGTCATTGCCATCAGCGGCCCTCGCTGGGTCGGGGAACCTCAGCCTGTCAGCCGCAAAGGCTATAACATCATGCTGGCACTTGATTTATCCGGCTCCATGGAAATCCCGGACATGATGTATTACGGCCGCCCTGCCCGTCGGCTGACGGTCGTCAAACAAGCGGCGGAAACGTTCGTCAAAGAACGGCATGGCGATAAAATCGGGCTTATTCTTTTTGGCACCCGTGCATATCTGCAATCGGCATTAACCTATGATCACAAAACCGTTCTTGAGCGGATTAAAGACGCAACGGTCGGTCTGGCCGGCAAAACAACCTCGATAGGCGACGCACTGGGCCTGGCCGTCAAACGCCTGCAGGATGCGCCAGCTAAAGGAAGAATTATCATTCTCCTCACCGATGGCGCCAATAATTCAGGAATTCTTCTTCCAGAAAAAGCAGCGGAATTGGCAAAAGACGAAAAAATCAAAATATACACCATTGGCCTGGGCTCAGAAGCCGACCCCCGAGCGCTTGGCAATCCTTTCCTTATCAGTAATGCCAGCAGCGATCTGGATGAAAAAACACTGAAAGAAGTTGCAAAACTTACCGAAGGCAAATATTACCGCGCCACCGATGCAGAATCTCTGAAGGATATCTATCTGCAAATTAACGCCCTGGAGTCTGTTCAACAAAAACAACAACAGATAAGGCCGCAAAAAGACTACTACCCCTGGCCATTATCGCTCGCGGTGCTTTGTTTATTGATCTGGCTGTTCGGATTTACAGAACCTTCATGGAAAAAAATGTTTGCGGTAATTGGTTTTTCGCTAAGGAGCAGAAATGATGCTCAGTAATTTCCATCTCATCAGACCTTACTGGCTGCTGACCCTGATCCCGTTTCTGCTGATGCTTCCTTTATTATGGAAAGAACGCCGTGCCAACCTGTACTGGCAAAAAATCTGCGACCCTCATCTGCTTCAGTTTCTTTTGCAAAAACAGCAGGGGCAACAACGACGCTGGCTTTTAATTTCCATATCAGTAAGCCTTTTTCTGATGATCATCGCTCTGACTGGCCCCAGTTGGAAACGCCTTCCTGTGCCTGTTTTTCATGTGGTTGAGCCTCGCGTGCTGGTGCTGAATCTTTCAGACTCCATGCTAAAACAGGATATTTCTCCAAGCCGGCTGCAACGGGCAAAATTTAAAATCAAGGACTTACTTGAGCAGCCGGACCGAGGACAGTGGGGAATGCTCGTTTATACCGGCCAGCCATTCCTTGTTTCGCCACTTACCGAAGACGGCAGAACCATTTCAGCCCTGTTGCCAAGCCTTACGCCGGACATTATGCCAGTGAGCGGACAGAATATGGGCGATGCTATCAAAATGGCCGGAAAACTGATAAAACAAGCCGGCTTCAAACAAGGACAAATCCTGGTATTGTCTGATTTTCCGCCGGATAATCAGGCTCTGGAAGCTGCAAGCCATCTTTCAAAACATGAAGCTATCCACACATCAATAATGCCGGTACTGAAATCCATCGACAATAACCCCATATACCAGAAACTGGCTATTGCAGGCGATGGCCAGCTGCTGCCTGTAAGCAGCTCCAATCAACAACTGCAACAATGGCTTAAACAAAAAAAGATCAATAAAGAATATGATCTCAACAAAAACCATTTGATTCCGGTCTGGCAAGATGAAGGACGCTGGTTTTTACTCGCCTCCCTGCTGTTTTTGATTCCGGTATTCAGGCGAGGTCTGCTGGATGGAGGCAGGTTATGATACGCATTATGATATTGGTTTTCTGCAGTCTCACTTGTCATGAAGCCCTGTCCTGGCAGTGGAAAGATTTATGGCAGACCCCGGATCAGCAGGGGCAGCAACTCATTGAAAAAGGACGATTTAAAGACGCCGAAAAAACCTTTTCCAGAGCAGATTGGGCTGCAGCAGCAGCTTATAAAGCCGGCAATTATCAAAACGCAGCACAGGGATTTAAAACGATTCGTAACGCTGAAGGTTACTATAATCTGGGCAACGCCCTTGCACGTCAGGGTCAATACGATCAGGCAATAAAAGCCTATGACAAAGCGCTGAACCTGCGCGCCAATCATGACGATGCCATTTATAATCGAAAAATCATCGAAGATCTGCTGAAAAAACAGCAGCAACAAGAACAAAATCAAAAGGATAAAGACCAGAAAGGGAAAGACCAGAAGGGAAAAGACCAGAAGGGAAAAGACCAGAAGGGAAAAGACCAGAAGGGAAAAGACCAGAAAGGAAAAGACCAGAAAGGAAAAGACCAGAAGGGAAAAGACCAGAAGGGAAAAGACCAGAANGGAAAAGACCAGAAGGGAAAAGACCAGAAAGGAAAAGACCAGAAAGGAAAAGACCAGAAAGGAAAAGACCAGAAAGGAAAAGACCAGAAAGGAAAAGACCAGAAGGGAAAAGACCAGAAGGGAAAAGACCAGAAGGGAAAAGACATGAGCAATGCTTCCGCTAAGGCTCGTGAAAAAGAACAAAGCAAAAAGCAATGGCTTCGGGTTATTCCAGATGACCCCGGCGGCCTGATGCGAGAAAAATTCCTCCGGGATTATTTGAAAAGACAACGTGGATGGTTAGAATGAAACGAATAATTTTAGTTTTTCTGTTGATGTTTGCCACGGCTTCCTTCGCAAAAATTACAGCTCAACTCAATGAAAACGAAGTCAGTCCGGGCGAAACCTTCCAGTTAATACTGACCGAAGATGAATTATCAGCCCAGGGGATCCCCGATCTGACCCCTTTACAACAGGATTTTGACATCATCGGTACGGAAAGACGGGTGAGTCAGGTTATCAGTAACGGGCAGGTTGACTCCGTCAGTCAATGGATCATTCACCTCAGAGCCAAAGATACCGGAAAATTCCAGATTCCAGAGATTCAGGTAGGAAAAAACAAATCAAACCCTTTAACAATTAATGTTGTATCCATCAGCAACAGACAACAGCCGGAAGGAACGGATATACAGCAGCACTCTTCCCAGGATCCTGTTATTCTAAGCACTACAATCAACACCGATACCCCTTATGTGCAGCAACAGGTCATTTACAGCGTAAAAATATTCTCAAAAGAACGGATTATCAATTCTGAATACCAGCCGCCTCAAGTCAATCATGCATTAATGGTTGATTTAGGTAAATTACCGGCCCATCAGCAGGTCATTAACGGGATACCTTATCTGGTCGAAGAACTCCGTTATGCCATTTTTCCACAACAAAGCGGTTCAATCACCATTCGCCCACCGGTATTTCAAGCCATCATTTACGATGGCAGGCCCGAGCAGGTTAACGCAACAGACAAGCCCATTGAGCTAAAGGTTAAAGGCATCCCTTCAAGCTATCAGGCCAAAAACTGGCTGCCGGCAAGCCAGGTCAGTTTATCCGAACGCTATGAGGAACCCAAAGCCGTTTTAAAACAAGGGGATACCCTGACTCGAGAAATCACTATAAAAGCAGAAGGCGCCCCGGCACAGTTACTTCCAGAACTTGACACCGGCGCGGATAGCCCGGATATCAACAGCTATCCAGAAAAAATATCTCAAAGAAATGCCATTAAAGGTAATCTTATTTATGGAATCGCCAAACGAAAAATCACTTATTTGCTGAATAAAAGTGGAAAAATTACATTACCGGAAGTTCGCCTTCATTGGTTTAATACCGAAACACAGCAGGAAGAAGATGCTGTGTTGCCGGAAAAAATCATTCATGTCGCTGCAGGGGAATATGCCAGCAAGCAGCCCGTGAATCCGGAAAAAACAAAGCCTGTAAATAAAGCCCCGGAGGGTTATCAACCGCCGGCTTCAAAAACATCAAGCCAACCCCTGCTTCCATGGATTCTGGTGGCAGTATTTGCAGGCGCGTGGGCATTAACAACCCTTTTCTGGTTCAGATACAAAAACCAGACGCGCTCGCAAAGAAAAATACAGAAGGAAACCCTGGAGGAATTCAAACGAGCCTGCCTGCATCATCAACCCCGACAGGCAGCGGAAGCACTGATGCGCTGGGGACGTTATCAATGGCCGGAAGATGCTCCATTAAACCTGAATGAACTCAGCCGACGCTTTAAATCGCAACGATTGAAACAGGCACTGCAGGAACTCTCAAAACATTTATACAGCCCAGAACCGTCTCCCTGGCAAGGTGAAGAGCTTTGGCAGCTTTTTTCAGGGCATAAAAACAAACGCCGGACAAAAAAAACCACCGACAATCCCTTACCGCCGATGAATCCCTAGCGAAGAATAATGTTTAGAAATTTAAGTCGGCTCCTGAACTAACCTGGAAATTAGATTTTTATCGATACTCATAGTTCATGCCCTAGGCGGCTAATCTATTCCATGTTAAAATTCGCCTTTTAAATATCGACATTGACCGGGGGCTTAGTGCAGGAAAATCGTTTTTATTTCACTAATCGTGACAATGTCAGCCGTTACTTTAATCGTCGCGACGTTTTGCTGCTGGCGTTGCTTTTTGGTATTTTATTTGCGCTGTCCTGGGCAGGAAAACAAATGGCAACGCCATATCAGCTGGGTGAGCCGCTACCTATCTCCCTGTCCCCGGCTGCTTTACCTTTTTATGCACTCAGAACGGTTCTGAGGATGTTCATAGCCTTGATTATCTCGCTGCTGTTCACCTTCATTTTCGGCGCGCTGGCCGCCAAAAACCGGCGAGCGGAGCAGGTGATTATTCCTGCCATTGATATCCTGCAGTCCGTTCCGGTCTTAAGCTTTTTATCCATCACCATCACCGGATTTATCGCCCTGTTCCCAAACAGCCTGCTGGGTCCGGAATGTGCGTCTATCTTCGTTATTTTTACTGCCCAGGTCTGGAACATTACCCTTGGATTCTATCAATCATTAAAAACCCTGCCCCATGATTTAATTGAAGCATCTGCCATGTTTCAACTCTCATCCTGGCAGCGTTTCTGGAAAATTGAAGTTCCCTTTTCAATGTCAGGCCTTTTATGGAACATGATGATGTCGATGTCGGCAAGCTGGTTCTTCGTAGTTCTTTCCGAGGCCATTTCTGTATCCCATCAGAATATTCGCCTGCCGGGTATCGGCTCTTATATTGCCCTTGCCATTGAACAAAGCAATCTGCATGCTTTGGGCTATGCCATCCTGACCATGATTATTGTTATTTTTCTCTATGACCAGATTCTGTTTCGCCCACTGATTGCCTGGTCGGAAAAATTTAAAATGGAACAGTCTGCCGATGAGGAAGAATATGAATCATGGCTAATTGATTTAATGCGAAGCAGCCGGTTGATGAAACGTTTCAGCAACGTTCTGGCCGTTGTAAAAGACCATTTTATCAACACGCCGCTGTTAAGCAAAAGAAAATTCAAGGCCATCAAAGATATCGATTTTAAACGCCAGCAAAAAATCGACTGGTTCTGGAATTTGCTCTTAATTTCGGTTATTGGTATCAGTGGCTGGATGTTCGTCAACTACATTCTGGCAGAAATTCATCCCGGAGAAATTCTTCATGTTCTTCTTCTGGGGAGTGCAACTGCGCTCCGGGTAATTATATTAATCATCATCAGCTCGATTATATGGGTTCCGGTCGGTGTCTGGGTTGGCCGAAGGCCGCGGTTGGCACAGAAAATACAGCCTATCATTCAATTTGCCGCCGCTTTTCCGGCCAATTTATTCTATCCGCTGTTCGTCATCGCAATTGTGCATTTTAAATTAAATGTACAGATATGGGTCACGCCGCTGATGATTTTAGGTACCCAATGGTACATCCTCTTTAATGTCATTGCCGGTGCCTCAACCATTCCGAGAGAACTGTATCTCGCTGCAGATAATTTTGGCCTTAAAGGCTGGCAATGGTGGAAGCGGCTGGCACTGCCCGGCATTTTTCCTTACTACATTACCGGCGCCATCACTGCTGCCGGCGGTGCCTGGAACGCCAGCATCGTGGCTGAATGGGTCAGCTGGGGGAACACAACGCTTGAAGCGACCGGACTTGGCGCCTATATTCAAGCCAACACCCTTGCAGGGAATTTCCCCAAAATTGCTTTGGGAACGGCAATGATGTGTGCCTATGTCCTTGTTTTTAACCATTTAATCTGGCGTCCGCTGTATCGTCTTGCGGAACAACGATTTAACCTGAATTGAGCAGACTATGTCAGAAACCATTATTGATATTGAGCATCTGATGAAATCCTTTAAAAAGAAAGGATCGCAGGACTTGCTGGTACTGGAAGATGTGAATTTCCACTTAAAAGAAGGCGAGATTGTAGCCCTGTTAGGTAAATCCGGCTCAGGAAAATCAACTCTGTTAAGAATCATCGCAGGCCTTATTGCTCCCACCAAAGGGCAGGTCAAGTATCGGGGCAAAGATGTTAAAGGCCCGGTGGCCGGCATTGCCATGGTTTTTCAGTCTTTCGCTCTCATGCCCTGGCTCACCGTTCTCGAAAATGTTGAACTCGGCCTGGAAGCTCAGGGCGTATCCCGTGAAGAACGCCGTAAACGCGCCATTGAAGCCATTGATATTATTGGTCTTGATGGATTTGAATCTGCTTTTCCAAAAGAACTTTCCGGCGGTATGCGCCAACGGGTAGGATTTGCCAGGGCGCTGGTTATCAATCCTGACATTTTACTGATGGACGAGCCTTTTTCAGCGCTGGATGTGTTAACTGCTGAAAATTTAAAACTCGACCTGCTTGAATTATGGAAAGAAAAAAAGACCAATACTAATGGAATTCTACTGGTCACCCACAACATTGAAGAAGCGGCCACGCTTGCCGACAGAATTATCATTTTTGGCTCGGATCCCGGTTATATCCGCGCCGAACTCGAGGTTAATCTTCCTCAACCCCGTGATACTGAATCTCCTGAATTCAGGGCGCTGGTCGATAAAGTTTATACCTTAATGACCACCGGTCCTAAGGAAAAAGCCAAACGCGCCATCAGGGAACGTCAAATCGGCCTTGGCTATCGCCTGCCGGATGTTGAACCCTCGGAACTCAGCGGTTTAATTGAAACCATGAAATCATTTGAAGAAAAAATTGACCTTCCGGAACTGGCTGATGAGCTGATGATGAACATTGATGACTTGTTCCCCATCCTGGAAACGCTGGAAATTATGGGCTTTGCCCGTGTCTCCGATGGGGATATCCAGCTCAGCGAACTGGGCAAGAAATTCTCCGAATCCGATTTACAGACCCGTAAGCAGATTTTTGCCCGGTGCCTGATTGATAAAGTTCCGCTGACCCGTTACATTCTTCGCTTCCTTGATGATAAAACCACGCATCGAATCTCCGAAGAGCGTTTTCTGTCAAAACTCGAAAATTATCTTAGCGAAAGAGAAGCTGAAAGGGTATTAAGAACAATGATTGACTGGGGTCGATATGCGGAACTGTTTGCATACGACTTTAATACCGGGATATTAAGCCTTGAAAACCCGGGAACCAATGAAGAAGTGGGTAATGGTTAGCGACGCCATCGAAAGCGCCGAAGTTGTCAAAGCCAAGGGCTTCGGCGCACTGCCATTAGGTTAGAGAGCCTACATCCCGCGGCTTGTCCGCGGGATCCAGCGATGTAGAAAGATTCATGGATCCCGCGGACAAGCCGCGGGATGTAGGCTCTCTTAACTTAATGGCAGTGGGGCTGGGGCGCTCTTAATGACTATGCAGCACGCTATTTCTTCAACAAATAATCAATAACCTTGAACAGGCGCTCAGGCGAGCCGGCCAGTTCTCCATCCGTGCGGTATTTGCCATTGATAACGAACGAGGGAACCGAGCGAATCTGATAGCTCCCCATCAATCGCATACCCTGGGCAATTTCCAGATCAATTTGAGTTGAATCATTAAAAGCCGATTCGACCAAGTCTCTTTTTACACCTTGTTTAACAAAAAAATCAATCATTTCTTTCGATGAAGACAAGGGGTTACGATGTTTCTGGACGGCCTCAAAAAGCAACGGACTCAGTTTTTCATTTAAGGATAAAGCCTTTGCAATATAATAGGCTTGGGCATAAATTTTCCATTCAGGATGAAACACCACAGGAACCCGTTCAAACACAAACTGGCCTTTTCTGCTATTCAACCATTGTTCCAGCGGCTGCTCAGTCCGATAACAGGCAGGGCAGCCGTAACTGAAAAATTCAACAACCTCTGTTCCTGTATTTTGCTGGGAAGCGGCTGGAAGAACAATATAGTCCTTTCCGGCCTGAAAATTATCTGCAAATAATATCGTTGGAACCAACAGCAATACAAAAATAATTTTCTTTAACATAACATCCTCTTTCAATGCAGACCCTGAATATAATGCGCTACAGCCTTCATGTCGGCATCCGACATCTGGGAGCTGATGTCGTGCATGATAGCATTCAAATCGTTTTTTCTCATTTTTTTCTTGAATGCTTTCAGCTGCATGACAAGATAGTCTGCATGCTGTCCTGACAGCAGGGGAAAGCCCGCCTGAGCGTTGCCTCGACCATCCGGCCCATGACAGGCAATACAGGCCGTAATATGTTTTGCAAAATCACCGCCCCGATAAAGCTGCTCCCCCCGTTTGAGGTATTTTTTCGGCGTGCGTCCTTCGGCTGGCGGCTGACTGGCAAAATAAGCGGCCAGATCCTCCATATCCTGTTCGCTTAAATTCGCGACCATGGGCGCCATAGATGGATTGGAACGATCTTTTCCGGCTTTAAAGGCTTTTAACTGTTTCACGAGATAAGAGGCATGCTGGCCGGCCAGATTAGGCCAGATAGCCACCGTGCTGATCCCTTTAGCACCATGGCAGGCTGCGCAAATCATAGATTTTTGCTGGCCGGCAGCGGCATCGCCTGATGCATGAAGAATGGATGAGAAGGTAATAAGAACCGCCATGACCAGTCTTTTCATTGAAAAATATCCTTTCATAAAACATAGCTTTTGAAGTTAGTTGAGTATATGTTACACTGCATCCGCTGTTCTATTCAATGAATTCAAAATGAAACAAAAAAACCCCTATCAAAATGCAGAATTTTTAACGAGTGCCGCCAAGGTCAGCCAGCTTCCTGCTGACGAAGGCATCGAAGTCGCTTTTGCCGGCCGCTCCAATGCAGGAAAATCCTCAGCGCTCAACTGCCTGACCGAAAACCGGCAATTGGCACGTACCAGTAAAACACCGGGACGCACCCAGCTCATCAATCTTTTCAGTATTGATGAAAGCAGAAGGCTGGTCGACCTTCCCGGCTACGGCTATGCTAAAGTCTCACTTAAAATTAAGGAAGAATGGCAAAAAAGCCTTGCCCGTTATCTTCAGGTGCGTGAAAGTTTAAAAGGGCTGGTGCTGGTCATGGACAGCCGCCATCCCTTGAAAGAACTTGATCAACAAATGCTGGACTGGGCATTGAATGAAGGGCTGGCCGTGCATGTACTGCTGACCAAGGTTGATAAAATCAATAAAAGCGAAAGCAATCTGGTCTGTAAAAAAGTCAAGCTGGCTTATGCCGCTTACGGTGAGCAGGTTACGGTTCAGGCATTTTCCTCACTGAAAAAAACGGGACTGGAGCTGTTGATTGAACGATTAAATCAATGGTATGACTTATGATTTAGTCATGCAGAAGGGGGCTTTTGCCCCTTCGTTCAGGGTCACTGCCATTAAGT
>FYBJ01001952.1_pt1 | contig 15906 bp, 16 predicted proteins | sample 1134611 | NCBI WGS metagenome assembly FYBJ01 (sample SAMEA104116008, study PRJEB20421) | marine metagenome | isolation source: marine | reverse complement strand
CCAGCAGGAAGCGCAGGAAATCGTCCTTGATCCGGTTCGCGACCGGCTGAAACCCTTCGTAGAAGGCATCCGTGCCCATGCCGCGCGATGCCTCGATCGCGCGCAGGGTGGCGACCACGGCGCGTTCGTCATGCGCGCCCGCATGTCCGCCATAGATCCGCAGCGATCCGCCATGGGTCGGCAGTTCCTCGACATCGAAGACGGCCAGCCCGGCGGCGTTGAAAATCCGCTCGACGGCCATAAGCGAAAGGTAGGAGTAGTGTTCGTGATAGACCGTGTCGAACTGGCCGAACTCCACCAGCCGCATGAGATGCGGAAACTCCAGCGTGATCACGCCTTGCGGTTTCAGCGCCTTTGCCAGCCCGCGGGTGAAATCGTTGATGTCGGGCACATGGGCATAGACGTTGTTGCCGATGATCAGATCGGAGGCGGGCACCGTGGCGGCCATCGCCTCGCCAAAGAACTCCTGGCGTACGGGGATGCCCAGCGCCTCGGCGGCAATGGCCGTGCTGCTTGTGGGTTCGATGCCCAGACAGGGAATGCCGGCGGCCAGAAAATTCCTGAGCAGGTAGCCGTCATTGGAGGCGACCTCGGTCACATGGCTGTCACCGTCCAGCCCCAGCCGGTCGGCAATCATCGCGGCATACGCCGCCGCATGGTTCAGCCAGCCCTGCGACGTCGAGGAGAAATAGGCGTAATCCTCGGTGAAAAGCTCATCGGCGGCGGAAAAGTCCAGCGTCTGGACAAGGCGGCAGCCGGTGCAGGCCATCAGCCTGAGCGGAAAGGTCTGCTCGGGCCGGGCCAGGTCGGCCTCGGACAGGTAGGCATTCGAGGGCGGCGCATGGCCGAGGTCGAGAAACTCGAGCGTCAGAGGCGTGTCGCAGTGGCGGCAGGTCTGGGTCACAGCGGGGATACCTCGGTCAGTTTCGGCAAGGCGCGGTCGCGCTCGGACATCTGCGCGACGGGCAACGGCCAGCCGATCCCCAGGGCCGGGTCCAGCGGGGTCACGCCGCCTTCGTGGCCGGGCGCGTAGGGCACGGAGTGGAAATACTGAAGCTCGCAGTCCGGCACAAGCGTCTGAAATCCGTGCGCGACCCCTTCGGGCACGTAGATCGCGTTATGCGCCGCCGCGTCCAGCGTCACGCTGGTGTGCCGGCCGTAGGTCGGGGACCCGTCCCGCAGGTCGAGGATCACGTCCAGAACCCGGCCCGCGATGCAGCGGATCAGCTTGGCCTCGGCCATGGGCGGGCGCTGGAAATGCAGGCCACGCAGGGTTCCGGCCTCGGCGCTGTAGGAGATGTTCATCTGCGCCCAGCGGGTGTTGAGGCCGCGCGTTCCGAACGCCTCTTCGCAGAAGATGCGGGCGAAGAAGCCACGCGCGTCGCCGTGTTTTTCCGGGGCGATCCCATAGGCGCCGGAGAGGGGCAGTTCGGTGAAAATCATGGCGCGCCATAGGCTTTGATTTGCGCCTCGCAGAGCGCGCGGGGGTCGGCACCGTCATGCACGCAACGGTACCATTCCACTGTCTTTGCAACGGTCTGATCAAAATCCCAGCGCGGTTTGACGCCCAGATCGGCGCGCGCGGCCGCGCTGTCGAGGCTCAGAAGCGCGGCCTCGTGGCACTGACCGGAACGCGAGGTATCGCGCCAGGACCCCGGCCAGTGGGTCAGGACGGTGTCGGCAAGATCGCGCACGGTGCGGGTGGCCGCGGCATCGGGGCCGAAATTATAGGCCCGGGCATGGGCCGCGCCCGCGGACCAGAGCCGCTCGGCCAGGCGCAGGTAGCCCGCGAGCGGTTCCAGCACATGTTGCCAGGGCCGGGTGGCGCCGGGATTGCGGATCGCCACCTCCTGCCCTGCCGCAAGGCCGCGCATGAGGTCGGGCACCAGCCGGTCCGCCGCCCAGTCGCCGCCGCCGATCACGTTGCCCGCACGGGCCGAGGCGATGCGCACCGGGTGCTCGCCGAAGAAGGATTTGCGCCAGCTGTCGACGGCGATTTCCATCGCGGCCTTGGACGCCGAATAGGGATCGTGGCCGCCCAGCGGGTCGGTCTCGGCAAAGGGCTGTCCGGCATCGGCATTGAGATAGACCTTGTCGGTGGTGACCATGACCACGGCGCAGTTGTGATCCAGCGCGCGCAGGGCCTCAAGCAGGTGCGCGGAGCCCATGACATTGGTGCTCCAGGTCTCGAGCGGGTCGTCGTAGGAGGCCAGAACGAGCGGTTGCGCGGCAAGGTGCAGGACGATGTCGGGCCGGACCTGTGCCACGCGGGTCCTGACCGTATCGAGGTTGCGGATGTCGCCAAGCGCATGGTCGATCCGGTCCGCAAGCGCCAGCTGGTCGAAAAGCGCGGGCGTGGTGTCGGGTGCAAGGGCCAGACCGGCGACCCGGGCGCCCATCCGGCTCAGCCAGAGCGTCAGCCATGACCCCTTGAAGCCCGTGTGGCCGGTCACGAGGACCCGCTTGCCCGACCAGAAGCTCATCCGGCGCCCTGATCCCTGCGCCCCGGACCCCGGAGCGGTTCCCAGACGCGCCAGGGGGCCCGGTCGCCGGCCCAGAGGTCTTCGAGGTAATTCTTGTCGCGAAGCGTGTCCATGGCGGCCCAGAACCCGTCATGTTTCCAGACCGACAGCTCGCCGTCATCGGCCAGTCCGCACAGTGGGGCCTGTTCGAAAATGGATGCATCCCCGTCGATGCGGTCCAGCACCGAGGGCTCGCACACAAAGAACCCGCCATTGACCCATTGCCCGTCGCCCTTGGGTTTCTCCTCGAAACTGGTCACGCGGCTGCCGTCGATGCCCAGCGCGCCGAAACGCCCGGCGGGCTGAATCGCGGTGACGGTGGCGGCGCGGCCCTGGGCCTTGTGAAAGTCGATGAGCGCCGACACGTCCACATTGCTGACCCCATCGCCATAGGTCAGGCAGAATGTGCCATCGAGATAGTCGCGCACCCGGCGCAGACGCCCGCCGGTCATGGTCTGTTCGCCGGTGTCCACCAGGGTGATCTTCCACGGTTCGGCATTCTGGTTGTGAACGTCCATCCCATTGGTGGTCATGTCGATGGTCACATCCGACATGTGCATGAAATAATTGGCGAAATACTCCTTGATCACGTAGCCCTTGTAGCCACAGCAGACAACGAATTCGTTCAGCCCGTGAGCGCCGTAGATCTTCATGATATGCCAGATGATCGGGCGGCCGCCGATCTCGATCATGGGCTTGGGCTTGAGATGGGATTCCTCGGAGATGCGGGTGCCGAGGCCTCCGGCCAGAATGACTGTTTTCAAGGCTGTGATCCCCACGCCGTTGCGGTCAGGCCGTGATAGAGCAATCGCCCGGGGTGTGTCTAGGGAGGGGCTCAGGGCCAGGCTCCGGCGGGGCAGTCGGGATGCGGCAATCCGTCCTTGAAAAAGTGGCAGTTTGGCGCTCATTCAGGGCAATCTGCCCCTTTCGTCCGTCCGGCACCCCCTCTATAAGGCAAGCGGCTTCGCCTCGCAGAGTCGCGGGGGCTATTTGTACTTCTTCGACAGGACGCATCGCAAAATGTCCCTTCTGCACCGCATTCCCGGGCTGTTCACGTCCGATATGGCCATCGATCTCGGCACGGCGAACACGCTGGTCTACGTCAAGGGGCGTGGCGTGATCCTGAGCGAGCCCTCGGTGGTCGCCTATCACGTCAAGGACGGGGTCAAGAAAGTGCTGGCCGTGGGCGAGGATGCCAAGCTGATGCTGGGCCGCACGCCGGGGTCGATCGAGGCCATTCGCCCGATGCGCGAGGGTGTGATCGCGGATTTCGACACCGCCGAGGCGATGATCAAGCATTTCATCCGCAAGGTTCACAAGCGTTCGACCTTTTCCAAGCCCAAGATCATCGTCTGTGTGCCGCACGGTGCCACGCCGGTGGAAAAGCGCGCCATTCGCCAGTCGGTTCTGAGCGCCGGCGCGCGGCGCGCGGGTCTGATCGCCGAGCCGATCGCTGCGGCCATCGGGGCCGGAATGCCGATCACCGATCCCACCGGCAACATGGTCGTGGACATTGGCGGCGGGACGACCGAAGTGGCCGTGCTCAGCCTGGGCGACATCGTCTATGCCCGCTCGGTCCGCGTCGGCGGCGACCGGATGGACGAGGCGATCATCAACTATCTGCGCCGGCAGCAGAACCTGCTGGTAGGCGACAGCACCGCCGAGCGGATCAAGACCTCGATCGGAACCGCGCGGATGCCCGATGACGGGCGCGGCACCTCGATGCAGGTGCGCGGGCGCGACCTTCTGAACGGCGTGCCCAAGGAAACCGAGATCAGCCAGGCGCAGGTTGCCGAGGCGCTGGCCGAGCCGGTGCAGCAGATTTGCGAAGCGGTGATGACCGCGCTCGAGGCGACCCCGCCGGACCTGGCCGCCGACATCGTGGACCGGGGCGTGATGCTCACCGGCGGCGGCGCGCTTCTGGGCGATCTGGACCTGGCGCTGCGCGAGCAGACGGGGCTGGCGGTCAGCATCGCGGATGAAAGCCTGAACTGTGTGGCGCTGGGCACCGGCAAGGCGCTGGAATACGAAAAGCAACTGCGTCACGCCATCGATTACGACAGCTAGGGGCACAGTCAGAAACATTGGCGGGAGCAGGGCGGGAGCATTGCCCGAACATTGGAAGGGTCACGCGCGCATCGCGCCCCGGGCCTGACCCGGGGCGGGCGGGTCCGGGACTGGCGGCTGGAGAATGCAGGATTTCGCAGACACCACAAAACCCTTAGAAATCAGAGGCGTTTCGCGGTAGACTCGGCGGAGTTTCGGAAGTTGAGGACGGCAATTGGCCAGAGACCGCAACCAGGACGACGACTTTATCGGACCGCTGCGGCGGCTGCTGGTCAGTGTGCTGGTGGTCAGCCTGCTGGGCATTTTCCTGCTCTGGCGTATCGACAGCCCGCGGGTCGAGCGGTTCAGGGCCAAGGTGGTGGACATGGTCGTCCCAAATTTCGACTGGGCCATGGCACCGGTTACGGGGGCCGTGAACATCGCCCGGGACTTCCAGAGTTACAACCGTCTATATCAGCAAAATCAAGAGCTTAGAGACGAATTGCAGCGTATGAAAGCGTGGAAGGAAGCAGCACTTCAGCTGGAACAGGAAAACGCCCGGCTGCTGGATCTCAACAATGTGCGTCTGGACCCGCGTCTGACCTATGTCACGGGCGTGGTGTCCGCCGACAGCGGCTCGCCGTTCCGGCAGTCGGTGATCCTGAATATCGGCGCGCGGGACGGGATCGTGGATGGCTGGGCGGCGATGGACGGGCTGGGCCTTGTCGGGCGCATCTCGGGTGTGGGCGAAAACACCAGCCGCGTGATCCTGCTGACCGACACGTCGAGCCGCATTCCGGTGGTCATCCAGCCCTCGGGCCAGACTGCGCTGATCGTGGGCGACAACACCGCAGCCCCGCCCATCGATTTCCTTGATGCCCCGACGCATGTGCGGCCCGGCGACCGTGTGGTCACAAGCGGCGATGGGGGCGTGTTTCCGGCGGGCCTGTTGGCGGGGCAGGTGGCGCTGGACCCGGGCGGGCGGATGCGCATCCGCCTGGCGGCGGATTACGAGCGGCTGGAGTTTCTGCGGGTGCTGCGCGATTATGGCCGCGAGGCGATCGACACGCCCGGCAGCCTGATCGATCCCGGTGTCGAGATCGAGGCCGCCCCGCCGGGCACGGACATCACCAGCGAGGCCGCCGATGGTTGAGCGCAGCACCACGCGGCTCTGGCTGATGCGCGGGCTGTTTTTCAGCCTCGGCGCAGCGCTGATTTTCTGGCGGCTGTTGCCGCTGGACACGCTGCCCGACGGCTTTGCCGGTCCGGATTTGATGGTGGCGCTGGCCTGTGCCTGGGTGCTGAGGCGGCCCGAATACGCGCCGCCCCTGCTGATCGGGGGCATGATCCTGCTGGCCGATTTCCTGTTTCAGCGCCCGCCGGGCCTGTTTGCCGCGCTGGTGGTTGTGGCGACCGAGGCACTCAAGGCCCGCGCGCCGGGCCTGCGCGACATGACGTTTCCACCCGAATGGCTGACCGTGGCAATGGCGATGACCGCCGTCTGGCTGGTCTACCGGATCGTGCTGGCGGCGCTGCTGGTGGACCAGGCGCCGCTGGGGCTGAGCGCATTGCAGTTGTTCATGACCGTGATTATCTATCCGGCAGTGGTGTTGCTGTGCTCATCCGCGCTGGGCGTGCGGAAGATCAGACCCGGTGACGCCGAAAGCCTCGGAGTGCGCACATGATACGCCCCGGCCGCAACAACGCGGAAAGCCATCGCCAGATCAGCCGCCGCGGGCTGATCCTCGGGAGCGGCATGTTGACTGTTGCAGGCGTGCTGGCCGCGCGGATGCGGTATCTGCAGGTGGACCAGGCGGACCAGTACCGGCTGCTGGCGGATGAAAACCGCATCAAGATACGCCTGATCCCGCCCGCCCGCGGCCAGATTTTCGACCGCGAGGGGCGCGTCATCGCAGAAAACGTCCCCTCCTACCGGATCATGATCGACGGCACCGAGGCGGGCGATGTGGATCAGGTCATCGCAAGGCTGAGCGAAATCATCCGGCTTGACCCCGAAGAGGTCGCCCGCGCCCGCAAGGAGTTGCACCGCTCGCGCATTCACCCCGTCACCATTGCCGAGCGGGTCAGTTGGGACGAACTGAGCCGGGTGGCGGTGAACGCCCCCGCCCTGCCCGGTGTGCAGCCCGAAGTGGGCCTGTCCCGGCGCTATCCGCGTGGCGAGGATTACGCCCATCTGGTCGGTTATGTCGGCCCGGTCAGCGACCGCGACCTCGAGAGCATCCGTGCACCCGATCAATTGTTGCTGATCCCGCGGTTCCAGATCGGAAAGATCGGCATCGAGAAGCTGCGCGAGGACATTCTGCGCGGCAACGCCGGCACGCGCCGCGTCGAGCAGAACGCCGCAGGTCGGGAACTGCGCGAACTGGACCGCCAGGAAGGCCAGGCGGGCAAGAACATCCAGCTGACCACGGACAATGCGCTGCAACGCTATTGCAAGATGCGCATGAAGGGCGAAAGCGCCGCCGCGGTGGTGATGGACGTGACCACGGGCGATATTCTGGCCAGCGCCTCGACCCCTGCCTTTGATCCCAACCTGTTCGTGCGCGGCATCAGCGTCAGCGACTACCGGGCGCTGCTGGACAACAAGTTTCGGCCGCTGCCCAACAAGACCTCGCAGGGTGCCTATCCGCCGGGCTCGACCTTCAAGATGGTCGCCGCACTTGCCGCTCTGGAGGGCGGATATGTGGACCCGCAGGCAACGGTGCGGTGCGTCGGGTATCTGGAGGTGAGCGGACGGCGCTTCCACTGCTGGAAACGCGCGGGCCATGGCAATGTGGACCTGCAAAAGTCCATTAAGGAAAGCTGTGACGTCTATTTCTACGACCTTGCGCTGAAGACCGGCATAGAAAACATCGCGGTCATGGCCCGGCGGATGGGTCTGGGCGCCGCTTTCGATCTGCCCCTGACCTCGGTGAACGAAGGCCTGATCCCCACCAAGGAGTGGAAAAAGCGCACGAAGGGCGAGGAATGGGTCATAGGCGATTCGATCAACTCGGTGATCGGCCAGGGCTATGTGCTGACCTCGCCGCTGCAGCTGGCGGTGATGACCGCGCGCCTCGCCACGGGCCGCAGTGTCACGCCGCGACTGATCAAGTCCGTTGACGGGGTCGAGACGCCGACGGGCGCGGGCACCGATCTGGGCCTCAACCCCAACCACCTGATCGCCGTCCGCAAGGCCATGTATTCCGTCAGCAACGAACGCCGGGGCACGGCCTATGCAAGCCGGATCGTCGAGGAGGGGTTCCGCATGGCGGGCAAGACCGGCACCAGCCAGGTGCGCAACATCACCACGGCAGAGCGCGCGCAGGGCGTGATCCGCAACGAGGACCTGCCCTGGGAGAGGCGCGACCATGCGCTTTACGTCAATTATGCGCCCGCCGACAACCCGCGCATCGCCGTCGCGGTCGTGGTCGAGCATGGCGGTGGCGGGTCCACGGCCGCCGCTCCGGTCGCGCGCGACATCACGCTTCAGGCGCTGTATGGCGGCGATCCGCCGCTTGACGCCTATCCGGCGGCAGCACAGCCCCGCGCCCGCGCCATGCAGGAGCGCATCCGCCGCGAACGCGAGCTTGAGGCCGGAGGTGATCCGGAGGATCAGGCATGAGCTATCTCGAATACAGCGTCAAACACGTGCCAACCGGTCTCAGCAAGGTGTTCTATCTCAACTGGGCGCTGATCCTGCTGATCATGGCGGTGGCTAGCATCGGGTTCCTGATGCTCTATTCGGTCGCCGGCGGATCGTTCGATCCGTGGTCTCAGGCCCAGATGAAGCGGTTTGGCCTCGGCATGGTGCTGATGTTCACGGTGGCGATGATCCCGATCTGGTTCTGGCGCTCGATTTCGGCGGCGACCTATCTCGTGGCGCTGGTACTGCTGGTGGCGGTGGAATACCTGGGCACGGTAGGTATGGGCGCGCAGCGCTGGATCGACCTGGGATTCATGCGGCTGCAGCCCTCCGAACTGATGAAGATCGCCATCGTCATGGTGCTGGCAGCCTATTACGACTGGCTGCCCGTGGGGCGCAAATCGCGGCCCTTGTGGGTGCTCATTCCCGTGGTTCTGGTCCTCATGCCGGTCTATCTGACGCTGACCCAGCCGGACCTGGGGACGGCCATCCTGCTGATCGCCGTGGGCGGGCTGATGATGTTTATCGCGGGCGTTCACTGGGCCTATTTCGCCGCCCTGATCGCTGCGGGTGCGGGGATGGTGACGGCGGTGTTCCAGAGCCGGAGCACCACCTGGCAACTGCTGGCCGATTACCAGTATCGGCGCATCGACACGTTCATCGACCCCTCGATCGACCCGCTGGGGGCGGGCTATCACATCACCCAGTCCAAGATCGCGCTGGGCTCGGGCGGCTGGACGGGGCGCGGCTTCATGCAGGGCAGCCAGAGCCAGCTCAATTTCCTGCCCGAGAAGCAAACCGATTTCATCTTCACCACGCTGGCCGAGGAGTTCGGATTTCTGGGCGCCACGTCCCTGCTCACTCTCTATGCGCTGATCGTGTTCTTTTGCGTGATTTCGGCGCTGTCGAACCGGGATCGGTTTTCATCCTTGCTGATCCTGGGTCTGGCGGCGAATTTCTTCCTGTATTTTGCCGTCAACATGGCGATGGTGATGGGGCTCGCCCCCGTGGTGGGCGTGCCGCTGCCGCTGGTCAGCTATGGCGGATCGGCGATGCTGGTGCTGCTGATCGGCTTTGGGCTGGTGCAAAGCGCCCATGTCCACAGGCCAAGGTGACCAGATGTCCCTGAACGTGCTTTACGCGGGCCGCGCAAGCCGCTGGCCCGACTATGAAACCGCCCTGTCCGAGGCATTCGCCCGCGCCGGGATCTCCGCTCACCTGGCCACGGACATCCCCCCGGAAGAGGTGGACTACATCGTCTATGCCCCCAACGGTCCGGTGCAGGATTTCACGCCTTTCACTCGCGCCCGGGCGGTGCTGAGCCTCTGGGCCGGGGTCGAGAAGATCGTGGGCAACACAAGCCTCACCCAGCCGCTGACGCGGATGGTGGATGCAGGGCTGCGCGAGGGGATGGTCGAATGGGTGGCGGGTCATGTGCTGCGCCATCACCTGGGCATGGATGCGCATATCGTGAACCCGGGGCGGGTCTGGGATGACCGCGCACCGCCCCTGGCGCGGGATCGCCCGGTGACGATCCTGGGGCTGGGCACGCTGGGCACGGCCTGCGCCGGGGCGCTGGCGGGCCTGGGGTTTCCGGTCACCGGCTGGAGCCGGAGCGCCAAGGACGTGCCGGGCATTCGCTGCCTGCATGGGCCGGACGGGCTGGAGGCTGCGCTGCGGGGGGCCGGGATCGTAGTGCTCCTGTTGCCGCAGACGCCGCAGACCGAGAACACGCTGAACGCGGCCACGCTGGCCATGCTGCCCGAGGGGGCGGTGATCCTGAACCCGGGGCGCGGACCGCTGATTGACGATGAGGCCCTGCTGGCCGCTCTGGACAGTGGTCATGTCGGGCACGCGACGCTGGACACGTTCCGGGTCGAGCCCCTGCCTGACGATCACCCTTACTGGACCCATCCGCAGGTGACCGTGACGCCGCATGTCGCCTCGGACACGCGCACGGCGACCTCCGCCGAGGTCGTGGCCGAGAACATCCGCCGCAACGAGGCAGGCGCGCCGATGCTCTATCTGGTGGACCGCGGCGCGGGGTATTGACCGCGGCCTTCGGGGCGCCGTTTTCTGCGCAGAAAACGGTCCGGAAAATGTGCATTTTCCGGACCCCGTGGCAGTGTTTCATTTCAGTTTCGGGGGCCTGTCCGGGTCGCTGCCGGGGGTCGGGCGGGGTGTCCGGGCCGAGGCGGGCGATGTGGCCGGTGCCGGCAGGTCAAAGCGCAACCCGTGCCGCGCCAGCCGGTCGGCCATGGCGTCCCCGGCGCGGAAAAACCCGACCTCCAGCGTTGCGGCCTCAAGGCCCGAGAAGACCAGCGCCTCGCGCATCAGGGCCGCCAGCGACGGCTCGGCCCCGGGCACGGCATCCACGAAACCCAGCATATGTCCCCGCGCGCCGGTCTCGAATGTGATGCCCACCAGATAGGCCGATGCCGCCAGCCCCGCCGCCCCGGCCAGATGCGCATCAAGCGTTGTCAACAGCGCCTCGGGAAGCCCCGCAGGCGGCGCGATCCCGGCAATGCGCGCGTCGTGTTCCTCGGGCGCGTCCTCCACGAGCCCGGCCAGCCAGGCCACGGTGTCGGCATCCACAAGCGTCGCCGAGGGCGCCACATCCGGGTTCACCGCCACGCCCAGAGCCAACCCCGCCAGCATCCCCACCAGCGCCCGGCCGCTCAGCCCCACATAGGGCACTTCACGGGTGGCGAACGCGGCCAGCCGGTCCTCGCGGTCGAAGACCAGCACGAAGCCGGTGCCGTCCACGTCGAACACTTCGGGCGTGATCTGGTCGCCCTCGGCCTGCCCGCTGAGCATCAGAAACAGCTCGCAGCCCGCGAAGGCGCGGAAAAAGGCGCGGCGCTCGGCCTCGCCGCCTGCTTCCATGGCCGCAAAGGCGCGATCCAGCAGGGTTTCACCGGTCATCGAGCACCTCCCTCACCCGGGCGCGCAGAACCGGCAGAAGCTCGGCCTCGAACCATGGGTTTTTCCTGAGCCAGCCGGAATTGCGCCACGAGGGATGCGGCAGGGCAAACGTGCCCGGGCCGTGGTCGCGCCAGGCCCGCACCGTTTCGGTCACGCCCGTGCGCACGCCCAGGTGATGCTTGTGCGCATAGCCGCCCACGATCACGCGAAGCGGCGTGCCGCCCATCGCGGCCATGACCCGCGCGTGCCAGGTTGCCGCGCATATCTTCGGCGGCGGCAGGTCGCTGCCCTTGGCGTCATAGCCCGGAAAGCAGAAGGCCATGGGGATGATCGCCACGCGCGCGGTGTCATAGAATTGCGCGGGCTCAAGTCCCAGCCAGCCGCGCAGCCGGTCGCCAGACGGATCGTCAAACGGCTTACCGGATTTGTGCACGCGCATCCCCGGCGCCTGCCCAGCGATCAGCAGCCGGGCACCGGTGCGGAACCACACCACGGGCCGCGGCAAATGCGCTGTGGCGGTCGCGGCAAAGCGGTCCGCGCAGAGGCGGCAGGCGGTGATCTCCTCGGTCAGATCGCTCACGGGGCGGGCCTTTGGTGATGCGGCGCCAGGGGGGCACATTAGGGGGCACATTGGCCGGTCCATGGCGGGGCTGCAAGGGTTCGGGACATCATTTCGACAAATGTCGAAATAAAGTTTGCGTCAACGCATTCCTTTCGATATTTCTAGAATCATGAAAATGATTGACCCCCTTTCCCCCGATCTTGCCCGTGCGGCCTCGACCTTTGCCGCATTGGGCAGCGAACAACGCCTTTCGGTTCTCAATGCGCTGGTGCGCGCGGGCCCCGAGGGGCTGAGCATCGGGACGCTGGGCGCGCGCTGTGGCGTGACCGGCTCGACGCTGACGCATCACATGAAAATCCTCGCGCAGGCGGGGCTGGTGACCCAGGAAAAACAGGGCCGGTCGATCATCTGCGCCGCCGTGGCCTATGACGAGCTGCGCACGCTTTCGGAGTTCCTTCTGCGTGAATGCTGCACCGACAGCCCGCAATTTCAGGATCGGGACCGGCATGGCTGAGACAACCTCTTCCGTCCCGCGCCCGTTTCTTGCCCGCATCGACCGGGTCTGGGCGTCGATTGCCGCCATCTTCGGCCTGATCGCATTCCTCGACCCCGACATGCTGCGCCCGACGGCCATCGGCGCGCTGACCTCGCTGAGCCAGACCGGCGTCTTCATCGTCTTTGCCGTGCTCGCGATCGCCTATCTCAAGGCCACGGGGGCCGAGAGCCTGGTTGCGCGCGCCTTCGATGGGCCGAAATGGCGGATGATCCTGTTCGGAGCCCTGCTGGGAGGGCTGTCGCCCTTCTGCTCGTGCGAAGTGATCCCCTTTGTGGCCGCCATGCTGGCGCTGGGCGCACCGCTGGCGGCGGTCATGGCGTTCTGGCTGGCCTCGCCGCTGATGGACCCGGCGATGTTCCTGATCACCTCGGCCGCGCTGGGCTGGGATTTTGCCGTCTTCAAGACGCTGGCGGCGGTGGGGATCGGCCTGTTGGGCGGGTTCGCCACGCTGGCGGCGGCCCGGTCGGTGGTCTTTGCCGACCCGCTCAGGCCACAGTCCGGCGCGACCTGCGGAAGCTGTTGCGGAGACACGAGAAAACCCTTTGACAGCAAACCCGTATGGGCCTGCTGGGCACATCCCGACCGGCGCGCGACCTTTGGCGCCGCGGCGCTGGAAAACGGGCTTTTCCTGCTCAGGTGGCTGGCGCTGGCCTACGTGATCCAGGAGTTGATGATCGCCTGGCTGCCGGCCGGATGGATCGCGGGCGCGCTGGGGGGCACCGGCCTGCAGCCGATCCTGCTGGGGGCCGCATTGGGGGCACCGGCCTATCTGAACGGCTATGTCGCGGTGCCGCTGATCGACACGCTGCTGGGTCAGGGCATGTCGAACGGAGCGGCCATGTCGTTTGTGATCGCGGGCGGGGTCAGCTCAATACCGGCGGCCATCGCGGTCTGGGCCCTGGTCAAACCACGGGTATTCGTGGCCTATCTCTGTTTTGCGTTCACCGGCGCGGTGCTGGCCGGGATCGCCTGGCAGGCCGTCGCCTGATCCTTCTCCCGGCCGTGGCGCCGGAATTCGCCGCGCAAAACCGGCTTTTTTGCCCGATCCGGCACAATTTCGCCTTGGTTTGGGATATAAAGGACAGAGATACCTGTCCGTGTTGCCCAATCTTGGTTAAACTCGGGTTAAAGAAGCCCCATTATAAGAGGGCCATGTGAGCAGTACCGGAGCCGTTTGATGCTCGAGTTCGAAAATGTCAGCAAGTCCTTCTGGACCGGCACACAGCGCAAGGTGATCCTTGAAAAGGTCTCCTTTCGGGTGAAGCTTGGCCAGTCGATGGGCATTCTGGCACCGAACGGCACGGGCAAGACGACGCTGGTCAACATGATGGCGGGGCTGGAAAAACCCGATGACGGCGAAATCCGCCGTTCCTGTCGCGTCAGTTTTCCGCTGGGGTTCATGGGGGGGTGATCAACCGCATCTCGGCCATGGAAAACAGCCGGTATATCGCGCGGCTTTACGGGCTGGACCCGGATTATGTCGAGGCGTTCTGCCGCTGGATGTGCAATCTGGGGGAATATTTCGACCAGCCTCTGGGCACCTACAGTTCGGGGATGCGGGCGCGGTTCACCTTTTCCCTGCTGCTGGCGCTGGATTTCGACATTTACCTCATTGACGAGGGAATGCCCAACTCGACGGATGTGGAGTTCAACCGCAAGGCAGGCGAAATTCTGAAGGAGCGCCTGCGCACCACGACCGTGATCATCGTGTCGCACCAACCCGCGACGCTGGAAAAATTCGCCGCATCGGCGGCCGTTCTGATGGGCGGTCAGCTGTATATGTTCGACACCTTGGAAGAGGCAAAGCAGCTTTATGACTACGAAACCCAAGGCTAGGAAATTCCGCATCCGCCGGGCTGCACAGCCCAGCGCGGCCGCCGCTGCAGGCGTGCCCGCAGGGGCCGCCGCTGCAGGCGCGCCCGGGGAAGCGCCCGGAGATGTGTCCGGGGCTACCCCCGGCGCGATTGCGGGGCCGAACCGGAACACAGCCGCGCCGCACGGTGCGGATCAGATGATTCCCGATCCCGACGCGCCCCAGGCCAACCCGTTTCAGGGTCAGGTCAGCTGCGCGGGCGAAATGGATGTGGCCGGGCAGATCGATGCGATCCGGCAGGAGGGCCTGACGGGCCGGCAGCTGCGCATGGCGCGGCGTCTGGCGCAGAAACACGGGCTGGCACCGACCTCGGATTTTGACGCGGTGCGGCTCTTGCGGAACCAGGGTGTCGATCCCTTTTCGCGCGGAACCATCCTGGAACTGGTGAGCAACGACAGGGGCAAGGTGGAAAACGCAGGCTCCCCGGCCACCGCCGCGGGTGCCGGAGGGCAGCCACCGGTCGGGACCAATGTGCAACTGCCGCAGACCATGCCGATGGGGGCGGGCAATCTGCCCTCGACCGAGCTGAGCCCGGCCGAGCGGCGCAGCGTCGAGATCGAGCGCATCCAGAAGGACATCGCCAAGCGCCGCCGCCGCAAGCTGGCGCTGCTGTTTTCGCGGCTGGGGGCCTTTGTGTTCCTGCCGACGCTGCTGGCGGGGTATTATTACTATGCCGTCGCCACCCCGATGTATTCGACCAAATCCACCTTTCTGATCCTGACCGCCGATGGTGGCGCGGGCGCGGGTGGCATGGGGGGACTGCTCAGCGGAACGCCCTTTGCAACGGCTGCCGATGCCATTGCCACGCAGGGCTATCTTGAATCCAAGGACGCGATGCTCAGGCTTGACGCCGATGTGGGCTTCCGCGCGGTCTTTGATCAGGACAATATCGACGCCATCCAGGCCCTGCCCAAGAATGCCAGCGCCGAAAAGGCGCACAAGCTCTACAAGAAATACGTGAAGCTGGGCTATGACCCGACCGAGGGCGTGATGCGGATGGAGGTTTCGGCCCCTGATCCGGCAATGGCCAAGGTCTTTTCGGAAAAACTGATCGAGTATGCCGAAGAACGGGTAGATCAGTTGAGCGTGGAAAAGCGCATCGATGCGCTCGAGATTGCGCAGATCAGCCTGGACGACGCCAAGCAACAGCGCCGCGAGGCCCAAATCCGGATGGTGCGTTTGCAGGAGCAATCGGGCGTCAATCTCGAGGGAACGATCGCGGGCATCCAGTCGCTGGTCAACAATGTCGAACTGCAGTTGCAGGAAAAGCAGCTCGCGCTCGCAATCCAGCAGGCCAACCCGCGCCCGAATGCGTCCAAGGTGGCCGCTCTGGAAAGCGAGATCAGTGTTCTGACGCAGGAGCTTGCCAAACAGTCCGCGCGCCTGACCAACGCCACCGGCGGGCAATCATCCCTGGCCGCCTCCTCGGCGGAAATCCAGATGGCGCAGGCGGATGTCGCCACGGCCGACCTTGTCCTGCAGACCGCGCTGGAAACCATGCGTCAGAGCCAGATCGAAGCCAGCAAACAGGTGCGGTACCTGACCGTGTCGGTCAGTCCCGTAGCCTCCGAGGACCCGTCCTATCCGCGGTCCTTCGAGAACACGGTCTTGGCCTTCCTGGTCTTTTCCGGCATCTACCTGATGATCTCCCTGACCGCTTCGGTCCTTCGTGAACAGGTTTCGTCCTAGGATGCCAAATGTAGATGTCGCCGGTCTGAGCATCGGCAATGATCAGCCCCTGACCATCATCGCGGGGCCCTGCCAGCTGGAAAGCGC